>Ga0209040_10001288_pt1 | contig 19774 bp, 21 predicted proteins | sample BogFormECP12_OM3_FD_188240 | JGI IMG/M metagenome (GOLD analysis project Ga0209040, IMG submission 188240) | Bog forest soil microbial communities from Calvert Island, British Columbia, Canada - ECP12_OM3 (SPAdes) (version 2) | ecosystem: Environmental > Aquatic > Freshwater > Wetlands > Bog ...
CCGCCGCCACCGTCAATGGCAGGCCAAAGCGGTTTGCCCGAGAAGTTCACCCTCTGCAAGAGCCCCTCCGCGACAGGCACCAGGCGAACAGTTCCGCCAGGGAGGCTGAGCCGAAATCCGGCTCGTGCCCGTCCCGGAAGCGCCGCACCACATCCCCGATCCTGGCCGAAAATATACCCGCCAGGCCGTCATGGTCGCCCGCTGCGAGTTCTTCTTCGCGGCGGCCCAATTCGTGCCGATCCCCGAGGTCGGCCATGTCGATCGCTGACTCGCCGAGCTTCAGAGCGATGGCACACGCCGGATCGATGCCGGCCCGCAGCAGGCCATCGCAAACGACGGCACGAACCGTGTTCCAGGCTCTCAGTGTGCAATCATCAAGGCCTGCGGTCGAATCGAGCCGCGTACTCTCTGCCGTCAGGCGAGCCAGCCGGCCGTCACGCACGCGCGGCATAAGCTTCTTCCAGCTCCCGCAGCCGCCTTTCGAAATCGCTGGTCTCGACCGCCCGGACAAAAATCTCGACAACCCGGGCCAGTTCCGCGGCCTGACCGGGCGTGATCGCGCCCTGCGTCGCCGCCGTAGTGATCGCCGCCATCGTGCCGGCGAGATCGGCGGCGCCGCGAACCGACGGCACACCGAGTTTGACCGGCCGCTCGCGGCGCGGCGGAATAATGCGTTCGAGGCAAAGCCGCAGCGCCGATCCCTCGCCTTCGAGCGCGAGCTCGACCGCCTTCCTGGTCAGCGCCTCGGCTTCGCCGTCGAGCAACAACTCGGCGGCTTCCGTCGCCTTGTTGCGCGCCCCCATCGGCCGTCCTCGGGGATTGCCCGACTGGCCCTTCCGGAACCGGCCGTCGGCGTCGCGGCTCACCTGTTTCTGCATGGAATCTACAGGCATCGATTTTCCCTCGCGATGATGGCGCCGTCTCTCGAGCGCCGGTTTGGGTCGCAAGGTACGATGCGAATGTGGCAATTTTAGCGTTGCTGTGTGGGCGACAAGGGCCGCCTCCGCGGCGACTTGGCTTCGGGTAAGGAGTCTGGCTCCTGTGGTTATCGTCATCCCCGCGGAAGCGGGGGTCCAGAGCCTGTCCCTGGCTTGGACGGGGGGCGACCTCAACGGGTTTGCCTCCCCTGGATTCCTGCTGGGACTGTCCGGGGAAATCTTACGGAGAACCTTGGCGAAGGTTGGCGAGTGAGATTTTCCCGTTAGCGATGCCCTTTTACCCTCTCGCCGCCTGTAGGGGCCGGGGGAGAGGGCAGGGTAAGGGGGGCCGGTGAGCCGGTTCGCCGTATCGCCCGCCTCACCCTCTCGCGCCGACAGACCAAGTCCGTGGGCCGAAGGCTCACGCGCGACGGGCCCCTCCCTCTTCCTCCTGAAGGGCTTTGCACAATAAAGCCATAAATTCGGTGTCCTTTTTGTGCAACGTCGAATTCTGCACAAAAATACCGGGTCAAGCTACCTGCGTCAGCCTGCCGTGGCGTTGATGTTTGATATCATGAGATAGAGTAGCACCGGCACAAAGAGAATCCCCGAGGTACTGATCGCCCACGCGCTCCGATGGAGCTTCATCGCGCGTTCGATCGCCGTCAGTACGAACGTCATTGGTAATCTGATAGCCGCAAGAATCAAAGGATAATACCATACAGTCCTATAGCCATACCATACGAGAAAGAGTACGATGATGATATGCTCGATACTCATTAGTAGTGCCAAGCATGGATTTAGTTTTCCTCTCCGGTAGGCGTCCAGATGGGCGAGATGGCTGCTTTGGTGCATGGAAAAATAGAAGGTAAAGGCGTATAGTATCACCAACGTCAGATAAGGATGACTGTTCATAACAGACCGCTTACCCCCCGCATAAAAGAACTCGACACAAGAGCGCGGGTCTCCGTAGTAGAACGTTCGACCATCAGGCTGAGTCGTTATAAATATTTTAAATATCCCTCCACCCAACGCAGCGTTTCCATTGTACCGATGTGAGACAATTCAGACTCCCTGACTTCCTTGTAAATTCTCGTAAGGTTTTGTTCAAACTGTAGCCGGAACAATTCATCCCGTTCACCGAACGTTTTCACGAAGCATGCAGTCAAAACCGCCAGCGTCAATCTGGTCTGATCTATAGGATTTGACTTTTCCATGCTTGACTCCTTAAATACCTCTTAACATGATCATACATGTAACCGATAAAGATTTCTTAATCTCCGCTTTTAGGGCACGTGACTAACAGAACGAGCCTCAGGATAGGTGGTAGTATGCTGCCATCCATTCGATTCCAACCAATACTCCCACACCAACACCGACGAGGAAGGCAACGACGATCATCTTGAGCCGTCCCCACGCTTCCCGTTTGGCAGTTTCCTCAGCTATATGATCGGCATGTCGTGCCGACGCACATGCGGCGGCATACGCCCCATGCCCATATTTCTCGTCAAATGCTTCTTCGGGCAGGGGATGATAGATCATGTTGTCGTCGCTAATAGAGCACTTGGCTCGGCCTAAAGAGCAACGAACGGGAATTCACTGGATCGAATTCCCGTTCGTTGGCGGACCACGAAACTAGAGAGATTGGTTTCTAAACCACTCTTGACATGCCGCGTAATAGTCTCTCTTGGATAGGTTATGGGTAATTTCACAAACTCCTTTAATTAGTGCAGTGAAAGGATGATCTTTTTTCAACCATTGTGGATATTTCATGGAGAACCAATACGTGAAAATTATCATGTCCTCGGTCTTCTTCTGCCCCAGAAACTCGTAGGAACCTATTGACAGAAGCAATTGGAAATCCACCCACCTTTCTGAAAATTCATAATCGTCCTGCGGCTTTTGGTCGGCGTGCCGAAAGAAGTCATAGTCGGCTCTAAACAGTTTTGCTGCTTTGGATTGATACGCATCCTCTATATATAGGTTGACCATAGCCCGGATTGAGAATGCGTCCACTCCCAAGATCCCATCGGCTGGCTGCTTGTCAGATAAGACCCGCTCGGCGGCTCCAGCCAACGTAAGAGCGGAAACTAGGTCATCCCATAGGAAGTACGCCCTGATCGCTGAATTTATTTGATTACAAACAGCGTCCAGCCTCGATATCTCTCTCTTCGCCATACGATTCAACTCCTGCGCAGCACGTCAAAATCAAGACCACTCATCGGGATCTATGGGTATATAGGGAGGCAGGCACCCTATATTGGGGGCGAATTTTCTAATCGCTTCGTATAGATCGTCGGTTGGTTTAAGGTTTGCAGAATGTTGGCTATTGCGCATTTCATTCCGCATTTCCGCGAAGGCATCAACGATTTTACTAAACTCTTGGACTACTTTGTCAGCCATGTTGTTTCTTACTCTGGAATAATGACCGGGCGATCATAGATCCAAATAGTTTTGACTCCCTTGCTCCGGATCGGCGGAATCATCCAGGCGTTCTTCAGCACTCTACACGTATGTGATAAGCCGCCGCGATATCCCGAATATCTTCCGGGTGAACGCCCCAAAGCGAAGGGTCGGGAGGGATAACGGAGAACACCGGACAGGGCGGGAGTGATCGTATGGATCGTGTGATAGCACCATCAACTGGAAGTCCAACCCGCTCGCGGGCAATCCGCACTGTACGATGATATAGTTCTTTCCGATTATCTCGATTTGTTGAGTGGTCTTCCTGCAAGTGGTTTTTGTTTTCTAGTCGTAAAATTACTTTAGTGGTTTCAAGCCATTAACTATCTTTGTTGAAATGGGCTTTTTGTGCAAAGCCCTCCCTGAAGGGCGGAGAGGGGCTTTTCTCCCGACCGGAGTAATTTTGATTGAAATGCACGGCAGCTTCGGATCCGAGAACCGAGCCATGACGGTGTACCCGACCTACGCTCGTTGGAATATTTCCTGGAGCTTGCGTCCGAGCTCGTCGGTCGTGAAGGGCTTGGACAAAAGGTCTATGCCGGCGTCCAGCACGCCACGGTGTACGATGGCGTTCCGCGCATAGCCGGTCGTATGGAGAACCTTCAGATTTGGCATGCGCCGCCGTGTTTCGTCAGCGAGATGCCGGCCATTGAGACCCGGCAGGCCGACATCCGTAAACAGAACGGCGACATCGGGATGCTCGGCCAGTATCTCCAGGGCCGAGTCCGCGTCCGCCGCTTCGAGCACCCGATAACCGAGTTGGGTCAGCGCGGAGACGCCGACGGCGCGCACATCGGGATCGTCCTCGACCAGCAGCACTAGCTAGCTAGCTTTCCGTCCGCCATCGGCAGGGGCACGGAACGCTCACGAATTCGCTCCGGCGTGCCCGCCTCCGTGTGGCGCGGCAGATAGATTTTTACTGTCGGGCCTTGTCCGAGCTCGCTGTAGAGCTTGATGTGGCCGCCCGACTGCTTGACAAACCCATAGACTTGGCTCAGGCCCAAACCGGTGCCTTTTCCCGGCTCCTTTGTCGGGAAGTACGGTACCAAAGCGCGCGACATGATATCGGGCGCCATGCCGATGCCGGAATCGCTGACCGCGATGATCACATATTGGCCTGCGGCGACCTCCTCATGGGCCGCGGCGTAATCCTCGTCGAGATAGGTGTTGCCGGTTTCGATCGTCAACTCCCGCCTTCGGGCATTGCATCGAGAGCGTTCACGGTCAGGTTAAGCAATGCGCTTTCCAGCTGGTTGGAGTGGAGCGCATATCCGCAGAGATACAGGCGTCGAACGGTGGCCTCGGCGCCGCAGCGCGTCACCGACTTGCTTGTGGTCCGGCCCTAGTGCAATTGTATTCGGGTCAGTTGAATGAGCAGCTCGACATTGGATCGGTTCCACAATGACTGACGTCAGCGGCTCGCTAAATCCGGTCGATTGTCTTACCGTCGATGTTCTGACCGACAATGTTAGCGACAACTATGTCAGCAAGACGCTGTTCGCGGTCTCAGAGTTCGCCAATATCGTTCGCGCCGGGGCGAAAACGATCTCCGGCGAGGTGCTGCTGTGCGGGAATCTCGGCTACGGCTTGCGCCTGGTGACGCAACTCGGCGGCGTGCGGCATGTGCTGCTGTTTGATACTGGGCCTGAAGGAGCCATTTTCATACGCAATTGCGCTAATCTCGGCATCGCGATGGGCGAGATCGAGTGTATTGGAGTGAGCCACGGACATTGGGATCACATGGCGGCTCTGCCGGCCGCCATAGACGCAGTCGTCCGGCACGGGGGACGGGTGACCGTACATGTCAATCCGGACATGTTCAACGAACGCGGTGTCCGGCTGCAAAGTGGCTCCGTAATACCTGTTGCAAAAGTCCCTTCGCCGGCCGAACTGGAGCAGCGCGGCGCCGCCGTCGTGAATAGCCGCGAAGAGCGGTTGCTGCTCGATGGCCATTTCTATTACAGCGGCGAGATCCCGCGGGTCACTGCCTTTGAGAAAGGCCGCGTCGACCATCTCTGTCGAACTAGCCCGGATGCCGCATGGCAGCCGGATCCTTTTCTGATGGATGAGCGCATGCTCGTGGTCCATGTGCGCCACCTGGGATTGATCGTGTTCAGTGCCTGCTCGCATGCCGGGATCGTCAATGTCTGCACCGAGGTGCGGAAGCTGTTCCCGGATCTTCCGATCCACTGCGTGATGGGGGGATTGCATCTGGGCGGCGTGATGGAAGCGATCATTCCCGATACCATCGAAGGCCTGCGGCCGTTCGGCATCGAATACATCATCACCGGTCATTGCACCGGCTGGCGCGCTTTGCACGCCCTCGCCAATGCATTTGGTGAAGCGGTCAGCCAGTCGGCCGTCGGCACCACCTACACCTTCGCTGCCGATGAACCCCGCTGACGACCGGGCTCGCTTACCGGTCACAGTTATCGCCGGCTTTCTCGGCAGCGGCAAGACCACACTGCTGAACCATATCCTGGGCAATGAGCATGGGCTCAAGATTGCCGTCATCGTCAACGAGACCGGCGAAATTGGGATTGATGGCGAGCTGATCATTGCCGCCAGTGACGACATGGTGCAGCTGAGTAACGGCTGCATATGCTGTTCGGTCAACAACGACCTCGTCGACGCCATCTTCCGGGTATTGCAACGCGCCGAAAAAGTTGACTATTTGGTGGTTGAATGCAGCGGCCTAGCGGACCCTTTACCGGTCGTGCTGACCTTTCTGCGCTCGGAACTTCGCGATCTAGTGCGCGTCGATTCGATTGTCACTATCGCGGACGCAGACAGCTTCAGCCTGGATCTTTTTGCGAGTACGGCGGCACAAAACCAACTGCGCTATGCAGACACGATCTTGCTCAACAAATGTGATCTGGCAACCGCCGAGCGCCTATGCTCCATCGAGGCGAGGATCCGGGCGATCAAAGAGGGGGCGCGGATCGTACGGACCACTCGGTGCCAGATTCCGCTTCCTCTGATCCTCAGCGTCGGGCGGTTTCAATCGGATCGGTGTTCTGCCGATCCGTCGGCTTCCGGATCGGATCATTTCGAGGGCGAGCATTTCCGTCTGACGAATGACGGCTTCGAAGCGCTGTCATTCGAGGCCGAGCGCCCCTTTGCAGCTGACAAGTTTCAAGGTTTTCTAGAGCGGCTTCCGCACGACGTTTTTCGCGCCAAAGGCGTGTTGTGGATTGCCGAGAACGAAAAACGGCATGTATTTCACCTCGTCGGCCAACGGTTCACTCTAGACGAGAGCCGATGGCTTGGACCGATGAGAAACCGACTGGTGCTAATCGGCCGCAACCTCGACCATCAGAGGCTGCGGGATCAGCTGGAAGAATGTCTTGCGGCCGGTGATTGAACAGCAGCCAGCCCCTCACCGATCGACCCGCCGAGCGGGTGCTTGCGCAGGAAGTTGAAGTCGCAGCCGCGGTCGGCCTGCAGGATTTCGCGGCGGTAGAGAAGGGCGTAGCCGCGCTCGGGGACCGGTGGTGGAGCGATCGGGCGACGCGCCATCTCCTCCGGCGCGACCAAGAGGTCGAGGCGGCGCTCGGCGACCGAAAGGCGGATCCGGTCGCCGTTCCGGACCTTGGCGAGCGGGCCGCCGCTCGCCGCGTCGGGGGTCACATGCAGCACGATCGAGCCGTAGGCGGTGCCGCTCATGCGCGCGTCCGAGATGCGCACAAGGTCCTTGACCCCGGCCCGCGCCAATTTGCCTGGGATCGGCAGATAGCCGGCCTCGGGCATGCCAGAGGAACTCAATGGCCCGGCGTTCTGCAACACCAGGAAATCGTCCGGCGTGACATCGAGCCCGGGATCGTCGATGCGCGCAGAGAGATCCTCGAGCGAAGCAAATACGACCGCGCGGCCCTCCTTCTCGAACAATTTCGGGTCGGCCGCCGAACGCTTGAAGATCGCGCCTTTCGGCGCCAGCGAGCCGAACAACGCGACGAGGCCGCCCTTCGGCTGCAGCGGATCATCGAGGGGTTTGACGACGGAACGGTCGACGGGACCCTCGGGCACGGCAAGCCGCTCCGCCAAGGTTTCGCCGGCGACCGTCATGCAATCGAGGTGCAGCAGCGGCTTCAGCTCGCGCAATACCGCGCCGATGCCGCCGGCGGCGAACAGATCCTCCATGTAATGCGGGCCGGTCGGTTTCAGATCGACCAGAACCGGGGTCGTCTCACTGATCTCGTTGAGCCGGCCGAGGTCGAGGTCGACGCCGGCGCGCCCTGCGATCGCGGTCAGATGCAGCACCGCATTGGTCGAGCCGCCGATCGCCATCAGCACGCGCAGCGCATTCTCGATCGATTGCGGTGTCACGATCCGATCGGGCGTCAGCCTGGCATGGGCGAGCCGCATCGCGGCGCGGCCGGTCGCTTCGGCGGCGCGCAGCCGGTCGGCATGAACCGCCGGGATTGCCGCGCTGCCCGGCAGGATCATGCCGAGCGCCTCGGCGATCGACGCCATCGTGCTCGCGGTGCCCATGACCGCACAGGTTCCGGCGGTGGTCGCGAGGTTGCCTTCGACCTCGGCGATTTCGTCGCGGTCGATCTCGCCGGCGCGGTACCTGGCCCAGAAGCGGCGACAATCGGTGCAAGCGCCGAGCCGCTCGCCATGCCAACGCGCGGTCAGCATCGGCCCGGCGACGAGCCCGATGGCCGGCCGGTTGGCGGAAATGGCGCCCATCAGCTGGGCCGGCACGGTCTTGTCGCAGCCGCCCACCAGCACCACCGCATCCATCGGCTGGGCGCGGATCATCTCCTCGGTATCGATCGCCATCAGGTTGCGGAACATCAGGCTGGTCGGAGTGAGGAACACCTCGCCGAGCGAGATCGTCGGAAAGGTCAGCGGCAGCCCGCCCATCGCCAGCACGCCGCGTTTGACCGCCTCGATCAGCTCGGAGAAGTGCCGGTGGCAATTGTTGAAGCCCGAAAAGGTGTCGGCGATGCCGATCACCGGCCGCGCCAGAAGATCGGTCGAATACCCCATCGAGCGGGCAAAGGAGCGCCTCAGGTAAAGGGCAAAATCGGGGTCGCCATAATTCGTGAGGCCGCGCGCCAAGCCGACTGGTTCGGTCATGTGTCCTCTCAAAACGCCGGATCCGGTAGCTTGCCGCCGTGGCGCGAGCCGAGGCAAGCACCGTAATGCGCCTCCGTCAATCGGTCTCCGGCATCGCCGCCGAGCAAGCCGTGAGCAGGCCGGCCAGGACGACCGGAAACCAGATTGCGGCTCCGCCGATCCACCCGTAAGCAACCGTCCCGAGTGTCGCACCGGCATAAGTCCCACCCAGGGAGCGGCTTGCACCAGCCAATTCAATCCGGTTGTCCGTCCGATAAGGAAATCGCCCAGACCTTGGCCGAATCGCACCAGCACTCCGGTGACAAAGGGTCAGGCTGACCGGGATGTTTCCGGCGCGGCGCATCGACGCGTTGAGAGCGCCCATTGCCAACACCATCGGCTCGGCAGCCGTCGCCAGCACCCCCGCGACTGCCAACAATATCGTGACGCCGGTCAGTACCTAAGTCATATGCCATTTGCCGGTGAGGTCAGCCAGGACTGACCCGCAGCGGCCCCGAGCACGAATAGCGCGATCAGCTCGGAGATGGTGCCGGCTTCGGGGCGGCTGCCTTGGCCAAGGGCCACGGCGAGTTGCGTGCTGTTGCCGCTCATATAGGAGACGAAAAGGCCGCCGAGATGCAGATAGCCGATCGCATCGACGATGCCGGCAAGAGCTGCCAGCAACCCCGCCAGCACCAGCCCGCGCACCTCCACTAAAACAGCGCCGCGGACATCTCCGGCCGGTTTGGTCATTATCTTCTCTCCAAGATCGGCCATAGGAAGGTCGGGACATCCCGCTTGCCAGGCGTCGCGAGAACGCGGATCTCGTCAAGGTGTTGACCGACTAGGGGGCAATCGAGAGGCCGGGTGCATGCAGGTTTCCGAGCTGATGCTGCGGGATGTGACGCTCGTTCCAGCCGGGGACAGCGTGCAGGACGCTGCGCGGGCGATTGCCGATGTCGATAGCCGGTTCATCCTCGTCGGGGTCGACGACCGCGTCGCCGGCGTGTTAACCATTCGCGACATCCTGATCCGGTTGGTGGCTGCCGGCCTCGATCCTATTGCGACAACGGTGTCGCAGGTCATGTCCTCGTCGCTATTCACCTGCACCGAGCAAGAAGACGCAGAAAGCGTCGTAGAGCGCATGACCGAGCACCGCATCGAGCAGATGCCGGTGCTCGATGAGAGCGGCCGCCTCGTCGGGGTGATAACCCGGCAGGCGTCCGAGACGCTTGCAGCTTCCAGGCCGGCTCGGTGAGCCGCGACCAAATCGTTACCCTCGTCGTTTTGGGCGGCATGATCGCTCTGTTCCTGTGGGACAGGCTGCGCTACGACCTTGTCGCATTGCTGGCGCTCCTTGCTGCCGTGCTCGGCGGCGTCGTGCCGGCCGAACATGCCTTCTCCGGCTTTTCGAACCCGGTCGTGCCGTTGATTGCCGGCGCGCTGGTTGTTAGTGCGGCGATAGCCCGGTCGGGTGCGGTCGAGGTCCTGGTTCGCTGGCTGACCCCGCTATTGCGGTCGTCCGCCCTGCAGGTCGGGGTGCTGGTCGCCTGCGTCGCGGCCCTTTCGGCCTTTGTCAAGAATGTCGGGGCGTTGGCGATTTTCATGCCCGTAGCCTTCCAGGTGGCGCGGCGCAACGACCGGTCGCCCTCGGAGTTTCTGATGCCGCTCAGCTTCGCCTCGCTGCTCGGCGGCTCGATGACGTTGATCGGCACCTCGCCGAACATGTTGACCGCGACCGTCCGACAGGAGATCGAAGGCGCGCCTTTTCACATGTTCGATTTTTTTCCGGTCGCCCTCGGCACCGCGCTCTGTGGGGTGCTGTTCTTGAGTTTCGGCTGGCGTTTGATACCGCGCGGACGGCGCGCCGCGGCAGCCGACACTGCCTTCAAGATCGAGGACTATACCAGCGAGCTCAAGGTCGGGCGGGCCTCCCCGTTCGCCGGCCGAACGGTATCCGAACTGGAGGGTGCGGCAGGCGGCGACGTCGCGGTCGTTGCTATCGTTCGTGACGACTACCGGCGGTATGTCCCCGGCGGAAGCTGGGCGGTTCTTCCAGAGGATCTGCTGGTGGTCGAGGCAGATCCGCAGGCGCTCGAGCAGTTCATCAGCGACGGCAAGCTCGAGGTCGCCGGCAGCGCGGAATTGCCCGAGGTACTCGATCACGCCGAGGACGGGCGGGCGGAAGTTAAGCACGACGCCGCCCTCGTTCCCGCCGAATTCGATCCGAACCGGCTCGCCACCGTCGAGGCGGTCGTCACCGCAGATTCGGAGCTGATCGGGCATTCTGCCGCGGATCTGCATTTGCGCGAGCGATACGGCGTCAACATTCTGGCCGTCGGCCGGCGCGGGCGGCAAACGGCGGTCCGGCTGCGCCGCCTCAAGTTCCAACTCGGCGATGCGATCGTGTTCCAGGGACGTCGCGCAGCGATTTACGAGACCTTGGCGACTCTCGGCTGCTTGCCTCTGGCCGAGCGTCAGTTGCGGCTCGGGCGGCGCCGCCAGCTGTTGCTGCCGGTTGCAATCCTGGTGCTGGCAATGGCTGCGGCGGCGTTTCGACTGGTTCCGGCAGAGATCGCCTTTGTCGCCGCGGCGCTCGCGATTGCTCTTCTCGGGCTGCTCAGCTTGAGCGAGCTTTACGCGGCGGTCGAGTGGCCGATCCTGATAATGATCGGTGCGTTGATCCCGATCGGCGAGGCGGTAAAGAGCACCGGTACGACGGAGCTGCTCGCCGGATTGATTGCCGGATTTGCCGCTCATTTGCCCGCTTACGGCATCCTTGCGGTAATCCTCGCGGTGACGATGCTGGTGACGCCGATTCTGCATCACGCCGCCGCCGTTCTGGTGATGGGGCCGATCGCGGCCGAGCTGGCCCAAAACCTGGGGTATAAGATCGATCCATTCCTGATCGCGGTGGCGCTCGGTGCGGGATCGGATTTCCTGTCGCCGATCGGCCATCAGTCGAACACACTTGTCATGGGACCCGGAGGATACCACTTCGCGGATTACTGGAAGCTGGGACTGCCGCTGTCGCTGATCGTTGTCGGGATCGGTGTTCCTCTGATCCTGCTATTCTGGCCGCTTCGTTGAGCAGTCGGAATTAACCGGCGTTTATCGCGTTAATTGATATGGAGCGGGCGACGATCAGCGCCGCGGAGGAATACTTAAACGGGTGAAGAGCATGGCTAAACCAAAGAGAGGGCGGTCCACCGCGACGATCGACGATCATGTCGGTAGCCGAATCCGCGAACGCCGAATCATGCTGGGTCTGACCCAGCAGCAGCTCGCCGAAATGATCGGCGTCACTTATCAGCAGGCGCACAAATACGAGCGCGGCATCAATCGCGTTTCCGCCGGACGACTATTCGAGATCGCCCGCGCGTTGAGCGCACCGATCACCTATTTTTACGAAGGCATCGGTGAGGAAGGGCCGCGGCAGGTCACGCCCCACCAGCGGATGCTGCTGGAGATCGCGCGCAATTTTGCCGAAATCAGAAACGAGAAGCATCAGGAGGCGGTAAGCCAGCTCGCGCGCGCATTGGCGAGCCGGTGACGCGCCGAGCCAATCGCGGTAAAAGCTTCGCTCAGCTCCGCGGCAGCGGAAATTCGTCCAAGTAGGGGAGGTAATCCTCCTCGACGTCGACTTGCATCGTCTCGAGCAAGCGCACAAGGCCATTGTAAAAGGCAATCGTAACCATCAGGTCGGTAAGCCGCTCGTCGTCCAGCCCTTGGCGCAACGCGGCGAAGGTCTTGTCGGAGACGGACAATTCGGTCGTCATCTCGCGGGCTGCGCACAACACCGCCTTCGCGAGAGGCTCGAGCCTGGTGGGGCGGCCGGCGGTTTCGTCGGCGACGGCGCGGATGTCTTCACCCGAGAGGCCGACCTCGCGGCCGATCCTGAGGTGATGGGAATACCCCCAGGCCGAACGCGTCAGATAGCTGACCTGAAGAACGGCGAGCTCGCGCAGCCTCGGGTCGAGCCGGCTGCCGTCGCGGATATACCGCGCCAGGGTGTTGAGGCTGCGCGCGGCACGTGGGCTGTGGGCCAGAACCCGGTAGAGGTTGAGGTTTCGCGCCAGTAAGTCCTGGTGCTCGGGCAGGAGGTCGGATTTGTCGAGATAGGGTAGGCGCGCCATCTTTTGATGTCCTCCCGGCTTCTTCTCACTCGGGTGCCCGGGCCGGTCCCACGAGAGTGGCTCCGCCGTCGACGACCAGGGTATGCCCGGTAATGTAGCGCGCCTCGGCCGACAGAAGAAAGCGGACAGCGTGGCCGATATCCCAACCGGTTCCCTCGATGCCGAGCACCGAGGCGCGGCGTCGGGCCTCGCGTCCCGCGGGGCTCATCTGCCGCGAATAGACCATCGGGGTATAGACCGGGCCCGGCGCGACGCAATTGACGCGGATGCCCTCCGGCCCGTGATCGACCGCCATTGCGCGGGTCATTGCGATGACTGCGCCCTTTGATGTCGAATAGGCGGTCAGCCCGCGCGGCCGCAGCGCCGAAATCGACGAAACATTGACGATGGCGCCGCCGCCCGCGGTCTCCTTCATCGCCGGGATGGCGTGCCGAGAGGCCATGAACATGCTGTCGACATTGACCCGCATGACCCGGTGCCAATCCTGCGGGATTACCTCGACAACGCTGCCGCGCCCGCCGATCCCGACATTGTTGTCGAGGCAATCGAGCCGGCCGAACCGCGCGAGCGCCTCGGCGACCATCGCGCGGGCTTGTTGCTCATCGGTGACATCGGCAACGAAGGGAGCCGCGATGCCGCCTTTCTCGCTGATCATCGATACGGTGCGCTCGGCTCGTTCATGGTCCAGATCGACGACGAGAACCTTGGCACCGGCGCGGGCGAGCAGGATCGCCGCGGCGCGGCCATTGCCGATGCCGTCATCCGCCGCCCCGCCGCCGGTGACGATCGCCACCTTGCCGGCGAGGCCGAGCCCGTCACCGCGCTTCCCTAGGTCCGTCATCTGCGACCTCCCCGGCACCCTCACCCACCAAGTCCTTCAGGCTTGGTCCCCCCTCTCCCGCGGTGCGGAAGAGGAGCTTTGAGTTTGTACATTTTCGCAGCCCTCTCCCGCACTGCACCGCTCGCGGGAGAGGGTGCCGAGCGGAGCGAGGCGGGTGAGGGTCGTCGCCGATAGGCCTCAGGCGTTGCCGCGCCGCTCGCGCCACAAGCCGAGCTTTTCCTGAACGGGCCGGTCGGAATAGCTGAACAGCACGGCCTCGTCCTCGGCATGGTGCCTAACCGGCATCCAGCTCGGCACGACGAAGATGTCTCGCGGCTGCCAGCGAAAGACCTGGTCGCCGACCCGGCTCTCCCCGGCGCCCTCGACCGCCACATAGACGGTCCCATCGGTCGAGCGGTAGGGCTCGGTCGAATAGCCCTTGGGCAGCAATTGGATGAAGGTGCCGATCGTCGGCATCGCATAGTCGCCGCTCGCCGGATTGACATAGCGCATCTTGTGGCCGTGATAGGGGTCGGGATCGCCGTTCCGGCTCAGGGCTTCGAGCGCCTCGCGGGTGCGCGCATAGGGATAATTGAACACCGGCGAGGTCTTGACTTCGGGCCGCCAATCGACCGGGAGCAGGTTGTTGCCGAACCGTGCGGCGCTGTCGCCTTCCGGCCGCGTCACCGCCTGCACCTCGGCCGGCGCCTGTTCGGCAAAGCTCGCGCTCAGCAATTCGACGATCTGGATGTCGAGGCCGTCGAGCCAAACCATTGGCTCCTCAGTCTCGTTGCCGTGATCGTGCCAGGTCCAGGAGGGAGTGATGACGAAATCGCCGGGCTGCATCGCGGTGCGCTCGCCGTCGACGGCGGTATAGGCGCCGTTTCCCTCGATGATGAAGCGCAACGCCGATTGGGTATGACGATGGGCCGGCGCGACTTCGCCGGGCAGGATCAGTTGCAGGCCGGCAAACAGCGAGCCGGTGATCGTGGCCTGCCCCTTCAATCCCGGATTTTCTAAGATCAACACCCGGCGCTGCGCCTCCTGCGCGGTGATCAGGCCGCCGGCTTGCATCAGATGCGGGCGGATCTCTTGGTAGCGCCATAGCGCCGGGACACACGACGTCGTCGGCTCGGGGGTGACGAGCGAATGCAGCTGCTCCCAAAGCGGCGCCAGGTTGGCCGGCGCTATCCGCTCGTAAAAGGCCTGGCGTTCGGCTGTTGCCATGGCTATGCCGCCATCGAGCGCAGCCGCTCCCCAAGCGTGAAGTCGTGCTTGGCGAGGTCGGCGAGCAGCGCCGAGGATTGCGCCGGGTCGAGCGCGACGAGCGGCGGGCGCACTGTCGCCCAGTCCGGATCGTTATGGAAATGCGCGACCATCCGCTTCAGCGCCGGGACCATCGGATAAGCCTGCAATGCCTTGCGCAGGGTCGTGATCTCGGCCTGCAAAGCGTCGGCTTGCGGCTCGCGCCAGTTTTCATAGACTTTGCGAATTCCCGGGACGTTGACGTTGCCCGAGGCGGTGATGCAGCCGGCGCCGCCCTTGCGCAGCGCATCGAGTAGAAAGACCTCGGAGCCCGGGAACACCGCGAAGCCCGGGAAGCGATCGAGTAGCGCCGCCGTGTTGCTCCAGTCTCCGGAGCTGTCCTTCAGCCCGACCACATTCTCCGGATACGCCGCGATCAAACGGCCGACGAGGTCGAGCGAATAGCCGACCTGAGCCACCGGCGGAATGTGGTAGAGATAGACCCTGAGGGCGGGGGAGGCGACCTTGTCGATCACGGCGGAAACAAAAGCGAAGATGCCGTCGTCGCTGACCCCCTTGTAATAGAAGGGCGGCAGCATCAGGACGCCGCCGCAGCCGTGGCCTACCGCGTGGCGAACGAGGCTCGCCGCCTCGCTTGTCGAGCAGGCGCCGGTTCCGGGCATCAGCTTTTCGGGCGGAATTCCTGCCTCGATCAGCGCATCGAGCAGCACTATGCGCTCGGGGCCGGACATCGAGTTGGCCTCGCTCGTCGTGCCGAACACCGAGAGCCCCCCGGCGCCCTGGTCGAGCAGCCACCGGCAGAAGGCGATGAAGCGCCCGGCATCGGGCTCGCCGCTCGGCGTGAACGGGGTCAGGACGGGGACGAGCACCCCGTGGAACGGCTGCGAAGTCATCGGATGGGCTTCCTCTGCCTTGTCGCCAAACGTGACGGCAATAAGCGACCTGCGGGGCCTGGCGTCAACTCTCGTCTGCGGGCTGGTGCGCGGGCATAACCCGCGGGCTCACAACCCCGCGGGCTCACAACACAGTGAGCATGTCGCCGACGAGCGGATGGCGAACGATGTCCCGGTCGCCGAGCCGGATCACCGCAATCTCAACGATTGGCTCAAGCCGGCGGGCAATGTCGGCCAGACCAGAAAGGCCGTAGAGCAGATCGCTCTGATCGGGGTCGCCGGTCACCACCATCGTCGAGTGCCAGCCAAGCCGCGTCAGCAGCATCTTGATCTGGCCGTAGGTGCAGTTCTGGGCCTCGTCGATCACGATAAAGGCATTATTCAACGTGCGGCCGCGCATATAGGCGATCGGCGCGATCTCGATCGCGCCCTCGGTCATCAGCTGCTTTACGCGCTTGCCGCCGAGCCGTTCGTTCAAAGCATCGTTGAGGGGGCGCAGATAAGGGGCGAGCTTGTCGTTTATGTCCCCGGGCAGATAGCCGAGGCTTTCTCCGGCCTCGACAGCCGGTCGCGTCAGCACGATTCGCCCCACTTCCCCCGCCTCGAGCGCCGTCACGGCGGCGCTAACGGCGAGATAGGTCTTGCCTGTACCGGCCGGGCCGACCGCGATCGTCAGATTATGACGCTCGATGGCCGCCATAAGGCGCTGCTGACCGTCGCTCTGCGGGCGGACGCGGCGGCGATAGCTCTGCTCGCGCTCCAACCCCGGAGAACCCGGATCGCCGGCAGTGGACCCGGGATGCCCCGTTTCGGCGAGACGGATTGCCAAGGCGGCATGCGACGAGCGCTTTCCCATCCGCACCTCCATTGCTACGCCCCATGGCGACTTCGATTATTGTACCACTAATTGAGTTCGATGACAGTATCGCTACAGAATATACAAATCGTTTCTTCGGTCATTCCGGGGCGCGGGCTCCGCCCGCGAGCCCGGAACCCATGAACACTGGCCCTGGCGAAAACGGGTTCATGAGCCGGTGGTCATGGGTTCCGGGCCCGGCCCACGGGCCGTACCGGAACGACGATCTTACTGTCGAAACGGCAGCGCTGCTCACCTCAGTCTGCTCGGGCGGGTGTCGGCTTCAGGCCTCCGAGGCACTTGGGCTCCCCTCAGTTGAGGCGGACGTACTCGTAGGAGAGCCCGAGGTTGTTGATGCCGCCGTCGGGCGGCGCGATCCACCCGGCGAACTTGCCGGGTTCGGTCACACGCTGCATCAGGCTTCCGACAAAGCCGCGATCCTGCTCGCAAGGCAGCCAATCTTGCTGCCGGGCGCGCCACTCTTCGGCGGTAATGGGCTTGCCCTCGGGTGTGGTATGCACGCCCGCCCAGGCGCCGGCCGATCGCCGAAAGCGCAGGCTCGGCAGTGAGAGCCTGAAATCGTGGCCGGCTTCCTGGATCAGCCGGTTCCAGCGTTGGACGCCGATCTCGCAATCCTTGACGTAGGCCACACGCGACACCTCGTTCATCGCGTTGCGCATCGGCACCTCTTCGGGCATGACACCGCCCTTTCCGTCGGGCAATTCGATCCGCAGTCGGCCAGCACCGAGATGATCGGGGAAGCGTGCTTCGTCGGGGCGGCCTTTGATTCCGGTGGCGAAATAGCTCGCCGCGTTAGACGAAATTTCCGCGCCGAACAGGTCGACCGATGAGCTGAACCAGAAATTGACGTAGCGCTGCAGGGTCGGCAGATCGATCGCGCCCGCGTTGCGCACGGCCGCCGGGTCGTCCGTGGCAAGATCGTTCATCACCTGGAGCGTGCGCCTGATGACCCGGGTGATCCCGCTCGCACCGACGAACATGTGGAACGCCTCTTCGGCCAGCATGAACCGGCAACTGCGCGCCAGCGGGTCGAACGCGCTTTCGGCTAGGCTCTTCAGCTGAAATCTGCCGTCTCGGTCGGTGAAGTAGGTGAACATAAAAAAGCTGAGCCAATCCGAGATCGGCTCGTTGAAGGTGCCGAGAATTCGCGGCTTGTCGTCGTCTCCCGAATGACGGGTCAGCAGCTCTTCGGCTTCTTCGCGGCCGTCGCGGCCGAAATAGCCGTGCAGCAGATAGACCATCGCCCAGAGATGCCGCCCCTCTTCGACATTGACCTGGAACAGGTTGCGCAAATCGTAGAGCGAGGGGCAGGTGTTGCCGAGCCGGCGCTGCTGCTCGACCGAGGCCGGCTCGGTATCGCCTTGGGTAACGATCAGCCGGCGCAAGCTCGACCGATGCTCGCCGGGCACCTGCTGCCACACCGGCTCGCCGATCGCATCGCCAAAACCGATGCGTCTATCGGTTACCGGATCGGCGAGAAAGATCCCCCAACGGTATTCCCGCATGGCGATGTGGCCATAGCTCGCCCAACCGTTCTCGTCGGCTGTCGTCGCGGTGCGCAGATACACCTCCGCGCCGCCGAACGCGCTCGGTCCCATTTCCCGCCACCAGTCGAGAAACCGGGGTTGCCACTGTTCGAGGGCCCGCTGCAGGGTCCGGTTGTCGGCCAGGCCGACATTGTTCGGAATCCGCTGGTGATAGTCGATCGCCATTCCTTCCCCCTATATCCGCTCCCAGTCGAAACGCGCCCGCGCGCCGGTCCCGTAGCGCTTCAGCGCGCCCTGCTCGCCAGTCGCGTTCGGGCGCATAAAAATCCAGTTCTGCCAAGCCGATAGCCGGCCAAAGATCTTTGTCGCGACAGTCTCGGCGCCGACAAAGCGCAGGCTCGCCTCCATTCCGGTCAGCGCATCCGGCGACAGGCTCGCGCGCTCCTCGATGGCCAGGCGGATTTCGTCTTGCCAGTCGAGCTCGTCCGGCGCGAAGGTGACGAGACCTTGATCGAGCGCGGCCTTGGCATCGAACGGCTTGGCGGCAAACCGCTCGAGAGCGGCGGCCTGGGTGTCATCATTCAAGCGGGTCGCCAGCCGCGTGCGGCCATTCGCCATCTGAAGACCGGCGAAATTGAGCCCGGAAAGAGCCATCTGCGGGCCCTCGGCCAGCATGTAACTGCGATCGGCGGCGAGGCTTAGCTCCAGCAGGCTGCCGGCGAAGCAAGAGCCCTGTTCGATGACCGCAAAGAGGCTGCGCGAGGACACATCGAGCCGCTGCAGCGTGCGGCGCAAGAACCCGATCGTCTCGCGCACGAACCAGTGGCCCTGGTTGGCGAGCATCGTCTGATCCACGGCCAGGACGGCATCGACGGTACCGCGGGTCTTCAGCACCAGGGTCCCGATTTCGCGATGGTTCGCGCGCAGCATCAAAAGCGCATCGTCCAACTCACGCGCCATCACGAGGGGCCACCAGCGGGCGCCGGCCTCGATGATCCGCCCGAGACCGCCGGGAACCTCGTCACTGCGGGGGCCGGTTACGGTCAAGGCCGCGACCCGCTCGTCCGGCGCGATATCGACGTCGACCCAACGGTAATTATAGCCGCGTTCGTCGATGACGCGTTCGAGCGGCACGAGGGCAATGCCCGCGGCATCGGCTGGACGATTGCTGTCTTCCGCCCAGGCGCGAGCGCGTTCTTCGACGAGGTGCCGGAAACGCGCCGGCGGCGCAATTCGATCGACCAGTCTCCACGCCATCGCGCGATCGGCGCGCACTCCTTCGGCGGTGGTGCAAAAGACGTCTGCGAGATCGCGGCGCACCTTGCGTTTGTCGACCAGCCGGGTGAGACCGCCGGTGCCGGGCAATACCGCCAGAAGCGGCACTTCCGGCAGGCTGACCGTGCTCGACCGGTCGTCGATCATGATAATCTCGTCGCACGCGAGCGCCAGCTCATAGCCCCCGCCGGCACAAGCGCCGTTTACGGCGGCGATGAATTTGAGGCCGGAATGCGCGCTCGAATCCTCGATGCCGTTGCGCGTCTCGTTGGTGAATTTGCAGAAATTGACCTTTTCGCCGTGGCTCGCCTGACCGAGCATGTAGATGTTGGCGCCGGAGCAGAACACGCGTTCCTTGCCGCTCGTCAGAACCACGACCCGCACCTCGGGATGCTCGAAGCGGACTCGGTTGAGCGCGTCGTAAAGCTCGATGTCTACCCCGAGGTCATAAGAGTTGAGCTTCAGCCGGTAGCCGGGGGAAAATCCGGCGTCCTCCGCAACATCCAGGGTCAGGGTGGCAATCGCGCCGGCGCAGAAGAGGCGCCAGTGGCGATAAAGTTGCGGTTCGGTGTCGAA
>Ga0209040_10001289_pt1 | contig 19760 bp, 17 predicted proteins | sample BogFormECP12_OM3_FD_188240 | JGI IMG/M metagenome (GOLD analysis project Ga0209040, IMG submission 188240) | Bog forest soil microbial communities from Calvert Island, British Columbia, Canada - ECP12_OM3 (SPAdes) (version 2) | ecosystem: Environmental > Aquatic > Freshwater > Wetlands > Bog ...
CGGGGTGCGGATACCGGCGACGACGTCTTCGCCCTGCGCATTTATCAGAAATTCTCCATAAAATACGTCGGCACCGGTCGATGGATCGCGGGTGAAGGCAACGCCGGTCGCACAATCCGGCCCCATATTGCCGAACACCATCGCCTGCACGTTGACCGCGGTCCCCCAATCGGCGGGAATGTCGTGCAGCCGGCGATAGGTGACCGCTCGTGGGTTCATCCAGGAACCAAAGACCGCGCCGATCGCGCCCCACAGCTGCTCCTCAGGATCCTGCGGGAAGGCTTGGCCGTTCTCCTGAGCGACGACGTCTTTGAACCCGGAAACCACGATCTTCCAGTCGTCGGCGGAGAGATCGGTATCGAGATTGGCGCCCACGTCGAGCTTGTGGTTTTCAAGCAGCTCCTCGAAGTGATGGTGGTCGATGCCGAGCACGACCTGCCCGTACATCTGGATAAAACGGCGATAGCTATCATAGGCAAAACGCGCGTCGCCGCTCTTGCGCGCCAGTCCAACGACCGCTTTGTCGTTGAGACCGAGGTTCAGCACCGTGTCCATCATCCCGGGCATCGAAACCCGAGCCCCCGACCGCACCGACACCAGCAACGGGTTGGCCGCATCGCCAAACCGCACGCCGAGCGAGCGCTCGAGCGCGGCCAGCCCGTCGGCCACCTGGTCCCGCAAATCCGGGGGATAGGATTCGCTATTGGCATAGAAATAAGTGCAGACCTCGGTCGTGATCGTAAACCCGGTCGGCACCGGGAGCCCCAGATTGCTCATCTCGGCGAGGCCGGCGCCCTTGCCGCCCAGCAGGTTTTTCATATCGGCGCGGCCCTCGGCGGCACCGTCGCCAAACCGGTAGACCCACTTCGTCATCCGCCGCTCATCCTTCGATCTGCGAAAAATCGGCGACCTGGTTCAAGGTCGCCCGGATGCGCGACAACAAGCGCAGCCGATTTTCCCTGAGCGCAGCGTCATCGCAATTGACGGTGACCTTGTCGAAGAAATCGTCAACCGGGCGCCGCAGCCGCGCCAATTCCGACATCGCTGCCTCGAACTCTTCGCGTTGCAGGAAAGTTCCCGCGGCTTCATCCACTGCGGCCAGCCTTTCGGCGAGCACCCGCTCCTCGGCCTGGCGCAGCAGAACGGGATCGATATCGCGGTCGTATCGGCAGCCGTCCCTGCGCTCCTCGATGGCAACGATATTGGACGCCCGACGAAAGGCGATCAGCAAATTCGCCCCGTCCTCCGAGGCGAGAAACGCACGCAGCGCCGCGACACGTGCGAGCAGTCTCACCAGATCGTCCTCGCGCTCGCCGGCGCGGTCGAATACCGCCGTGATCAGATCGTGGCCGATCCCTTGCTCGCGCAGATGAACGCGGAGACGCTCGGCGATAAAGTCGAGCAGCTCGCCAGTCGGATCCGGAACGTCTAGCTCCAGGGTCGAGTGCACGTGCTTGAAGGCAGCTGCTAGGGGCAGGCGCAAGCCGTTCTCGACAACCAGTCGGATTATGCCCAAGCCAGCCCGGCGCAACGCGAATGGATCTCGCGACCCGGTCGGCTTCTCGCCGATCGCGAAGAAGGCGACAAGGGAATCGATCTTGTCGGCCAACGCCGCAACAATGCTTATCGGCGTGGTCGGGCAGGCATCGTTCGGACCCGCCGGTCTGTAGTGTTCGGCGATCGCGTCGGCGACCGCCGGGTCCTCGACGTCGTGCAGCGCGTAATAACGGCCTATCACGCCTTGAAGCTCGGGAAATTCGCCCACCATCCCGGTGGACAGGTCAGCCTTGGCGAGCTGCACCGCGCGCCGCGACTGCTCGCGGTCGGCGCCCGGAACGTAATATGTAAGAACCTCGGCAAGTCGCGCCATTCGCGCGACCTTGTCGTAGAGGCTCCCGAGCTTGGCGTGAAACACCCGCTCCGACAGAGCCTCGACGCGGCTCGCAAGCGGGACGCGCCGGTCCTGATCCCAGAAAAAGCGCGCATCGGCGAGCCGTGCCCGCAAGACCCGCTCATTGCCCGCGATCATCGTCTGCCCGTGATCCGCGGCGATATTGTTGGCGACGAACAGGAATCGTGGAGCCGGCGTGCCGTTGGGCTGCAGGCAGGAGAAATATCTTTGGTGCGTGCGCATCGCAGTCGCCAGAACTTCCGGCGGAAGGTCCATGTATTCGGCGTCGATCGCGCCGGCGAGCACAACCGGGAACTCGACCAGACCGGTGACCTCGTCGAGCAACCCGGCATCCGGTTTGAGTACAAACCCTGCGCCTGCAGCGGCCACTTCGAGATCCTTCCGGATCGTCTCTCTGCGGCGCGCTTGATCCAGGACGACACGAGCCTTGCTTAGGCGGTCAAGATACTGGGCCGCGCTGGCAACGCAAATCTCGCCCGGTGACAGGAACCGGTGACCGCGAGTGATCCGCCCGACCGGAACCCGGCCGAGCGGCAAAGGCAAGATCTCGCCTTCGAACAAACAGACGACCGAGGTCAGCGGCCGAACCCAGCGCAGCAACGAGGCCGGATAACGCATCGATTTGGGCCACGGCAACTCGAAGATTGCCGACCTTACAACCTCCGGCAATACCTCGGCCGCTGGCCGGCCCGGCCGATTGATCGTCGCGAAATAGAACTCGCCCCGGCCGGTGTCGCGAATCTCACATTCCTCGATCGAGGCGATCCCGGCCGAGCGCAGAAAGCCCTCGATTGCCGCCGCCGGCGCGCCAAGGCGGGGCCCGCGCCGCTCCTCGGAGCGATTGGGCTGTCCTGTCGGAATCCCCTCGGCAATGACCGTGAGGCGGCGCGGCGTTACATACCCGCGCAATTCCGCCACCGGGATCTCGGCAGCCGCGAGCTTGTCGCGCAACAGCCCGGTGAGCTCGGCGATCGCGCGGCGCTGCAGTCCCGCCGGGATCTCCTCCGACAACAGCTCGAGCAGCAATTCGCCACGGGGCGGCGACTGAATGGGTGCGAAAATATCTTCGTCGACCGAGCTCATCCGGGGTTGAGAATTCTGCGGTGGGAGAAGACACGGACACTCAAGTCGTCACCCCCGCGAAAGCGGGGGGCAAGGGGCGACACACTTCGTGCGATGATCCAGGAACGATGCAGCCCTGTGTCTACATCCTCGTAAACCGGCGGAGCGGGACCCTCTACGTCGGTGTAACCAGCGGTTTGAGGCGCCGCGTGCCGGAACACAAGGCCGAGGTAATCGAGGGTTTCACCAAGAGATAAGGCCTTCACACCCCCGTCTATGCGGAGTTCCATACGACCATGGCTGAAGCGATCTTGCGGGAAAAACGCATCAAGAACTGGCGAGAAGCCTGGAAAATTATGCTGATCGAGCAATCCAACCCGGCCTGGCGGGGGTGACGAATTGGCAAGCGGCCGCGTGGACGACAGCAAAGGAGCGTGTCTAGTCACGGCAGTTCACAAGTTGGACCCGGCGAGCCAGGTTTCGCAGCATGCCTTGGCGAGCGCCCTGACGCGCAGGATATAGGCGGCGCGCTCGGTCACGCTGACTGCGCCGCGGGCGTCGAGCAGATTGAACAGGTGACTAGCCTTCAGGCACTGGTCATAGGCGGGGAGTGCCAGGCGATGACCAACCAGCCTGCGGCATTCCTCCTCGGCGTCGGCGAAATGAGCGACGAGACGGGTGGTGTCGGCGAGCTCGAAATTGTAGGCGGAAAATTCTCGCTCGGCGCGCTTGAAGACCTCACCATAAGTCATGCGGACGGCGCCGACGGCGCCGTTGTAATCGAGATCGAAGACGCTTTCGACACCCTGAACGAACATCGCCAGCCGCTCGAGCCCGTAGGTCAACTCGGTCGAGACCGGGTCGCAATCGATGCCACCGACCTGCTGGAAATAGGTGAACTGGCTGATCTCCATACCGTCGAGCCAAACTTCCCAGCCAAGGCCCCACGCGCCCAGGGTCGGACTCTCCCAGTCATCCTCGACGAAGCGAATGTCGTGCAGCGCAGCATCGATGCCGATCGCCTCGAGGCTTTTGAGATAGAGATCCTGACTATCGGACGGCGCCGGCTTCAATATCACCTGAAATTGATAGAAGTGCTGCAGCCTGTTGGGATTCTCTCCGTAGCGGCCGTCAGTCGGTCGGCGCGAGGGTTGGACATAGGCTGCGCGCCAGGGTTCGGGTCCCAACGCGCGCAGCGCGGTCGCAGGATGAAAGGTGCCGGCTCCGACTTCGACATCGTAGGGCTGCAGGATCACGCATCCCTGCTTCGCCCAGAAATTCTGTAAATCGAGAATCAATGATTGGAAGCTCAAGACCAGCCCTCGACAAGCTCCCGTATCATCGCGGTCGCGGGCAATCGGGTCTGCCGCAGCCGGGTGCCGTGGCGGCAACATACGCGCCGCATACCCCGCAAGCCGCGAGATCTTCGGCGTGGATCGCCGGGCGCGCAGGCGCCGGACGGCGCCGCGGCAGCTCGCGCGCCGGCCCGTTCAGCCAGCGATACCCGATCCACACCGCGGCGATCACCAGGATGAGCAGAACAAGCTTCGGAAATGCGAACATGACCGGGGTTTACCGGCGGCCCGGAAGTAGGGTCAAGCAACGCCCTTCGCCGCTTAGCCGCCGCGCATCGGCTGCGGCCGCTCCGTCGCTCTGACAGCGAGAGGGATAACCAACGCGTCGCGAATGCAAGAGCCTCACCCGCCTCGGTTCGCTCGGCACCCTCTCCCGCAATGCGGGAAAGGGGCTATAATGCACGCAACCTAAAAGCCCCTCTCCCGCACTGCGGGAGAGGGGGGACCAAGCCTGAAAGGCTTGGTGGGTGAGGGTGATCGTCACAGCCCGAACCTGGCCCATAGAAGCCGCGCCTCGATCCAGTCGGCGAACTCGGCAAGCAGCGACACAGGCTCGTGACGCACGAACGGCAGCCGGCTCAAGAACGGCAAGCGGCGCCTCTCGGCAGAAATCGGGCGCAGCCTGACCTTGTCGCCGTACCGCGCGCGCATCACGGCGCGCAGCTCACCAATGCCGTCGACCAGGCCGCGCTCCATTGCCATGCGCCCGGTCAAAACATCGCCGGTAAACAGGGTGTCGTCGGCCTCGTCGATCTTGCCGGCGCGGCGGCGGCGCACGTGCTCCTTGAAGGATTGATGGATGTCCTGCTGCAATGCCGTCAGCCGGGCGACATCGGACGGGTCTTCCGGCAGAAACGGGTCGAGCATTGATTTTCGCTCCCCGGCGGTGTAGAGGCGCCTCTCGATGCCGAGCCGCCCGAGCAGCTGGTAGAACCCGAACCCGGCACTGATCACGCCGATCGAGCCGATCAGCGACGTTTCCTCAGTGAAGATTTCATCGCCGGCGAGCGCCAGCCAATAGCCGCCCGAAGCCGCCACATCTTCGGCGAAGGCGATGACCGGGACGTGCTTTTCCTCGGCGAGCTGCCGGATTCGGCGGTAGAGCAGGGCCGATTGAACCGGCGATCCACCCGGTGAGTTGACGACGATGGCGACCGCGACGAGCCCGGAGGCGCGGAACGCCTTGTCGATCGCTCCGGCATGGCTCGCCAGCGACAAGCCGCCGCGCCGCTGCCGCGGCATGATGACCCCCTCGAAACGCAGGATCGAGACCACCGGCCGGCGGCGCCACAGACGATCCAAATTGAATTGATCGCGAAGCCACATGCGATCCCAAATGGGGAGTCGAAAGGGCTGCAACCACCGGGATCAAATATCGAGCCCTCGGCCCTCGCGCAGCACGCCGTCCGCACCGGCCGAGGGTCGGCCGTCGGGATCGTGCAATACCAACCCGGCGGCGAGCCGCGCCGGGGCAGCGACCTGCTTTCGCGCGCGAACAAGTATGCGGCTCGCGGCTTTGCCCTGGCCCGGCCACAACGGGAAAACCACGATCTCCCCCGCCCGTCCGGCGATTTGACCGAGAAGCGCGTCGATACGATCAGCCCGGTGAATAAAAGTCACCGTGCCTTTCGAGCGGACCATCGCGAGCGAAAAACGTACCCAATCGGCGAGATCGGCATCGCCCTCTATTGTCGCGGCCGATTTTCCGGATGCCGCGGCGGGCTCGGCATGGCTGCGCCGATGAAACGGCGGGTTTGCCATGACGTGGTCGAACGCCCCCGGGGAGATGCGCGGCGGCGGATGCAGCAGATCCCCGATCATCACCGAGGCACGCGCATCGAGGCCGTTCAGGATGATGTTGTCTCCCGCCAAGCGGACGAGATCGCGCTGCATTTCGAGGCCAACGACGCGCGAATGCGGCACGCGCGCGGCGAGGCACAACATCGCAGCGCCCGCCCCGCAACCGACATCGAGGACCAGTTGATGCGGTTCCGCCGGGACCGCGGCGGCGAGGAATACCGGATCGATCGCGACGCGATATCCGGCTGCAGGCTGCTTCAGGCGAATGCGGCCGCCGAGCAGACGGTCCTCGGTGAAAAAGGGCTCCTCTGCTCGGTACTCGCTCATTGCGTGGCTTCGCCCGCCGCGGCGAGGACCGAGCAGGCGAGACGGTAATCCTGTTGGGCGACCATCAGACGGCGCGGGATGGCGCTGATGCTCCCCTCGACAAGGCTCGTATGGTGGTCGAGGACAAGGCTCTCGATCCCGGAATCCTTCAGCAACGACTGCAGGAACGACAGGCGAACAGCATCGTTGGTACGCAGCAACTCCTTCATGATCCTCAGCTTCGCCACGCTGTAATCGGCATGCGAGGGCGCGGCCCTTGACCGGCCTTCCGGTCAATCTATGCTCGCTGGCATTCAGGCGCGTCAAGCCGATCGACAGGCTTCGACCGGAACAGGCAGGAGAATTGGGTGGCGCTCGGGGCGGGTTTCGATCAGGTAGAGGCGGTCCACAAACCGTCTCTCGACCCGCTTTCCCAGCTTCTCGGAAGCGATCTCGAATGCGTCAACCGTTTGATTGTCGAGCGCATGCAGAGCCCGGTGGCGCTGATCCCGCAGCTCGCCGGGTATATCGTCGCGAGCGGTGGCAAGCGCCTGCGCCCAATGCTGACTCTCGGTTCCGCGCGGCTCTGCGGATACAGGGGGATACGGCATGTCTCGCTCGCCGCAGCCGTCGAGTTCATTCACACCGCGACCCTGCTGCACGACGATGTCGTCGATGCGAGCGATCTGCGGCGCGGCCGCGATACCGCCAACGCCGTGTGGGGCAACAAGCCGGCGATCCTCGTCGGCGATTTTCTATTCAGTCGCTCTTTCGAACTGATGGTGGAAGACGGCTCCGTCCGGATTCTCGAGATCCTGTCGCGCGCCTCCTCGGTCATCGCCGAGGGCGAGGTGCTGCAGCTAATGACGCAAAACAACCTGAAAACGACAGAGGCGTCCTATCTCGAGGTGATCCGGGCAAAGACCGCCGAGCTGTTCGCTGCTGCGAGCCGCATCGGCGCGGTGGTCGCCGATCGGCCGGTCGAGGAGGAGGCGGCGCTCGATCGGTTCGGCCGCGATCTCGGGATCGCCTTCCAGCTGGTCGATGACATGCTTGATTTTTCGGCGCGGCAGATCGAGCTCGGCAAGAGCATCGGCGACGACTTCCGCGACGGCAAGGTCACCCTGCCGATCCTGCTCGCTTTTGCCCGCGGCGATGGGGAGGAGCGCGCCTTCTGGCGCCGCGCGCTCGAAGAGATGGATCAGCGAATCGGCGACCTCGAACACGCGATCGCGCTGGTGGAGCGTCATGGCGCTCTTGCCGAAACCTTGTCCCGGGCGCGCAGCTATGCGGCGAGCGCAATCGACGAACTGTCGGTATTTCCCGACGGGCCGGAACGGCAGGCGCTGATCGAAGCCGCCTCCTTCGCGACCGAGCGTAGCGCTTGATAGAAGAGGGCGCGCGCGGGTCAGTTCCTCGACCCGTCGAGCGAAGGCAGCCGGTAGCGGTCCTCCGGCTCATCCCACCCCTTGAAGCGGGGTTGCCGCTTCTCGGCGAAGGCGGCGCGAGACTCGATCAAATCACTCTTGGCGCCGTGCTCATGCAACGCGCCGGCGAGGCGCTGCTGTTCCGCCGACGGAACCGGGCGCATTTGGCGCATCATGTGGACGGTGTTGACCCGCGAGGCCGGCGGCAGGGTCAAGAGGTGCTCGGCCATTGCGAGCGCGCTCGGGATCAATTGGTCGGCCTCCACCAGCCGGTTCAGGAAGCCAATTTCGTAGAAGCGCTCGGCCGTGAAGCGAAAGCCGAGCGCCATCTCCATCGCTATCGGATAGGGCAGGTTCGCGATATGCCCATGATTGTACCCGCCGAGCAGCCAGCGTTTTGCCTCCGACACCTCGAAGACCGCGCCGCGCGCGGCGACCCGCAGATCGGTCCGCTCGACCAGCATGAAGCCGCCGCCCATGGCATAGCCATTGACTGCGGCAATGACCGGCTTCTCCAAGTCCCCCGACATGAACGGATCTTCGATCGCCGGCCGCCGCCCGCCGGGGGTGCCGTGCTGCAGTGACTCTTTCATGTCCTCGCCGGCGCAGAATGCCCGGCCGGCGCCGGTAAAGATCGCGACTTCGAGATTGTTGTCGTGGCGGAACTCCGTCCAGGTCTCGGCCAGCCGAGTGCGCATTTCATGACTGAGCGCATTGAGGCGCTCGGGCCGGTTCATCCGTACGACGAGGATCTGCCCGTGACGCTCGGTTTCGACGACGGCCATCTTTGCCTCTCTCTCCGATGCTTTGGACCGGAAGCCTATCACCCCCGCCCGCTCGGTCAAACCGCGGGGTCAGCTGCGCGCAGAGGCTGGCGGCATTGGCTCAGCGGATTCGCCTGCATGAAGGTCTCGACATAGTCGCCCGCTTTGGCGCCGTAATCCATCTGATAGGCGTGCTCGTACATGTTGAGCGCGAGGGTCGGCTGGCCGCCGCCCAGGGTCGTCGTGTGGTCGGCCCCCCGTTTTTTTTCGTCACCCCCGCGCAAGGGCGTGTCAAGAAATTGGGATCGAGGCTCGGATGCGCAAAATACCCATTGTCATCCCCCGGCGAAAGCCGGGACCCACGGCGGCGCCGCCTCGAACGTCCCAAGCAATCGCATGGCTCACCAAGAATGACGGGCTTGTGCGGCGGAATGATGGGCCCCGGCTTTCGCCGGAGAGACGATTGGATCGGTGGCGCAAGGATTCTTTGATACGCTCGAAAGCAAGTAGGGGGCGTGCCCCCGTGAGATCTGCGCATATCCTCACGCTTTCGCGGCGGGTGAGGATCTGAGGGGGGGTGATGATGGGCCGGCAGATCGACGAGTTGGCACAGTTTGTCGCGCGCACCCGATGGGAAGATATCCCCGGACCCGTGCAGCGGCATACCAAACTCGTGCTGCTCGACACATTGGGGGTCATTCTGGCGGGCGCAGAGCGGCCGGAGGTGCGGCAATTGCGTGAAGGGCTGGCCGGTACCGCGGGCACCGGTGCCACGGTATTTGCGCGCGGCTGGCCGAGCCACGATCCGCGCACCGCTGCGCTGCTGAACGGCATCGCCGGGCGGTCGATCGAGCTGTGCGAAGGGCTGCGCTTCGTCTCGGGGCAAGCGGCGATGCAGGTCCTCCCGGGCGTATTGGCCGTCGGCGAGCATCTCGGAAGCTCCGGCCGCGACATGCTCGCCGCCTTCGTTCTCGGTTATGACGTCGCGGCGCGGCTGGCCGGCGGCTTCACGCCGCGCCCGCTGGCGCACCAAAACGGCCAAGTGTCGCTGCTCGCCGCGGCCGCCGCGGGAGCGCGGCTCCATGGGCTCGACGCGGCCGGCATCAGCCGCGCGATGCGGATCGCGACGACATTGCTTCTGACGCCGAGCTATACCAACGCAGTCGCCGGTGCCACGGCGCTCAATGTCGCCGGCGGGATGAGCGGCTTTGCCGCCGCGCTCGCGCCCGAATTGGCCCGCGCCGGCTTCGAAGCGCAGGACGACGCGATCGAGGAGGCGCTGGGCAATCTTGTGGGAAGCGGCTTCACGCCAGAGCACTTGCTCGAAGACCGCGGCGCGGTCTGGCACATCACCCGCAACTATTTCCGGCTCTATGCATGCTGCAACCCGATCCACTCGGCGCTCGATTGTCTGCAGGAGGCGCTGGCGGCGTTGCACCCGCACCCTGATGAGATCGAGCGGATCGACATCGCGACCTACCGTTTCGCTTCGGTCATGCGCAACCCGGATCCGCCGAATTATTTCGCCTCCAAGTACTCGCTCCCTCATGCCGCCGCGGCGATGGTGACGAGGGGCGGCGCCGGCTACGCGGTGCTCGATGATTCCGCTCTGCAGGATCCGGTGATAGCCGCGCTGCGGCACCGCGTGCATGTGACGGAGGACCCGGCGATGACCGCGGTCGCGCCGCGGCTCAGGCCGGCCCGCGTCACTGTGACTCTGACGGACGGCCGCCACTTTACCCATTCTCGCGAGAGCCATAAGGGGGATTTTCAGCAGCCCTTTGCCGAAGCCGAAATCCGCGGAAAATTCCACGAGCTCGCTGGAATCGCTTTGGAGCCGGAGGGCGTGAGCAGCGTCGAGAACTCGGTCGATCATTGCGAGGGGTGGCAGAGCATCGATGAGCTGACCCAGCCGCTGCGCCGTTACGGCCGCGACTGAGCGATGCCGGAGGTGCCGCTCGGGGAACTGGCGTGGCTTGCACTTGCCGTAATAGCCGCCGGCATCGTCACGGGCCTGCTGGCCGGGCTTTTCGGGATCGGCGGCGGCGCGGTCATTGTTCCGGTGCTTTTCGAGGTGTTCCGCCTTCTCGGCGTCCCGGAAGAGGTCCGCATGCAGCTATGCGTCGGAACTTCCCTTGCGATCATCGTACCGACCACCGTGCGTTCGTACCGGGCTCACCGAGCAAGGGGTCTGGTCGTCCCGGCAGTAATACGGTCCTGGGCCTTGCCGGCAGTGATCGGCGTTGTGGCAGGGTCGGTGACCGCGGCGTTTGCGCCCGCGCAGGTCTTCGAACTGGCCTTTGTCGTGATCGCCGGCGTCATCGCGGCCAAGCTCCTCATCGGCCGCGAAGCCTGGGTCCTCGGTAGAAGCCTCCCGGGGCCCGCCGCGATGACCGGATGCGGCTTTATTGTCGGACTGGCATCGTCGCTGATGGGGATCAGCGGCGGCTCTCTCGCGACGATGATGATGACGCTCTACGGCGTGCCGATCCACAACGCCGTGGCGACCTCGGCCGGCCTCGGCGTGCCGATCACGATCGCCGGCACGCTCGGGTACCTGATTGCCGGTCTCTCGCATCGAGCCTTGTTGCCGCCCTTGTCGGTCGGTTTCGTCTCGGTGATCGGCGTCGTCATGATCGCGCCGATTTCGAGCTGGATTGCCCCATTCGGCGCCCGCATTGCTCATAGGCTGCCGAGGCGCCGGCTGGAAGTCGGCTTTGGGCTGTTTCTGATCGCCGCATCCCTGCGCTTCGTCGCGAGCCTGTTGGGCGCTTAGGCTACTGCAAGCGGGGCATCACCTCTTCGCACAGCAACTGCAGTGAGCGGGTCATCGGCTCCGGCGGGATCAGCGCTCCGAAGTTCAGCTCCGCCAGGATGCCGTTCAATCTGAGTTCCTCGTGCAATTGCCGCAGCCGGTCGGCGACGCTTTCTGGGCCGCCAATGATGACCTTGTCGCGCATGACCTCTTCGTAAGAGATGGTCCGCACCGTCTCCGCCTCTGCGGCGCGGCGGCGATTAGGCGAATTTTCGAGTCGCGTGCTCAAAGTCCGGTAGCCGGACATGATGCTCTCCTCGGCTTCTTCCCGCGCCTGCCGATCGGTGTCGGCGATGTGCAGGGTCAACCGCAGGTAAACCTCTCCTTCCCCCGGGTGGCCGGCTTCGCGGTAAGCCCGGCGATAAGCGGCGAGGTCCGGGGCCAATCCCGAAAGCGAACCGCTGCGTACCGCGACAAAGATCGGATATCCGGCCTCGCCGAGAGACGGAAACGTCTCCTCGCTGGCGGCAGCGACGCGGATCGGCGGACACGGTTTCTGATAGGGTCTCGGCACGGCGGAGGCATTCTTGAAGCTGTAATATTTGCCCTCATACGAGAAGGTCGGCTGCGTCCACGCCTGCTTGACGATATCGAGCGTTTCGAGAAAACGCTCGCGGCTTTCCGAATAAGGCACGCCATAGGCGACATAGGATCGCGGGTTGCCGCTCCGCCCGACGCCGAACAGCAATCTGCCTTTGCTGATCTGGTCGATCGTCGCGGTTTCTTCGGCGAGCCGCAGCGGATGGCAGAGCGGCAGAACCTGCACGCCGGTGCCGATCTTGATGCGCCGCGTCCGCGCCGCAATCGCGGCGGCGACGGTCAGCGGCGCGGTCAGTACCGAGCGGCGCGGCTGCTGGTGAATCTCGGCGAGCCAGATGGCGTCGAGCCCCCAGCGGTCGGCCGCCTCGATCTGCCCCAGCGCCTCCTCGAACGCCGCCGCCGCGGTCTGATCCGGCCGGCAGTGAAATTCATGGTAGACGCCGATTTCCATTGTTTTCTCCTGCGGGCGACGTTTCGCTGTGACGGTAGTTTCCATTAGCTCGTCTAGCAACTATCTCCCGAAAACTGATTCTAACGTGCCGGTAAGCCGGCTACCCTCACCCACCAAGCCTTGTGGGCTTGGTCCCCCCTCTCCCGCGGTACGGGCGAGGAGCTTCGCGCCAGATACGTCTGGCCCCTCTCCCGCACTGCGGGAGAGGGTGCCGAGCGAAGCGAGGCGGGTGAGGGTCTTGCGGCGATCGGCTTTTTGTTGGTGAGAGTGAGCGAATGGCAGATTTCGACCCCCCGATCGACGTGATCCTTGCCGAGATCGCCACCGCGCCGTCGCCCGAGGCGTTGGAGGAGTTGCGCGTCAGGGTGCTCGGGCGGCGCGGGTCATTGACCCTGGCGATGCGAGAATTGGGCGGGCTCGCGCCGGAAGAGCGGCGGCGCGCCGGCGCGGCGTTGAACGCCGCGAAGGACCGCATCACCGCGGCGCTCGGCGAGGCAGCTGTGCGGCTCGGGCGGGCTGCGCTCGATCAGCGGCTAGCCGGCGAGCGCGCCGATGTGACCCTCCCGTTACCGTTCGCCGCCACCGGTCGGCTCCATCCGATCAGCCAGACGGTTGACGAGATCGTCGCGATCTTCGGCGAAATGGGCTTCGAGGTCGCCGAAGGCCCGCATATCGAGGAAGATTTCTACAACTTCACCGCACTCAACATCCCGCCGGAGCACCCGGCTCGGCAGGAGCACGACACCTTCTATCTCCCGGAGCGGCCGGACGGGTCCCGGCTCGTGCTGCGTACCCACACCTCGCCCGTGCAGATCCGCACGATGCTGGCGCAACAGCCGCCGATCCGCATCATCGTGCCCGGGCGCACCTTCCGCTGCGACCATGACGCGACGCATTCGCCGATGTTTCACCAGGTCGAGGGGCTGGTGATCGACCGGACCACCCATATGGGGCATCTGAAAGGCTGCCTGATCGAGTTCTGCCGCGCGTTCTTCGGTCTCGACGACCTGCCGGTACGCTTTCGCCCGAGCTATTTCCCGTTCACCGAGCCCTCGGCCGAGGTCGACATCGGCTGCTCGCGCAGCGCCGGCGAGCTCAAGATCGGCGCCGGCGGAGACTGGCTCGAAATTCTCGGCAGCGGCATGGTCCACCCGCAGGTGCTCAAGAATTGCGGCATCGACCCGTCCGAGTACCAGGGTTTTGCGTTCGGCATGGGGATCGAGCGGGTGGCGATGCTGAAATACGGCATCCCGGACCTGCGCACATTCTACGATTCCGATCTGCGCTGGCTGCGGCATTACGGTTTCCTGCCGCTCGATATCCCCTCGCTCGTGCGCGGGCCCCTCCCGGGAGGGGCGGCATGAAGACGACGCTGGCCTGGCTGAAGGAGCATCTCGAAACCGAAGCTCCGCTCGCCGCGATCGTCGACCGGCTGATCATGCTCGGCCACGACGTCGAGGGGGTCGAAAATCGCGCCGCCGGCCTCGAACCGTTCACGGCGGCGTTGGTCATTTCGGCGGAGCGTCATCCCAATGCCGACCGACTGAGGGTCTGCGTGGTCGATACCGGGAAACGTCAGGTCCAGGTGGTATGTGGGGCGTCGAACGCGCGCGCCGGCATGAAGGGCGTATTCGCGCCCGCCGGCACCGTCATCCCGCGCACCGGCGCATTGCTAAAGGAAACTGTGATTCGGGGCGTCGCCTCGCGCGGAATGCTGTGCTCGGCCTATGAGCTCGGTCTCGGCGACGACCACGAAGGGATCGTCGAATTGCCGCAGGACGCGCCGGTCGGGGCGCCCTATGCGAGCCTCGTCGGCCTCGGCGACACTGTTCTCGACATCAAGGTGACGCCGAACCGCGCCGATTGTCTCGGCGTGCGTGGGATTGCGCGCGATCTCGCAGCTGCCGGGCTCGGGCATCTGAAGCCGCTCGATACGACCCGGGTCGCCGGGCGTTTCCGTTCGCCGATCGGCATCGAGATCGAGGACCGCACCGCTTGCCCGCTGTTTCTCGGGCGGCACCTTCGCAGCCTCCATAACGGGCCGAGCCCGGCATGGCTGCAAAACAAGCTCGAAGCGATCGGGCTGCGGCCGATCTCGGCCCTCGTCGACATCACGAATTTCCTGACCTTCGACCTCGACCGGCCGCTTCACGTGTTTGATGCGGGCCGGCTCCCCGGCGAACTGACGGTCCGTTTGGCGCGGCCGGGCGAAACTTTGCTCGCCCTCAACGGACAGGAATACGCGCTCGATCCGGAAATTACGGTCATTGCCGACCCGGCCGGCGTGCAGAGCCTCGGCGGCGTGATCGGCGGCGAGGCGACCGGATGCACCGAAATGACGACCGAGGTCCTCATCGAGGCGGCGCTGTTCGATCCGATCCGTACCGCGGCGACCGGCCGCAAGCTCAACATTGCGAGCGATGCCCGCTACCGCTTCGAGCGCGGCCTCGATCCGGAGTTTGTCGGGGATGGGTTGGAGATCGCCACGCGCTTGATGCTGGAGCTTTGCGGCGGCGAGGCGTCGGAGGTCATCACGGCCGGTGCCGTGCCCGATTGGCGGCGCCGATACGTGCTGCGCGCCGAGCGCACGGCAACGCTCGGCGGGCTTCACGTATCGCATGACGAGCGCGCCGAGATCCTTACCGCGCTCGGGTGCGCAGTCGAGAGCCTCGCGGGGGGCGATCTGGCGGTCGAGCCGCCCTCGTGGCGCGGCGACATCGTCGGCGAGGCCGATCTCGTCGAGGAGGTATTGCGCATCAAGGGCTACGACCGGATCCCGCCGGTGCCGCTCGAACGAACAACGCCGCTGTCGCGGCCGGCATTGGCGCCGACGCAGCGCCGCGCCGAGCTGGTCCGGCGCACTCTCGCCGAACGCGGGCTGACCGAAGGGGTGACGTTCTCGTTCGTCGCTGCGCGCGAGGCGGAGCTGTTCGGCGGCGCCAAGCCGGAATTGCGTCTCGTCAACCCGATCAGTGCCGATCTCGATGCGATGCGTCCATCCTTGCTGCCGGGCCTGATTGCCGCGGCCCGCCGCAACGCCGATCGCGGGTTCCCCGATGCGGCATTGTTCGAACTGGGGCCGCTCTACCGCGACGACACGCCGGAGGGCCAGGTGCTCGCCGCCGCCGGCGTGCGCAGCGGGCATACCGGCCTAAAGCACTGGCGCGCGCCGGCCCGCGAGGTCGATCTTTACGACGTCAAGGCCGATGCGCTCGCCGCGCTTGCCGCGATGGGCGCGCCGGCGGAGAACATCCAGGTCGCCGCCGACCCGCCCGCTTGGTACCACCCGGGACGGGCCGGCACGTTGCGGCTCGGGCCGACGGTGCTCGGCGCCTTTGGCGAGCTCCATCCGGCGGGGCTCGCCGCGCTCGATGCGCGGCCGCCGATCGCCGGCTTCGAGGTGTTTCTCGACGCCGTGCCAACGCCGCGCGCCGCGCGCACGAAGCCGCCGCTGCGCCTCTCGGTATTTCAGCCGATCGAACGCGATTTCGCCTTTGTCGTCGACCGCGACCTGCCGGCCGAGACCCTGCTGCGCGCCGCCCGCGGCATCGAACGCAAGCTCGTCTCGGAGATCCGTCTGTTCGATGTCTATGAAGGAACTGGTCTGCCGGACGGCAAAAAATCGCTGGCGATCACGGTGGTGTTGCAGCCGCAGGAGCGGACCCTGACCGACGCCGAGATCGAAGGCTTCTCGAAACGGCTCATCGCGCAAGTCGAAAAGGCGACCGGTGGCATGCTGCGCGGATGAACAAGCCCCGATTGTCGGCCGCCGCCCAGACTGTCGGCTTTCTCCTCCTGGTGGCAGTCACATTATTCGGAACAGCCGGCCGGCTCGATATTCCGATGTTTTGGCTATACCTCGCGGTCCTCGCGGGAGTGTCTATCGCCGGTTTGCTCCTGATCGACGAGGACCTGGCGCGGGAACGCATTCGGCCCGGCGGTCAGCCGCTCGGATTTCGGCTGCGGCTGGTGTTCCTGCTGTGCATCGCGCATTGGGCGATCGCCGGTTTCGATCGTGGCCGGTTTCAATGGTCAGATCATATCCCGCGGGCATTGCGGCTCGGGGCCATTGTCGCATTCGCCGCAGGATTGTCGCTCTTCGTCTGGGCAATGCATGTGAACCGGTTCTTCTCATCGGTCGTGCGGATACAGCGAGAGCGGGGCCATCACCTCGTCTCCGGCGGTCCCTATCGCTGGGTGCGGCACCCCGGCTACAGCGGCGCAGTGCTTGCGATCCTGGCGAGCGGGATCGCGCTGTGCTCGTGGCTAGCTACGGCAGTCGGTGCGCTCGGCGTGCCGTTGCTGCTCTGGCGCACGATCGTCGAAGACCGCACCTTGCTCGCCGAACTCCGCGGCTACCCCGAATATGCGCAAAAGGTCCGCTGGCGGTTGCTCCCCGGCGTGTGGTGACTGGCAAGGATTGTCTGCTTAGCGCCGTGCGCATGTCGGCGGGATCGTTCGAAAATTCCTCAGTAGCTGGGCTTGGTGGCAAACGGTGTGAGCTGAAGCTCATGCGTCCAGCACGACCTGTCCTGGGTGTGCAGGTACCAGAACGCCTCGGCGATCTTGACCGGATTGATGATCAGATCGCGGCGATTCTGGTTCCGCGGCAATGCCCGGGTTCCGGGCGAGTCGATGGTGCCGTCGATTACTATATTGGCGACGTGCACGCCGTGCTCGGAATATTCTTCGGTCAGCACCTGCGCCAGCGTGCGCATCATAACCCTCGGGTAGTAAAGCGACTGTCCGGTCATTCGCTTCTTCCCGCGCAGCGAGCTGGAATTGTTGGAGAAGAAAAACGACCCCTGGCCTTTTTTCCGCATCGCCGGCAACACTTCCTTGGCGACGAGAAAAGGCCCTCGGCTGGCGATGTGCTGCGCGGTATCGAACATCTCGACCGGGATGTGTTCGAGCAATTCCTTCTCAGGAGGAAGATCGCGGCCTTCGAGGTAACCCGCGTTGTAGACCAGGACGTCCGGATCGCCTGCTTCGCGGCGGATCGTCGCGAACGCCGCCGAGATCGAGTCCTGCGAGACGAGGTCCAGCTCGACGATCATACAGTCGCCGCCCCGCTCGCGGATGGCCTGCGCCAGTGCCGACGCATTGGCCTCCTTGCGGGTGGTCAGCACAACGCAGAAGCCCTCCTGCGCGAATTTCTGCGCGACGGCGCCCCCGACGCCCCAGCGCATGCCGACCGGCAATTCGCTGTCGTCCACTCTCCTGCCGTGCGCCAGCAAGGTATTGCGGCCATCCGACTGCCACTTGGAGGTGGCGCCGACTACCACGGCGACGTGCTTTGCCTTGGTGTTCGTCTTGCGATTTTCGCTCATTCGACAACCCTTCCTTATTCTTTGCAGCGTTCGGGGGTGAACCTGTAGGGCGGATGAGCAAAGCGTGATCCGCCGTCGACATTGGCGGAATGCGCTGGGCTTTTCCGCCCTACGCTCGCCGCGTTAGGAGCCTGGCTGCCTGTCAGCCTAGGTCAGAACTCTCGCACCAATGCTCTGGGCCAGCATCAGGGGATAACCATCAGGGTCCTGCACAAAAACCTCCTGCTGACCGGATTCGCGGTCGCCTGTTTTGCGCCAGACTTCGCGTGAGCCGAGGTAGATCGGCCAATTTTGGTGAGCGAGATTGGCCAGAATCGAGCCGATTTCCTGGAAGTAAATCTGAAACATCGCACCTTGTCCAAGCGGAAGCTGCATCGGTCCTGTCTCGAATCGGCCATGACGTTGGCAAAGCATGATTTGTTGTCCTTCAGGATGCTCCAGATAAACGAATTTTTCCTCTTCACGCCTATAAGCAATTTCAAAGCCGAGAATGTCCTTCCAGAAAGCGAGGCTGACCTCCAGGTCAGTGACATGAAGCTCGGTTACGATTTTGGCCCAGCCCGTCCTTGGCGGAGCGTTCCTATCGGCAGTCATCTCGACAACTTTCCCAGCGTGGTTCAGGACGAGTCGTGGCCTCGCGCATGTCCGGGGGCCCGGTTCCAGCCCCACCAGGCGCAAAGCGCCTCGCCCATGACCAGGCTCTTGTCCGGGTCGCTGAGCCACGGCAACTCCTCGGTGAACATCGTGACGCATTGGCGCCACGAGCACGGCATCTTGGTGATGTCCGTGCCCCAGAACATCCGGTGCGGACCGAAGGCGTCGTAGACCTGCCGCAGGTAACTGTGCATCGTTGGGAACGGGTAGGCCTCACTCGAGTAGTGAGGCACACCGGTCGCCTTGACCGCGATATTGGGGAACTTCGCCAACGCCAGCAGCTCCGGCATGTGGGTCATGGCCGCGGCATCTTTCAGGGTGGTCGTACCGCCTCGGCCGCCCAGGTGATCGATCGTCAAGCGGAGGCGGGGGTGGCGCTCGGCGATCCGGCCGAGTGCCGTCAGCGAATCCGTCGCCAGCGCGGCGATCGGGACGCCGGCCTCTTCGGCGGCCTCCCAAAGCCACTCGAGGGTGCCGTCGTGCAGCCACCCCCGTGCGGGATCGCCGAGGAACCCATACCGCAGGCCGAGCATTCCCGGTTGTTCCCGCCAGCTGGCGATGCGGGCGCGCGATTCCGGTCGATCGAGCGGCACCGAACCCATGATCGCGAACCGGCCGGGGTAGTTCCGAACCGCCGCAAATGCCATGTCGGTCGAACCCGGGTCCCAGCCCGGCGGATGAATGACGGCGGCATCGACGCAGCCATTGTCCATCAGGACGATGGCCTCCTCGGGGGTAAAGGCCGTCACCTGTCGATGCGAAAGGTTGCCAGGCAAGCCGGTTCCCCAGAGGTGAATTTGCGCGTCGACTATTTGCATCGCATTACGCCGCCTCGGCAGGCCGGCGTCCTTGGAGCACCTCGCGGATCGCGGCGGTGATCCGCTTGCGGTCCGGGAAGACGTGATTTTCGAGGACGGGGCTGTAAGGTATCGGCACCTGCAAGGCGCAGACCCGCTTCATCGGGGCCTTGAGGCGCGCGAATGTCGCTGCATCCTCGGTGGCAATTGCAGCGACCTCCGCCGAGAAGCCGGCCGTCGGCCCCGCCTCGTCGGCGATGACGAGACGGCCGGTTTTCTGCACCGAGTTGCGGATCGCCTCGGTATCCAGTGGGACAAGCGTGCGCGGATCGACGACTTCGACCGAAATCCCCTCCGTGGCGAGCTCTTCGGCCGCGGCGAGCGCCTCGTGAACGAGCCAGGCGAGGGCGACGACCGTCACGTCGCTACCCTCTCGTTTGATGTCGGCTCGGCCGAAGGGGATCGTGTAGTCCTCTTCAGGCACGGGCCCTTTGCGCGCCATCAGCCGGCTCGACTCGAACGAGATGACGGGGTTGTTGTCGCGGAT
>Ga0209040_10001291_pt1 | contig 19753 bp, 17 predicted proteins | sample BogFormECP12_OM3_FD_188240 | JGI IMG/M metagenome (GOLD analysis project Ga0209040, IMG submission 188240) | Bog forest soil microbial communities from Calvert Island, British Columbia, Canada - ECP12_OM3 (SPAdes) (version 2) | ecosystem: Environmental > Aquatic > Freshwater > Wetlands > Bog ...
ATCGATAAGGTTAACTCCGGCCAGGGAACGATTGGCCAACTGCTGGTCAACGGCCAGCTCTACGACAATTTGAATGGCGCGACGCGTGAACTGCACGGGCTAATGAAGGATTTCCGCAGTAATCCCAAGAAGTTTTTGCGCATCAAGCTGAGCCTTTTCTGAAATATCTCATCGTCAACGCCGACGACTTTGGGTTTACGCGCGACGTGAACCGGGGAATTGCCGCCGCGCACCAGACCGGGATTCTCACCGCGACCACGCTGATGGCCACCGGCGCGCAGTTTGACGACGCGGTGAAACTGGCGCGCGAACATCCGTCGTTGGACGTCGGCGCCCATTTGGTTCTCGTTGGAAGCCCCGGATTTCCGGATTCGGTGACACAGCTCATTGCCGCGCTGGCGCAAAAGCGAATTCAACCGTATGAAGTTCTTTCCGCGCAGGTGCGGCGGATTCTTGATGCCGGTATTCAGCCTTCGCATCTGGACACGCACAAGCACACGCACCTGCTGCCTCCGGTGCTGGAAGCGGTGGCGCGTATTGGCGAGGAGTTTCGCATTCCCTGGGTGCGACGCCCATTCGATTTACCGATGAGCGGCGGAGGCGTGAGCTGGGGACGGCGGTTGGTTAGCCAGAGTTTTGGTTTGCTGCGGCGACGGTTTCATCGCGTGCTGTCGGCGCACGGTTGCCGGACGACGGATCATTTCGCGGGTTTTCAGATCACCGGAAATTACGACGGCGCGGAGTTGGCCCGCTTGATCCGGAATTTGCCTGACGGCGTAACGGAATTTATGTGCCATCCGGGATTTTGCACGGACGAATTGCGCGGCGAGCGGACTCGGTTGAAGGAGAGCCGGCAGAAGGAACTGGAGGCTCTCAGGTCGCCGGAAGTGCGGCAGGCGCTTTGTGAGGCGAACTGCCAGTTGGTTTCGTATGCGCAGATGGAAGCTCGCGGTTAATTCGCAGTTAGCGCGCTCTTTGGGACTCGCCAAATAAAGTGACAGGCGCGCTCCGCAGGCGGGCTGATCACGCTCCACGCGCGGATTAATAACCCGCGGAGCACAGGCTAAAGCCTGTGCCACGAGGCAGCCAAGGTGGCACGGACTTTAGTCTGTGCAGAAAATGTAGAAACTCTACGCGCGGGTTAATAACCCGCGGCAGGTTAATAACCTGCCCCACGAGCATTTTGCGCCTCAGTCCTGCTAATTGCAAATTAGTCCGCAGCTCAATGAAACGACCGTCGATTGGCTTGCACTATTCTTCAGGCCAGAGGGGAACCGAATTCCTATAGCTAGGGCTCAATCAAGTTCTATTGACGGAAAGCGGCTATTTGAGCGTCGGGTTCAAACCACTGGCTGAGAGGTGAGAACCATGAAAGCTGGCTACGCGACGCTGTTTAGTCTGGCCGTCGCGTATTCTGCGTACCAAGGCGCTGGTTCGTCGAAGCCGGGCTCTGGGCAGCAAGAGCCGAGCCGCTCCCTCAATTCCGCAAACGCGACCGAATCCGCACGTCCGCGGAACTTGCCAGCGGGCGCTGAACCATTTCCAACGATTGCAGGCGGAATCTGCCCCTTGACGGTGACAGGGAACAGCAACGGGCCCTGCGGAAATTGCCAGGCCATCTGTGCAGCCACGGATTTAAGCGAATTGCTTAAGAATCACTTCCGCGCTGAATCCGGGAGTGACAAAGAGTATCTGGCCAAGCATTGGAACGTTCCTCGCGCCGAGCAAGGCAACATCAAGTTCGTGATTGCCTCACTTCCCGATCCCGTCCATACACACATGGCGTTGCTCTTGGACCGCGGAATCGAGGCCATCCAGCGCGCAGCCCAAGCGAGCGGTTACCTTTTTTCTCGTGCCTGGATGCCCTGGGACATCGCGACACACAGCGAGTCGGCGGACTTCACTGTGCGGCTGGCGCAAGAGGAATTCCGCAATCAGGTGGAATCGCTGCCGGGGTTGATGATCTTTCGGGGGTCGGGAGGAGATAAACACCCCATGTCGAATGTCCTTCTCGTTTTCGTGGTCGGCGAGACGCCGACTGGCGGGCTGCACGTCGAGCAGTTCGAAAACGCGCTGAATATTCGCCAAAGCATTCTCGCGGATGCGAAACCGGATCTCGAGGAAGCGAAAATACTACGCATTAATGGTCCGGCATTTTCGGGTTCCTTGCCATCGCTCGATAAGATACTGAACGCCCAGCCGCGCAAACAATTCTCTACGATCCTGATTCGAAGTGGCACGATCAGCAGCTATCGCGCCATGCACGATTTCTGCGAATCGACAAGCAAAGAATGGCCCGAGGACAAACCCGATCACGGTGGAAGGCCCGATTTCGCGACGTTTCAATTCAGCGATGCGTACCAGGAGTTCTACTTAAAAGTCTTCTTCGGCTCTCGAAATAACTCGCATTCTCGCGTAGCTATTTTGTCCGAAGACGAAACCGCGTTTGGAAACCAGGAGGACCGGCAGTCTATGGAGACGTCCGATCCGTGCCAAGTTAAGCCGAGGTCACCAGAGGACTTTTCGCCGCCGCTAGATCAGTTTTCATTTGTGCGTCTCTACTTTCCCCGCGAGATTGCACAACTACGAGACGCCTATCAACGAAACGTGAAAGACCAGTCGGCGGCAGTTGGCAAGAAGAACCCGCAAAGCGGATTGCCGTTGAGTTTGAGCGTCACCGGAAACGACGACGACAGCGTAGCGGCGTACGCCTCGCTGCAAACACCGCTGTCGCAGGAATCGATCCTGCAGTCCATCGTTGCTACTCTGCGGCACGAGCACGTCAAGGTCGTCGTCATTCGGGGGACCGATCCGCTCGATGTAGTTTTCCTTTGCCGGTATCTACGGCAGAACTACCCTCAAGCGAGGCTGGTAACCACGGGGGCGGATCTACTCATGATCAATGATTATTACGATCCACGTTCTCACGGAATTCTAGCAGTTAGTACCTATCCGCTTTTGGCAGGGGCCAATTTTCCGGCGCTGAGGACCGGCGGCGAACGCGACATCCACCGGTTGTTCCCCGACAGCTTTTCGGTGGGCGTGTTCAATGCTTTTCTGTCGTTGCTCCCGCCACTGCCAAAAACCCAATCCGGGAACCTTGCGACAGCCGACTACGCGCAGTTCGGATTGCCATCCTTTCTCCAACCAACGGAGGTAACTGGCGAGTCCGCGCCGTGGAGCCCGCATTTGTGGTTGGCGGCAGTGGGTCGGGAGGGCTACTGGCCGGTTGCAGTCCTGGACGACGTGCCGGCGAGCGTTCTTCAAGCAGCCGGAAAACCACAGCGGACCATCCGCGCGGTGGAGGACGGGCAACCCGAACTTCACCCCTATTCTGTTCATTTCACTATCGGCTGGACGATTCTCTGGATGGCTACTTTGGGCCTCAGTGCCTTTACGGCCTTTCTTCTGGCATTTCCGCCTACCTCTACCCGTTCCGAAATTCTCGGACGCTTCGGCGCGCAAAGCTCCCCAACCCGCAACTGTCTGCTGTTCGCGGGGTGCTTGCTGTTGCTGGCCTGCCAAACCGTATTCCTCTTTCCCGCAATTGTCTGGCTTGGCCGTTTCGGACTATTGAATGAAGGACTGAGCGAAATAACACACGGGCTAGGGCGCGTGATGGCTTGCTACCTGATCAGCGCCGGATGGCTGGGCTTTGCTTGCTACCAAGGCTTCAGCAAACGCGGATCTCCCAAGCTAGCATCGGCCGGCGTGTTCCTGTGCGGCGCCGCTATTTTTCTAACGCTTTTGTTCACATCGCTCCTTTGGTCGGGAAAACTGGGGACTGATCTAGGAGCGTTCGCATACCGGTACCTCAACGTGGGCTCGGGTGTTTCGCCCGCGCTTCCACTGGTGTTCCTGTTGGCCGCCTGGATTTGGTGGTGCTGGCAATCGTTGACTGGGATCACGGCAACGGAAGAGAAACACTTGGTTCTGCCGGACGCGAGCAATTTTGACGCCCCTCTCGTGCCGGAGGCTTACGACCGGGTGCGGTTAAGGGCGCTAGGGAAGGTGGATGAATGGCCCTGGAAGAGTCTGGGAGCCTTTCCTCTCAGCGCCAGTGTCACGGTTCCCGCATTTGCGGGATTCATAGCTGTTCTTCTGCTGATTCACCCATGGGAAATTGCCGAGGCGTTTGAATCGCAAGCCTACAAAATTACCTATTGGATCCTTCTCTACTCCTGTCTCCTATTGGTGTGTTACCTCTTGACGCAGATTGTGGCGCTCTGGCTGGAGTTTAGAGAGCTACTTCAAGCGATTGAGAGACTCCCTTTCCGGAGGGGATTCGGCAATTTGAAGACTCTGACCTGGAAGCCCTTATGGAAGCTCGCGGGCAGTGGAAGGCAGGAATTCCGAAAGCTGCTGCGAGAAGAAGTAGACGTTCTCAGGCAAGTCCAAAACGGTGAAACGGCCGGCGGATTGAAAAAAGCGATCGACGACGCGAGGGAAGCAACCGACAAGGTGTCGGACGAATATGACCGCAAAGGCGCCAAGGTCCAGCAATTGTTCGGCGAACTTCAGACCGAGGTCGCGAAGTTAGCGTCTAAGGCGTTGATTTACGCGAGCGAGCAGTGGAAGAAGGAGTTGTATGCGCCTCCTGCAACGAAGCCTGACACGTCCGACGGCGATACCGCAGCGACCGAACCTCCAGCGAAAGAACCCACCCTACGCGCCGTCGAGCACTTCCTTTGCTTGTTTTATCTGAACGTCATCCTAGTGCCGCTGCGCAGGCTGCAGACCTTGATTCTCGGGATGGCCGGCGTGTTCGTGTTTGTGCTGATCTCGTATAGCAGCTACCCGTTTGAATCGAGAGAGAGCTTCCACGCCCTGTTGATTTCCATCTTTTTCGTGATTTCGCTGGTCGTTGGCATTGTTTATGGCCAGATGTTCGCCAACCCGCTTCTGGCCCGCATTACGAACACCAAACCGGGCGAATTAGGGCTGGATTTCTGGGTGCGGCTCGGGACTTTTGTTTTCGTGCCGCTTTTGAGTCTGCTTTCCGTGCAATTTCCGGAGATCAACAATTTTCTCTTTTCGTGGCTGCAACCGGCTCTGCAATCGATAAAATAAGCCCGCCAAGCGCGCGGGCCGGGCCGCGTCGTCCGGGACTCAGGACGCCAGAAACGCCAGTATCTCCGCTTGCGAGCGTTCGGTCTGGTCCGTGGGATAAATATGTCCGGCGTTGGGTAGCAAGACCCATTTCGCACCGGGGATCCGGTTGGCGATCAATTCGCCATTTCCCGGCGGCACCAGGCGGTCGCTGGCGCCGTGGATGACCAGTGTCGGCGCGGTAATCGCGCCCAGCCGGTCCCAACTCTGCCAAGCAAGAATTCCCCCTAACTGGCTCATGAACGCGGCCGGCGTCGGATAGGTTCTGCGCCTGATTTCTAAGTCCTCGTCAATTCGCTCGCGCGGCGTGTGTGTGTCATACAAGATCGGGACGGAAGCTTGTAGCGCTTCTTCCACCGTCATGTTGGGCCGATTCATGAGCATGGCGTTTGCCTGGGCGTCCGCGCGAACCACTTTCGGTCCGCCTGGCGAGGTGCAGCCGAGCACCAGTTTGCGGACGCGTGCCGGATATTGCAAGGCGAACTCCTGGGCAATCATGCCGCCCATGGAGATGCCGTAGACATGGGCGCTCTCCACGCCCGCGGCGTCGAGCACGCAACGAGCATCTTCAGCCATGGTGGCGATGGGATAAGGGCCTTCCGGGATGTCGCTCTTGCCCACGCCCCGATTGTCGAAGAGGATCGTCCGATAGCGCGCGGAGAGCGCCGGCAGGGAGCGGCGCCATTGATCGAGCGTCGAGCCCAGGCCCATGATCAGCAGCAGGGGTTCGCCCGCGCCATGCTCTTCCCAGTAAATCTTGGTTCCGTTGTTCGTTATAAAAGGCATCGAGTGCAAGAATATCACTCTGCTAATGCGAGGCGGGCGTTGGGACAGGGGCAGCTGCGGCTAGAACTTCACGTTCCTCGTCACAAACTCTCCATCTGTCAGCGTGACGTCGAAATCCGACGGCACGCCGTTATGGCTGACGCGCACATGATAGGTGCCGGGAGCGATGTTTACCAGCAGAGGCGTGCGGCGGCCTTGCTCGGTCCCGTTCAACTGCACAGTCGCCCCCGGCGGGTTGGAGGTAATGCTCAGGGTTGCGCGGGCGGGCGCCAGGGACAGAAAGATGTCCGAATCCTGCGGAACGTTGAAGACCTTTTGATAGTCGCGGTAGCCCGCGAGCTTAGCGCTCAAGGTGTGCCTTCCCGGCGCCAGATCGACCATGCAGGGCGAACTGCACGTCTTGCCGGAATCGAGGATGACGGACGCTCCCGCGGGATCGGTGACGAATTGAACGGTTCTCACCGGGCCGGCGGGCGCGGGCGCTTGCACACTTGCATCGCGGGACGGCGGCGGTGATTTCGATTCATGCTCGTGGGGCTGCTCCACCGCGCGAGGCGCGGGAACTTCCGTTTGCGAGCGATTTACCGGACTCGGTTTTGGTTTCACCGTGGGCGCGGGCTTGGGAGGCGACGGAATCGGAATCATGGGTCCCGCCGGAGCCCGTGTCGTCTGGGTTTGTGCCGGAGTCTGCGTTTGGACCGGCGACTGCGCTTGCGCGGATTCCGCGCGTGCGCGGCTGTCGACAAAGCGCTGCAAACCGATGAGAACCACACCGACCAAACCAATCCCCAACAGCGCCCAGGCCAGGCTCTTGATCAAGGGAGGTTCCTGTTCCGCGCGCGAAACCGGTTCGGGAATTTCTTTGGTCTCCACGCCCACTACTGTGGGCATGGCATGCACTGCGCCCCGCGGCAGCGGCGCCCACTTAGGATTGGAAACAAGGGCAGCATCGAGCGCTTTGGCGAATTCCACACAGGAATTGAAGCGGTCGTCGGGATTCTTGGCCAGCGCGCGCAACAGCACCGGCTCTACTTCAGCAGGCAGGGTCGGATTGAGACGCTGCGGCGCGATGGGACGATCGCGCACAATCTTGTAAAGCAGCGCGGGTAGCGTGTCCCCGATAAAAGGCTTCTCTCCGGTCAGCAATTCGTAGGCGACTACTCCCAGCGCGAACTGGTCCGCCCTGCCATCCACCATGTGTCCTTGCGCCTGTTCGGGAGACATGTAGTTGGGCGTGCCCGTCATGAGGCCGGACTGCGTCATCTCGTGCGAGAGAATCTTGGCCACGCCGAAGTCGGTAATCTTGGCCTGCAGACCTTCGTGCAGCATGATGTTGGCCGGCTTGATATCCCGGTGGACGATCCCTTGGGAGTGGGCGTAGTCCAGCGCACCGGCGGTTTGCCGCAAAATGCTAATGGCCAGATCCTTCTTGGGCGGCTTGGGGCCGGACATCAGCGTCTCCAGCCCCGGGCCGTTCACGCATTCCATGAAAACGTAAGCCGTACCTTCTTCTTCCACCACGTCGTAGATGGTGACGATGTTGGGATGGGACAGCGCGCCCGCGGTTTGCGCTTCTTTCACCAGCCGGCCGCGCAGCCGGTCGCGCTCATGCGGATCGGTGAGATCGGAGAAGCGGATAGTCTTGATGGCAACGATCCTGCCGATCGCCGGGTCTTGTGCGCGATACACGATCCCCATCGCGCCGCGGCCGAGTTCGCCGAGTATTTGATAGCGGCCGATCTGCTCCACGCTTGTGCCGCTATTTTAGCAATGCTGGCAGTTCAAGGCAGAGGCTGCACGGAGCGAAACCTGGGTTCATTCCGAAAGCTCGTGAATTCCGGACCCCACCATCGCAACGGCAAACTGGGATCACGCTCGGCTCGCGCCTGTTCCAGGAGGGACAAAACGCGCTCCCGATCTCCAAAGCCGGCGTAGACGGATGCCTGACCCAGCGCGGCAAGCTTGGGCGCTTGCGATAAGGCTTCGTCAGTCCGGCCGGCTTTCGCCAGGCAATAACCAAGCAGGCCGGGCAGCAGGGATCCCGCCGTTTGCAGATGAACGATCGCTTGGTCAAACCGTCCCTTGGCGGCGTATGCCCAACCGAGTCCGGCCTGGGAAAAGGCAAAATCCGGCGCCATTTTGGCTACCTGGCTGTGCTGGGCGATGGCTTCATCCAGACGCCCGCTTACGCCGTATAGCCATCCCAGTACAACGTTGGGAAGTAGAGACGCCGGGTTTAGCTCCAGCGCGCGCTCCACTTCGACAATGGCCTGCTGATGCAAACCCCGGAACGCCAGTTGCGCGGCGTAGGCGACATGCGCGGTAGCATCCGTCGGCCCCAATTGAATGGCTCTTTGCAGCTCTTTTTCGCCGGCCGCCCAGTCGAGATCGAAGATCGAGAGCACCGCACCCAGCGCAACGTGCACTTCGGGAAGGTCCGGATTTAGCGCGCTGGCCCGTTCCGCGGCGGTCTTAGCCTCAGCGCCCGCGTCCCCCAGCCCGAGCAGCGAACTGAGCGCCGACGCCTCAGCCAGAGCTGCCCAGGCGGCTCCGTAGGACGGATCGGCCTCCACTGCCTGACGAAAGCGATGCACGCTGGAACGAATACTCTCTAGCGCGCCTTGTCTCCAGTCGAAGCGGCCCTGCAGATAGTAGTCATACGCTTGCCGATGCTCTCCATGAAGCTTGGCGCGGGCTCTTTCTCCGGAGGGCGCTAGAAGTTCCCGGTTCAGCGCCCGCCCGATATTGTCAACGGGAGCGAGATCGTGGATGCTGGATTCGACAATCTCCGACCAAACGCGAGAGGAGTCGCTCACGTTCAACAACTGGAGCAGCAGCCGGACATGCTCGCCCTTCAACTCGGCGCTGGCTTCAACGATGTAGTCGGGTGTGGGAGAAGTCGATTCCGCCGCGGGAACCGTTTCGAGCACCTGAAAGTAGCCCTCTTTGATCAGGATGTGGGTCAGCCGCCGCGCAATCTCGCCGGCTAGAGCGCTGCTTTCTTGCCCGCCGTCGCGCACGACGATGGGTGCCAGGGCCAGGCTGCGGCGCAGGGAATGCAGCGAGCCAGAACTGAAGCCCGCTGGATTGTGGTGACGGTACTCGAAAATCGGGACATAACTGCCCTTGCGGAGCACAATGCGCAGCTCCTCATCGCGGCCTTCGGTGAGGTAGTACTCGTCCAATTTGGCGCGCAGCCGTCTGGCTTCCACGCGCACAATCGAATCCACCCGGGGATCGAAGACGGCGCTCCGGTTGAACACTTCGAGGCCGATCAGGTACTCCTTCAGCCGGTGATGCCGGTCCGCCAGGCATTCCTCCACGACAAATTGGAGAAAGGTGCGAATCCGGTGGGAATGGATGAAGGCTTTGCTGTTGACGATGCGGTGAAGCGCGGATCGCACGTCGGCAACGGGAAACTCGTTCAGGTGGGGTGCTAGCGTTGTGGCAGGTGCTGGCGCTGCAACTTGTCCGTGGGTGTCAAACAACATTCTTGCAGGTTCGACACCAGAAACTGAGACTACGTTACATCTTAAAGTAATACTAGGGGTTAACCGCTTGCTAAGGTGCCAGCACTACGGGTGTCTAAGGGCTGGTCTTCTCAGTAAACTCCCGCTAATCGCGCCCCAGTTCCTTGACGACCGCTTCAAAATCCGCGCCGGGCTCGGGCTCGGTGAGGACGCAACTCACCTCCAGCCGGATCCGTTGTTTGCGGCCGTCCTTGACGGCAAAATAGCTGTCCGCCAAGCCAGTGGAAATCTGCAGCGCGCGGGGTTCGGCTTCGTCCTTACCGCATAGAAAAATAACGAAAAAGCTGTCGCTGGACCAACGGCAGGCGACGTCGGTCGGCCGCACCAGCTCCACCAGGCGCTGCGAAAGCCGCAAGATAACCGGGTCGACCTGGTCGGCGGGTACAGCGGCTAAGTCCTTAACCTGGAACACCAGCACGCAAAACTGCCGGCCGCTTTCGAGCAGCGAGCGAACCTGGCGCACCGCGCCGGCGCGGCTGGGCAGGCGAGTCAGTTCATCGGTAATCGCCAGATATTCCGGGTTTTCCAGGCGCTGCTGGAACAGGGCGGCCTCTTCGCTGATCTTATCGAGCAATTGGCCGACTTCCCGATTGATGGCTTCGGACCGGTAGCGCAAGCCCCCAGCCTGCTGGCGGAGCACCTTGCGGAACTCCTCGGGATCGTCCAGATCGGCGCCCACTTCCAGGCGCTCCGCCAGGCTATCCACCATCTTGTGATAGGTTTCGGTGCGCTCCCGGAGCAGTTCCGAAGCGCGCATCACCAGAGAATTGATCACTTGAGCGCGGGTCGGTACTTCGCGGAAGAATTCGCCCGCGATCTCGCTGAAGTCGCGCAGTTCAGACCGCATGGCCCAGCGGCTTTCTTCTAAAGTCTTCTGGCTGGCCTCAAATCCGAGCCTGCGCGGCCACCGCATCAGCCTTTCCCGGTAGGCGTGTCCAATGGGGGGGCAGGTGGCGGCCAGACACTCAGCCACCGAGACCACCGTGGAAAGATAACAATTCAGAGCATTTGCGGGCTGTTCTGGCTCTTCCTGCTCATGCGCTAAAGACTGTGATAGGGTTGCCACTCGCTAGGTTGATCGGCAGGCTCACAGTATTGCAACGTAGGCAATTCGCCTTAGTTCGGGGGAGGGGGTAGAATCGAGCGGCGTCCTGGGGAGGGACAATCGGTCAAGGGTTACGGTTTTTTGTGATGGACTTGAGCCGGTTCCGGCTTAGCGGGCTGAGTAATTTTGATCGCCGGCAAAACTGATTCGAGTTCCCGGCCAATCCGGTTCTGCCACTCGCGCAAGGCACCTTCATCGCGAACGGGCGTGCCGATCGGGATTTTTATGACGGTCGTGCCTCGTCCGATCTGCGTGGTTTGGAAGGGTATGAACATGGCGGACTCTTTTCGACTTAAGAATAACACCGATGGAGGGAGAATGGGAGGCAAAACAACTCTAACGCTTCATCCAAGAGGGCTTGGCCCCAAAGGTTGTTTCAGCAGCTCCCGCAGCACGAAATCGAAGGCTAGCTGGCAGGACCGCTCAATTTGTTTGACCTCGCTAGCGTCGACGATGGCGACCAAGGGAGAACCAAAATCCGCTGACCCAATATTTACCACACCCACCGTTTGCCACCGGCGGTCCAAGATGAACTCGGGATTCTGGCTGGCTAGGGTTTCAAAGTCTGGATGGTCAATCGGCACGCTGACCAACGCTCCGTGCTTAAGGGATAACGGAATATAACTTTGCGGAAACCTGTCCCGGTCACCGCGTCGTGGCTCTACATAGCGAACAAACCGGCCCACTTTGAAGCATGCGCCGCCGTTTCCCACGCCCACCGGGAAGCGGAGTTCGACGTCCGGGGATTGGTAAGGACGCCCATTGAGCAACCAATCCACCACAACCACGCGCTTGCTGGTCTCGTCAAAGGTCATGAAGCTGATATCGAAGTGCGCATTCGGCCGGCCTCGATATTGCGGCGCAAACAGATCGTGGAGGCTCTCGAGGACTTTGCGAATGGCCTGGGCGATAGGCGATTCGGGGACCTCTTTGCGGCAGTCCGGCAGAATCCCCAGCAGGCTTTGCTGGATCTGTTGGGATTGGCGACTGATTTGATCGAGCGTGGGAGCCAGTTGATTGTCGGGCAAATCCCAACTCAGAGAGTAACCCGAGTAGAGAGGAGGGTAGTCGATGGTCCAAGTCCACAGGCCGGCGGAATAGATAGGGTCGGGAAGCTGGCTGAGCAGCTTGCGATCCAGCCTCCATTGCTTCGCGTTCACGGCGCCATCCAGCGTGCCTTCGGCGTCTCCAAAGGGATTGGCCGGCGTTTCCATTTGCTGCGCGCGAAATGCATCAGGCCGAACGTGCGCGCTCTCGGGTGCGGGTACCTTGATGACCAGCCGCTCCACGGGGAAGCTCACGGAGGTAAAAAGATACTCCTCGTTCCGCAGGTCGGCGCCGTCGATGCCTTTACTTTCCCCCGTTGTATACATTTGATGCGGAGTTGATTGCCCAGTCTGCGGAGCTCGTTGTAGTGCTGCGCCTGTTCTCTTGTGGCGGCTGGGGCCCGGCCATCTCTAGCAGACTCGATCATTTCGTGCATCGTATCCTTGCCAGCGAGCGGAGAGTCGGACCGCGTGAGGTCCTTCGATCCTGAACGCTTCCATGCCAATGCTCCCTCTGAGGAACAAGTCGCCCGTGCGCTGGTCGTGCAGGTCGATCTACACCTGAGCTGGAGCGAGCGTCCAAAGGTGGACGAGGCCAGGGGCAAGAATCGCCTCAGGATCGGGGCCATCCTCGGGCAAGGGGTTCTCGGCGGCGCGCTCGCGGGAGCCAACCTCTCGTTGGGTGTTTTGGGCAACTACATTCCGCATATCGCCGCCATGGCCGGGCAAGTGTCCATCACCTTAGGCCTCGCGGCCTCGACGTACTCCGGCCTGAACAAAGTCTTTGAGGCGGTCGAGAAACTGGCGGGAGAATTGAATTGAAGAAGCAATAGCCGCAGGGAACCTAGCCGGGTGCCCGCCGCGTTGGACCATAACCGCTTGGCCCACACCATATCACACGCCTCACTAAACAAAGCATCTCCACCATTGCCGATGGACAAGCACGCGATTTCCTGGTAAAATACGATCATGTCCTTGCGCATGAGTCACTTGCGCACTCTGGAAGCGGAGAGCATCCACATCTTCCGGGAAGTCGCTTCGGAGTTCCAGCGTCCGGTGATGCTGTATTCCATCGGGAAAGATTCGTCAGTGATGCTGCGGCTGGCGCAGAAGGCGTTCTATCCCGCGCCCATCCCGTTTCCGCTGCTGCATGTTGACACCGGGTACAAGTTCAAAGAGATGATCCACTTCCGGGACGAATACACGGCGTCTCTGGGGTTGAAGCTGATTGTGCATCGTAATGAAGAGGCGCTGGCCGCCGGGACCAACCCCATCGCCATCGGCACGCAGCGGTGTTGCGGTTTGCTGAAGACGAAATCTCTACTCGACGCTCTCACTGAAGGCGGGTTCGACGCGGCGTTTGGCGGGGCGCGGCGGGATGAGGAGAAGTCGCGGGCCAAGGAGCGGATTTATTCGTTCCGCGACGAGCATGGCCAGTGGGATCCGAAGAACCAACGGCCGGAGCTGTGGAACCTGTTCAACAGCCGGGTGGGTCCGGGGGAAAGCATTCGCGTGTTTCCGCTGTCCAACTGGACCGAACTGGATATCTGGCACTATATCCATTTGGAAAACATCCCAATAGTGCCGATGTATTTTGCGACGGAGCGGATGGTGCTGGTGCGCGGGGAAGCGTTGATTTCGCTGGAGCAGCCGTTTGTGAAGGCACTGCCGGGGGAGGAACCGAAACTGGTGCGCTGCCGGATGAGGTCTCTAGGGTGCAGTCCGTGTACGGGCGCGATCCGGTCGGATGCCGATACGCTGCCGAAGATCATTGAGGAGATCGTGAGCTTCCGGAGGTCGGAGCGGGAAAATCGGGTGATCGATCACGACCAGGAAGGCTCGATGGAGATCAAGAAGCGCGAGGGATATTTTTAGGTGGCCGCGCATATTGACGCCCCGGTGTTTTCAGCCACTGAAGCCCTGCTTGCGCAGGATCAGAACAAAGACCTGCTGCGCTTTACCACCGCCGGCAGCGTGGACGACGGCAAGAGCACGCTGATTGGGCGCTTGCTGTATGACTCCCGCAACGTGTTTGAAGATCAGATCCGGTCTGTGGCCAAAGCTTCCGCCACGCGCGGCAACGGGAGTTTGGATCTTTCGCTGTTGACCGACGGCTTGCGCGCCGAGCGCGAGCAGGGTATTACCATCGATGTCGCGTATCGTTACTTCTCGACTGCGCGGCGCAAGTTTATCATTGCCGATACGCCGGGGCATGAGCAGTACACGCGCAACATGGCGACCGGCGCATCCACCGCCGATCTGGCCATTATTCTGATCGACGCGCGCTATGGGGTGTTGCCGCAATCCCGGCGGCATGCGTGCATTGCGCATTTGCTGGGGATTCCGCGGCTGATCGTGGCCGTTAATAAAATGGATATTCCGGCTTATGACGAAGGTGTTTTTCGTAGAATTCAAGCTGATTTCACGCGGGTGCTGGCGCAGATTGGCGAATTCAGCGCTTGGTTTGTGCCGATTAGCGCCCTGAAGGGCGATAACGTGGTGCATCCGAGCCCGGCCATGCCGTGGTTTGACGGGCCGTGTTTGCTCGAGTATCTGGAAACGGTGGATGTGGTTTCTGGCGCGGTTGCTGCGCCGTTCCGAATGCCGGTGCAATATGTGATCCGGCCCAATCAGGATTTTCGCGGCTATGCGGGGCAAATTTCCGCGGGCGTTATCAAGCCGGGCGATGAAGTCCTCGTTTTGCCGGCCGGGCTCCGCTCGCGCGTCAAGACCATCACTACGTTTGATGGCGATTTGAGCTTGGCGCATGCGCCGATGTCGGTGACTCTGACCTTAGAAGACGAGATCGATATCAGCCGCGGCGATATGCTGGTCAACCCGACTGCCTCGCCAACCGTGTCCCGTCACTTTGACGCGGACGTGGTGTGGATGAGCGAGCAGAAGATCGACCGCGCGCGGCCGCTGCTTTTGAAACACACTTCGCAAACGGTGAAGGCGAATATCGAAGCCGTGGTCAGCCGGGTGAATATCGAGACTCTGGAGTCCGCCCCGGCAGACACGCTGGAGCTGAACGCCATCGGCGTGTTGCGGATTCGGACCGCGAAACCGCTGTTTATCGACCGCTATCAGAGCAACCGCGCAACCGGCAGTTTTATCCTGCTCGACCCGCTGACGAACGCGACGATCGCGGCCGGAATGGTGCGCAGGCCGCATCTGCCGGAACGGCGCCTGGCCGATGAACCGGTGACCTCCGCCGAGCGTCAACTGCGATTCGGCCATACCGGGGCCATTGTCCGAACGGGCGATCGCACCGATATCGCGCAATTGCTGGAACGCCGGCTCTTCGATCATGGTTGCGCGGTGGTAGTGGTTCCTGAAAATGTTCCGGACAGCGCTTTGGAGGCCCTGCGCGGCGCGGGCCTGCTGGTTCTCGCGCCGGGTAAGACTCAGGCTGCGCTCAACGCCGACGCCGAGCTGGCCGCCGAACGGCTGTTTGAGGAACTGGAAAACTCGGGCATCCTGGGTAATCCGGGCCTGCTCGAAGAAGGCGAAGGGATCTGATGAACGCGCAACTGGTAATGGACGCCGAGAAAGTGATTGCGGAGGTGCTGGCGGGCGGCGGCGCGCAGTGCGTTACTTCGAGCTTTCAAACCGAGTGCGTGGCGCTGGTGCATCTGATCACGCGCCAACAGCCGGATATTCCGGTGCTTTTTTTGGATACCGGTTATCATTTTGCAGAAACCTACGCGTACCGCGATCAAATGGTCGAACGGCTGCATTTGAATCTAGTGAACCTGGCGGCCAAGCAGAGCGTGGCCCAGCAGGAGGCGCAGTTCGGAATCCTCAACCAGACCGCGCCGGACCGCTGCTGCCATCGGCGAAAGGTGGAACCGCTGTTTGCCGGTCTGGCGAACTACGACGTTTGGTTCACGGCGCTGCGGCGGGATCAGTCGCCGACGCGTGCGAATCTGAAGGTGCAGGATGGTTTCCCGCTGCCAGGCGGGAAAAAGCTTTTGAAAGTAAGTCCGCTGGCGGATTGGACAACCAAGGACGTGTGGCAATATCTCAAAGAGCAGGGACTGCCACCACTCTCGTTGTACGAGCTGGGTTACTCGAGCATCGGCTGCGAACCGTGCACTTCGTTGCCGGTTGATCCAAACGATCCACGTTCCGGCCGGTGGGCTGGAAAAAAGCTGGAATGCGGTATCCACATAGCCAGCGGGCAGTAAGCTTCCGCATCAATCTTAGCCGCTAAGTTTGTTTCTTGAGAATCTTGACTTTCGGGTGATGCCGGAGGTTTGATAGTACCTGCACGCGAAACGGGGAGAATCCGTGTTTGAGGATCCCTCTACACCTTTGCGGCAGATTCGCGCGCGGCAGATTCGCGCGCGGCAGATTCGCGCGCGGCAGATTCGCGCGCGGCAGATTCGCGATTTCTTAGAGACAAGAGGAGATACAGACGATGTCAGGGTTCAAACAGTTCCTTTTGAGGGGTAATATAGTCGACCTCGCCGTGGCGGTGGTGATCGGCGGTGCGTTTGGCGCGGTGGTGACGGCGCTGGTGAAGGACTTGATCACGCCTCTCATTGCGGCAATAGTGGGCTCGCCCGATTTTTCCGCAATTCAGTTCACCATTAATGGCAGCAAATTCCCGATTGGCGATTTCATTAACGCTTGCGTTGCATTTTTCTTCGTGGCGACAGCCATTTACTTCTTTGTGGTGTTACCGGTGAACGCGATCAACGCCAGGATCGCCAAGGGCGAGGCGCCTCCCGATCCCACCACCAAGTCTTGTCCGCAGTGCCTGAGCACGATTCCGCTCGGCGCGAAAAAGTGCGCGTTCTGCACGTCGGCAGTGTAACGTAGAAAAATCTGGCGATCGGAATCGCCTCGGCGCTTATGGGTTTCTGAGCCCATGCGGGACCGCGGCGGCGAATCGCTCTTCACAGGGATTCGATTTATGCGGTGAGCGATCCCAGCTCGCTCTGCTCCTCTCCATCTGATCGTCGGTCGGGTTCAACCGGCCGCGATGCCACATCTCTCTTGTCGATCGACAAGCTCGATCGAGCTTGCCTCAGTACGCGGTTTCATAAGTAAGCCAACGTATCAGGCCCCCTCACTTACGTTCGGGGCTAAGCTCAATGTGGCCCCGAAGTTGAGTGGGGGACCAAGCGGCAATGCGAGACCGTAATTGCGAAACGGTGTACTTAGCCAGAAATTTCGGCCGGTATTAGGGGGCGGCTCTTTGAATATACAGGCAATCCAGCCCAATCCCGTACATGCTCCGCGAAAACCAGCTAAACTGAGCCATGGCACTTACCGCGGATCTTCTCGATCGCCGGCAAACGCAGTTTGTTCTGTGGCATCCGAAGCCGGCGCCCCCCGCTCCCGTGCTGGTCATCGGACAGTTCCAGGCCGCCAATCCAAATGCGTTTGTCAATTCGAAGCGATTCACCCTGGCCCTGGTGGCCGGCTTCACCGATCTGTACGCCATCGACGCCGCGGCCTGCGGTCTCACCGATGGACAGGTCTATCACTATTGGTTCGAAGTGGCCGGCGGGGTGCTCTGCAGCGATCCAGCCGCCACGACGGTCGACTGGCGGTTACGGGCGCCGCGTAGGCCCCTCCCATCCGACCCGGACGATCGGCAGGCCGCCGCCGTCGTGAAGTTCCGCGGTGGAAAACTGGCGCCGAGCGATCCGGGCGGCGAGGAGATCGATTTTACGGGAGATCCGAGCCCCGTATCGCTCCCCAAGAACAATAATCTGGTCATCTATGAAATGCCCACGGCTTGGTCGCGGATCTCAGAACCCGACGATCTAGACATCGGAGTAGGGACCTTTGCCGATGTACTTGCGCTGATCGATCCAAACGTCGCGGGCGCCAACTTCGACAACATCGCAGTGACGCAACCCGGCCGCGAATATCTCGTTGAACTGGGTATCAACGCTATCGAACTGCTGCCCCCGGCCGACAGCTTTTTCAAGCGCGATTGGGGCTATGACACCACGCATTTCCTCGCTCCGGACGCCGAACTTGGATTTCCCGACGAGTACGCCTCGTCGACGGCGAATCGCGATCTTGCGACGCTCGTCCGCACAGGTCACCAAAAAGGCATTCGTTTTTTTATCGATGCCGTAATGGCATTCGCGCGCCACGAAGCATACCAGTACATCAACCCGGACGATTTCTATATAGCCGACCCAAAGGCCGACCCGACCGACCCGGATTCGCATACCTCCCGTGGCCTTGGCCTTGACAACCTCCGAAACGGCTTTGGCAGCGTGCTGTTCCGTTATGCGCGTTTCGTCACGACGTACGATCCAATCTCCGGCGCAGTCGCCTCCGTTTCGCCTGCCCGGCAGCTGATGCTCTCTTACATCACACGCTGGATGCGCGATTTCCGGATTGACGGCGCGCGTCTGGACAGCATCGAGAACGTCTCGAACTGGGACTTCGTGCAGGAGTTCAAAGATCGCGCACGGCAACTTTTTAGCGAGCGCTGCGCAGCGCAGGGCGTGAGCCAAGCCGATGCCGACGCGCGTTTTCTAGTGGTCGGCGAGGAGCTGAATATCCCACTGGCTTTGCTGACGCAAGGCCGGTTGGACGGGCTGTGGAACGATACCTTCCGGTGGCGCGTCAGGGCGATCGTCATCGGGCAGGGAGACGACCAGACTTTCCAAGGCAACGTTCGCCAGTTGATCGATTGCCGCAATATTGGGTTTACAGACGGCACGCAAGCGATCAACTACATCACCAGTCACGACGTGGAAGGCGATTGGCACCAGCGGTTGTACACGTTTTTGGGCACGGTTGGTTTACAGAACGATTTCGAGCGCCGGGTTAAGCTCGCGTTCGTTTGCCTGCTCACGGCGGTCGGAGTTCCCATGATTCTGGCGGGTGATGAGTTTGCCGACCAGCACGACCGGTTCGATCAGAATGGACAGGTCGACCAGGCTGGCGGAAAACAGGTGGACCCGGTGAATTACACCCGGCTCCAAGACGGTTTTCTTTCGGACGGAACAACACCCGATCCGATGCCGCCGATCCGAAGACGCATTCTCGCTTACGTCAGCCTGCTGGTGCATCTCCGGACTCAACACCCGGCGCTGAGCGTCAACGATACAAATTTCATCCACAGCGATTTCACTCCCGGCAGGCGGGTGATGGCCTGGCAGCGAGGAAACGCGGGAACCGATCCGGTGGTGGTGCTGGCGAATTTCTCGGATTTCGGCACCGACACCAGCAGCCCGACGGCGGAATACGTCGTGTCGAACTTCCCTCCCACGCCGGCCGGCCGCCACTGGCGCGAAGTCACCCAGCAGCGAGCGGTTCCCGACGACTGGATTGGGCGGGAGCCGATCTTTCCTTGGGAAGCGAAAGTTTACACACTGGCCTGAGAGAATTCGCTCGTCCGTCCGCCAGAACTTCTCAACGACTGGCCCATCCATTGAGCATTCGGCTACAGTAGGGAGTTGTGAAGCGTCTTCGCGCGGAAGAGTTGGTCGGGGATGAGTGGGCGGCGTGGTATGCGTTGAGCCCGGCCGAGCGTTTCCTTGAATCCGCAAGGCTATGGGAGGCCTATCTCGCGCTGGGAGGATCACTTGAGCCAGAGCCCGATACTCAAAGCCCTTTCTTTAATCCAAAGGAGTGGCGCGAGAACACTTCTCATGGGGGGCCAAGCGTGCGTGTTCTACGGCGCCGGAATTTAGCCGCGACCTGGACCTTCTAATTCTGGCGGATGCGGCAAACCTGTCGAATCTGGTGCGAGCACTAGACGCGCTGGACGCCGAATTAATTGCCGTTCCTCCTCTTGAAGCACGCCACTTGTTGCGCGGGCACGCGGTACATCTGCGCTGCCGCCGGGAAGATGTTGCAGGCCTGCGGATCGATCTGATGTCTTCCTTGCGAGGTGTCGACAGCTTTGATTTGAGGAGCTCTGGGCTCGCTGCACGACCGTCGAGATTGCCGGGGAGCGCATCGACATGCTGGCGATGGAAGATCTGGTACGCGCGAAGAAGACCCAGCGGGACAAGGACTGGCCGATGATCCGCCGCTTGCTGGAGCAGAGCTACTTCGGATGCCGGGGCCCGGCAACAAAGGAATTGGTGCGATTCTGGCTGCGGGAGTTGCGCACCCCGGAGTTGCTGCTGGAGGTTGCATCGGCGCACCCTGAGGCCGCAAGGACAGAAGCTGTCTCGCGGCCGGCCGTTCAA
>Ga0209040_10001294_pt1 | contig 19724 bp, 16 predicted proteins | sample BogFormECP12_OM3_FD_188240 | JGI IMG/M metagenome (GOLD analysis project Ga0209040, IMG submission 188240) | Bog forest soil microbial communities from Calvert Island, British Columbia, Canada - ECP12_OM3 (SPAdes) (version 2) | ecosystem: Environmental > Aquatic > Freshwater > Wetlands > Bog ...
GGCGTCAGATGCCGCTCCGGCTAATCCGACCCTCGTGTCCAGCTCAGCCCGGACACCGATCCCGACTGCGACACGCCTCGGCCCTGCTGCCTCGAAACCACCAAGACCCGACCGACCTTGCCGTCGAACCGTCCCCGGTCGAGCCACAAATGACGCGTCTGGTTTAGGGGCCTCCCGCATGTCGAGTCGCTACGCCGTGACGAGGGGGACAGATATCATTTTCGACGGTAAGGCTGACCGTGTCCCCCGAAAACTTCCCAGTAACCTTGTAGAAACGCGCGAGTCTCGATCCTGCCAGACCGGCTCGAGTAGCTCCCGAAAAGCTTCCGTCCGGGAGCAGCGTAAGATTCTGTATAGGCACGCTCGCACGCGCGAGCGCGACGACCCCGGACAACCGGCCTTGCCTATTGGTCAAGCGAACGAGCCGATCACCGCAAGACCGGCTGCCGGGGATCCCTCGTCCCGGAACTACCCAAATTCCGTCGGCCAGTTGGGCGGCGGGCGTCGTAGTCGCCGGTTCCACCGCCCGCACCGGCGAGACTGCTGCAAATGACGTGCATCCTGCGATCAGCAGGAAGCGCAGCGATCCGCGAGATACGCTCCCGCCTTTGCGATCCATGACCCGACCTCCTTGCTCTAGAACCGCCACCCCGTCTTGAAAACGAGACCTACGCGCCATTGGGTATACTCGCGCCCCGACGTGTTCGACCAATTTCTCTCCAACCCGGCGACGAAGTCGATAGCGGGATTGCCGGCCCACCGCGCCACGTCGGCTCCGCCCAACCAATCGCCGGGGATCACGTATTCGACGACACCGGTCGGTTCCCAAGTCAGGTTCCGTTGACTGACCCCGTCGATCGTGTCGAACCAGCGGCGCGTTATCGCCATCGAAAAGCTTGCGTTCCATTGCTCGGATATGACGTAAGCTGCCGATGGGTTGAAGAGGAATGCGTAGGACTGGGGAGCCGGATCGCGGAAGCGCCGCTGGGCGCCGATGCTGAATCCGAACGACCACACCGTAGCGCTCGAACTGTTGGACGCGGCCGGGATCCGGTTAAAGGCGCCGTCGAAATTGAAGACCTTGCCGATACCGAGATTAAGGTCCTGCCGGGTGGCGAAGTTGCTTGCAAAAGTGGGGTCGAAATCCAGCCGCGGCACATAGGATAGGAAGGGCGAATAGTCCTGGTCATTTTCGGGATTGATATATTGCGCCCTTGCGGAAGGACGGATGTAGTCGATGGCAGCGCCGGGGGCGTTGACAAACCTCTCGGTCTCCAAGCTCGCCGCGGCAGAGACCCTGATCGGCGTATCGAACAGCTGGCTCGCCCAGCCGAGGCGAACGAGGGGGCTGCCTTCCAAGGTCTTGCTGCCCCCGGAACTGAGAAACTGCGCATTGGAGTTGAAAAGCGCCGGAGCCAGGGCATTCAATGAACTGGCGCTCTCCCGGAGAAATGCGGTTCATGATCGCCAGGAGGGCCGAGAGCAGGCGAGCAGAATACCGACGCTCCATGCGGGTTCGTGATCACTGGCCGGACCGATGTTCATGAAGATGTCCAGCACGTGGATCGCCGAAATCGCAACTATGGAGGTCAGCAGTTTGACCTTGAGCTCTCCGAAGTCGATATGGCCCATCCAGGATGGTTTGTATTTGTAACGCTAGTAATCCACGGGATCGCGAATGACCGGGCAGGTCATGCAATGCCCGCCGCCGCGGCCGCGCCCGAGCTCTGCGCCCGAGATTGTGATGACTTCAATGCCTTCTTTGCGCACCAGCGTGTTCGTATAGGTGTTGCGGTCATAGGCGAAGACCACGCCGGGCGACGCGCAGACGAGATTGGCGCCGCTGTCCCACTGCGTCCGCTCGCGCATGTAGGCGTTCCCGCCGGTTTCGACGACGCGCAGTTTTTTGAGGCCGAGCGCCTCGGCGACCACGTCCACAAACGGCTTGTCGTCCTTCCTCAGTTCGATCCCGCTCGGGGTGTTGGCGGGTCGATAGGAGAACGCCTGGATCGAGTTGACGATGTCGGGGTAGAGCAGCACGCAGTCGCGGTGGGCGAAGGTGAACACGGTGTCGAGGTGCATCGCCGCGCGCTGCCGCGGAAGTGCCGCGACAATGACACGCTCGGCCGCCTTCTTCTGAAACAGGGTCGCCGCGAGCTGGCTGATCGCCTGGCGCGAGGTACGCTCGCTCATGCCGATCAGCACGTTGCCCTTGCCGATCGGCATCACATCGCCGCCTTCGAGGGTGGCGAGCCCATAGTCTGCGGTTGGGTCGCCCCACCATACGTTGACCTTGCCGGCAAAATCGGGGTGGAATTTGTAGATCGCGGCCACCAGGATCGTCTCCTCGTGCCGCGCCGGCCAGTAGAGCGGGTTCACGGTGACGCCGCCGTAGATCCAGCAGGTGGTGTCGCGGGTGAAGATGGTATTCGGCAGCGGCGGCAGCAGATATTCGGTGATGCCCGCCGCCTCCCGGACGAGCTTCAGCATCTCGCCGCCATGGGTCTCGGGGAAGTCGTAGGTCGACAATCCGCCGATCAAGGTTTCGGCCAGCTCGCGGGCGGGCAGGCCTTCGAGATAGCTGCGGATCTCGTCGACGAGGCCGAGGCCGACCTGGTTCGGCACCACCTGGTTGTCGAGAATCCACTTCTTGGCTTCCGGGATTGCCACCGTCTCGGTGAGCAGGTTGTGCATCTCGACGACTTCGATCCCGCGGTCGCGCATCTTCTGCATGAAGTCGAAATGGTCGCGCTTGGCGGTCTCGACCCAGATCACGTCATCGAATAGGAGCTCGTCGCAGTTGCTCGGCGTTAGGCGTTGGTGGGCGCGCCCCGGCGCGCAGACCATCACCTTCCGCAACTGTCCGACCTCCGAGTGCACACCGTAGATCGGGGCTTGGGTGTTCGCCATGATGATCTCCCTGACTAGATGACAATATAGCCGGTGACGAGCCCGTGGAGGCAGACGATGCAGCCGGCGGCGACAACGAGAAAGACAACCCACTCGACCGGGGTGAACAGCGTCTTGTTCTGTTCTCGGCGTGCCCAGACGTAGAGCAATGTCCCCGGCGCATAGATCACCGCCGACAGCAACAGAAACTTTGTGCCGCCGGCAACAATCATGAATATCGTGTACAACGTGGCGACGCCGGCGATCTTCAGGTCGCGATTGCGCTCCTGCGGTCTCGTCTCGTAGGTTTCGCCGCGGCGCGCGATCAACAGCCCGTAGCCCGCTACCAAAAGGTACGGGATCAGCGACACCGAGCTGCTCATTTTCAGCATCAGTGTGAACGCGTCCTCTGAGAACAGCGTGCTGATCAGAAACAGCTGGACGATGCCGTTGCTAAGCCACAGAGCGGCCGACGGAACCTTGTTTTTGTTCTCGGTGGCAAAGATTCTCGGCATATCGTCGGTCTTTGCCGCGTTGAACAGCACCTCGGCGGCGATCATCTGCCACGCCAGGTAGGCGCCGAGTACCGAGACGATCAGCCCGAGGCTGATAAAGACCAAGCCCCAGTGCCCGACCACCGCTTCGAGCACCGTCGCCATCGACGGCTGACGCAAACCGGCAATCTCCGCCCGCGGCAGCACGGCATAGGAGAGCAGGGTCACCAGCACCATCAGGGCGGTCACCCCGACAAAACCGAACATCGTCGCCGTGCCGACATCGGCACGGGTTCGCGCATAACGGGAATAGACGCTGGCGCCCTCGATGCCGAGGAAGACGAACACGGTCACGAGCATCGTCGCGCGGACCTGCTCGATAATGCCGGTCGCGGGCATCCCCTCGCCGCCCCAAAAGTTTGCAGCAAACAGGTGCGCTTTGAAGGAAAACGCCAAGATCACGATGAACAGCAGGATCGGCACGATCTTGGCGACCGTGACGATTTTGTTGATCGCAGCAGCCTGCTGTACCCCGCGCAGTACCGTGAAGTGAAAGATCCAGACTCCGATCGACGAGACCGCGACCGCGGCGAGCGTGTCGCCGTTGCCAAAGATCGGGAAAAAGGCGCCGAGGGTCGACTTGATCAGCACCCAGTAAAAAGTGTTGCCGAGGCAGGCGCTGACAAAATAGCCAAGGGCAGACAAAAACCCGAGATACTCTCCGAACCCGGCCTTGGCATAGGCATAGACGCCGGCATCGAGATCTGGCTTGCGTTCGGCGAGCGCCTGGAACACGCGCGCCAGCGTGTACATGCCGCCCGCGGCAATGACCCAGGCGATGATCGCGCCAAACGGGCCGGTCGCGGTTGCGAAGGTTCGCGGCAGCGAAAAGATGCCGGCGCCGACCATCGAGCCGACCACCATCGCGGTCAGAGCGAACAGCGAAAATTTCTCCGTTCTCTCCGACACCGCTGCCGGTCCCGCAGCCGGGACGCCCACCAGAACGTGTCGGCTTTCCATCGGAACTTCCTCCCCAATGGTCGTAGGATTGAGACTACGCCCCGCCTTGCGCCGCACCTCGGCTGCAGGCTCGTGTATGTGGTAATTTAAACGACTTCGTTGCGCTCGGTTAGAGCCGGTAGTCCCAAGGCTGTGCCCGGCGTCCCAATCAACTTGTGCGCCGGCGGTCCGACGAAGCGCCGCACGAAGCTCCAGCCGTGGCTACTGCACCGCTCGGGCCCGCAGCCGCGCGTATTCCTCATTCGAAATCGTGTTAGAATTCTTCAGCCGTTCGAGTTTCTCGAGCTCATCGGCCACGCTGAAGCCAACTACTTGGCGAAGCTGGTCACGAGCCTGCTCGGCCCGCTGGTTCTGCCGCTCTGCCATCCCGCGGTGTTGCGAGATCAGGTAGATGAATACCCCCAAATAAGGGAACACAACCAGCACTATCACCCAAACCACCTTGCCTAAGCCGGATATGTCCCGTCGGCGGAACAGGTCGCCGAAAACCGTGATCAGCAACCAGAACCACAGCACGAAGATAAATATCGAAAAGACGTCGGTCAGAAAGTTGGTGAAAGTGAAACCGCCTGGAAACAACATGTCACTCCTCCCTTCATCTGTTGTCCACTACGAAACCTGGCAATAAAAAGAACGTTAGAACGGCCAGGTTCATCAGGTCGATAAAGAACGCCCCGACGATCGGCACCACGACAAAGGCCTGCGGGGCCGGACCATGGCGGCGGGTCAGCGCCTGCATGTTAGCGATCGCAGTCGCCGTGGCCCCCATCGCAAAGCCGCAGAAGGCGCCGGAGATTATCGCGCCCTCGTAATCACGCCCGACAGAGGGGAATATCACCCAAGTCGCCCAAGCGGCGACCAGCATCGTCTGGGCGGCGAGGATGATCAACAACGGCCCAGCCATATGCAGCGCGTCGGCGAGATGCAGGGTCATCATCGTCCATGTCAGAAACAGCGAAAGGCAGACCGAGCCGATCAGATCGGATGCCGCATCATGCAGACGCGCACCAATAGCGCTAGCGCCGTTGCGGATGATCAGGCCGACAATAAGGCACCAGAGGAACCCCGGCACAGTGATCGCGGCACCCTCTGTTGCGCTTCCGAGCGCCTGGCCGGCGACAACTGCGGCCAGCGCAGCGGCCAGCGACGAGATGACCGACACCGTGGTGACCGGGGTGCTCACCGGTCCGCCAACCACGCCGCCATCGGCGGCCGCGATCGTCGCCTCGGGGCGCCGGATGCGCCGGATCAAACGCTCCGCCACCGGACCGCCGATGATCCCGCCGAGGATCAAACCGATCGTCGCCGAGGTCATCGTCAGCCCCATCACGCCGAGAACATCGTGCTCCTCGGCGAAACGCTCGGCATAGGCCGCGCCGGTGCCGTGCCCGCCCACCAGCGTGATCGAGCCGGCTACCAGCCCGAGCACGGGGTGGAGGCCGATGAGGCCCGCCATAGCCACCCCCAGCGCGTCCTGCGCCAGCAGAAACGGAAACAGGGCGAACAGAAAGCGCACCAGGCGCGCGCCGCCCCGCCGCAGCACGGCGAGGTCGGCAGTCAGCCCGATCGAGGCAAAAAACAGCAACAGGAAGGGCGTCTTCGCGGAGGTGTCGAAGGTAATGCCGAGCCCGGTCGTCCGCTCCGCCAGCAGCGCCAAGACGGCAAAAATCAGGCCGCCGACGATCGGCGCAGGAATGCTGTAGCGTGCCAGGAACGGCACGCGCTGCGCCAACAGGCCGCCCACCAAAAGCACCAGGCACGCTACCAGGAGCGACGGGAGCACGGGCAATGCGATCGACGCGGGCACGAGCCTCAGCTTGCCCGAACGGCACCGCGAGAACAAGGCGAAGGTTCAATTGCAAGGCGCATTTGGACCTATTCCTAAAACGCTCCAGCGAGAACCGATGCCTCTGCACGGTTGGGGAGTTCAGCCTTCGCCCTTCGCAGATGCCGCCCGAGCACCCGCAAGCGCCGCCTGCAGTGCCTCTTCCTTGGTCTCGTCAAACGAGCTTCGCAGCACCGAGCCACCGACGCCGTGCAGCGCGGCGAGCACCTTGTCGGTTGTCATCTTGCGGATCAGCAGGAATAGGGCGGCGTTGCCGGACTGTAAGGTTCTCGCCGCCTGCCTCATGAACTCGTCATTGATGCCGAGATCGGTCAGCCGGCCCCTGAGCGCGCCGGAAGCCGCGCCGATCGCGGCCCCGGCCAACGGCATCATGAAAAGTAGTCCGATCAGCGAACCCCAGAACATCCCGGACACGGCGCCCTGTGCGACCGGCTGAAAGAGCTGGTTTAGTTTTACCCGCCCCTCGGCATCCTTCACCGCAACGACGGCATCGCCCAACTCGATCAGATACTCCTTTTGCATCGCGAGCAGCATCTCGCGCACGCCCTCCGCCTTTGCTTCGCTCGGAAATTCGATGACCAGCAGATCGGACAAGGCTGGATCCTCCACTCGCAGCGACCGGATTGGCTTCGGCAGAGAGTTGTGCTGCCGGGCCGCCTTAGAGCCCCGGGCGGCTCAGCTTCGATCGAAGCTCGCCAGGCAGCTCTTATGGAGTTCGGGATCGGTGATCGGGCCGCACTCCCTTCGCATCCGTGCTTGGCGGAAAGCCGGATTTGTCCTCAGCGCCTGCTCGTATTGCTTGCTTTCGATCACGTTCTGCCGCGCAGACCTGGAGTCTGACACGTCGCCTTGGCTGACTATCGGGCGGTGCTTCACCACAACGGTCGGTCGCATCGTCTGCGCCAAGGCTACCGAGGTGGTCACGGTCGCCGCCAGCCAAACGGCCGCCATCGCTAAAGTCACTGCAGTGTTCACGATCATGACCCTCGCCCTCCTGGCTGCTCATGTCGCAAACCAACCTAGCAATTTCTGGAGCACTGGGGATGAGCCTAGAATCCCGAAAACGATACTGGACGTCCCAATCTCAGGTGTCCGTGCCCGCTCCTCACATCCCGAACCCTTGTCCCGTCGCCCAACGACGGCAAACGGGATCTGCGGTCGTGCGCCAGCGGCGTCACGCCGCTAAAATCCGCGCAGGAGCTCGGCGAACTCTGCTCCGGCAGACGCAACGCGGCTTCGCCGCGTCGTGGGTGGCACCAACCCCGCGAGTGCAGCCGACCGCGCCTCGCTGGGGCTGTAGCCGAACTCTCGTTTGAAAGTCCGACTGAAACTAGAGGCATCTGCAAAGCAGAGGTTCTCGGCAATTGCCGAGATCGACTGGGTCGTCACGGGATCGGACAGGATCGCATGCGCTTCGAGCAGCCGCTGGAGCTGAATGTATCGGGCCACGCCGCCTGTATCTTCGAACAACCGATAGAGATTGGAACGGGACATTCCGACGAGCCGGCTGAGGTTCTTCGGCCCTAAGGTGGGCGTTCGCAGATGCCGGCGGACAGCCTGCCGCACCCGCTCCTTGCGGCCGAGATCGACTTGCCGTTTGGCGACGGCTATGCGCTCCGTCGATGGAGCGACCGCCGCGGCAACCATCGCGCCAACAGCGTTTGTCAGTCGGGGAAAGTCGGCCTCGGTGACGGCCGGCAGGTGGCGCTCCAGGGCCATCACGTAGTCGCCAAGCAGATGTCCGAGAGGGGTATCCAGCACCGACCCGCAAGCAGCATCGAGCAGAGGCGCAATATCCCGGAAAGTGTCGCGCGCCATGAGGAGCGAGACCCGGTCTATGTGCGTCCGATCATGCAACAATTCTTGTCCGAGCGAACAGAGAAAGGGCACTTTCGCAGGTACTTCGAGCACGGTCCCAGCCGTGTTCGTGGAATGCGCACCCCGGACGCAGTAGCTGGTGACCCAATGATCGATGGGATCGCGCTTGAGGTTGCTCTTCGTTCGTGCGACACGAACGGGCGGCGCGGAGGTTCGGCTTACCGCCAAGCCGCCCAGTTTCCATACATGCACCTCGGCCGGAAATCCGCACCTGGTCGATTGTTTAGGTAAAAAATCGAGGACGGGCTGATGCCACTCGCGCCAGGCTTCGAACTGATCCCGTGGGCGGAGATCCCGCGTCGCAAAGCTGTCGGGTGTCAAGGTCTGCCCCGATCTGTGCGGCCCTAGCGTGAAGCCGATGAGCGCTCCTCGCCGACAAGTGAGCCATTAACTCGGATAAGATAATTGCTTGTCAATTCAATTCTCACGTGCGTAGGGACAGCTCTTGCGGCCCTCTTAGTTCGACGCAGGCTCAAGCCGCCGCCGATTCCGCCAGAACCGGCTCGGCAGGCCCAAAACGCGCGAGGCGAATGATCGCCTTCTCCGCCTCCACGACCAGGAAGAACACCAGCCCTCCGACGAACAACCACGGCCAAACCCAGAGCGGGACCGCCGCGGTCTCGAACAGAGTCTGGAACGGCGGTGCGTAGGTGAACAGAAGCTGCAAGACCGCCACCGCACCGATGCCCATCGCCAGGTATTTGTTGCCGAGATGCGCCTTGAGCGACAGCGACGAGTCGAGCTTGTAGCGGCTGTTGAGCAGATAGAAAATCTGACCGATCACCAGGGTATTGACCGCGACCGCCCGGGCAAGCTCGTCGGAAACGCCGTTCGATTTGATCCAGAAGAATGCGCATAAGGTGAGCGCCAGCAGCGCCAGTCCGACGAAGACGACGCGCCAGAGCCCAAAGCCGTCCAGGATCGGCCGATTGACTGCACGCGGTGGCCGAAGCATGACGTCGAGCTCGTGCGGCTCAAAGGAGATGACGAGCCCGAGCGCCACCGACGTCACCATATTGACCCAGAGGATCTGCGGCGCCGTGATCGGCGCGGTAAAGCCGATAAAGATGGCCGCCATGATGACTAGAGCCTGCGCGACATTTGTCGGCAGCATGAAAAGCATGGCCTTTTCGATGTTGTTGTAGACCGTGCGCCCTTCCCTGACGGCGGCGGTGATCGAGGCGAAGTTGTCGTCGGCCAGCACCATCTCGGCCGCCTCCTTCGTTACCTCGGTGCCCTTGATCCCCATCGCCACGCCGACATCGGCTTTCTTGAGGGACGGTGCATCGTTCACGCCGTCGCCGGTCATCGCGACGATCTGCTTGTTCGCCTGGATCGCCTTGACGAGGCGGAGCTTGTGCTCCGGGCTGGCGCGCGCAAAGACGTCGACGTCGCGGACCCGCTCCTGCAGTGTCGCGGTGTCCATTTCCTCGATTTCGGCCCCGGTGATCGCGGTTCTTCCGTCGCCGATGCCCAGCATCTTGGCGATCGCAGCGGCGGTGATCTTGTGATCCCCGGTGATCATCGTCACCCGGATGCCGCCGGCATGGCACTCCGTCACAGCCTCTATCGCCTCCGTCCGCGGCGGATCGAGCAACCCGATCAGGCCGAGCAGAACCAGGCTCTTCGGGAGATCCGCCGGACCGAGGTTGCCGGCACCGACCCCTGGTTCCTTAAGCCACGCAAAGGCCAGCACGCGCTCGCCCTGCGCTGCCAGCGCATCTGATGCCCTCTCGAAATGATCGCGGTCGATGGGTGCCGCCTGCTCGCCAGTGGTTGCCTGCCGGTCGCAATGCGCGAGGATCACCTCGGGCGCTCCCTTGACCAGTAGAAACTGCTTGCCGCCGGCGTCTTTGTGCAGGGTCGCCATAAACCGGTGTTCCGATTCGAACGGGATCGCATCGATCCGGGGATAGGCGGTCTGCTCGGCTTGTCGTTTGAGACCGAGCTTGTTGGCGAACGGGTAGAGGGCCCCCTCGGTCGGGTCGCCCTCCACCTTCCAGGCTCCTTCTTCCTGGTGAATCTCCGCATCATTGCAGAGCATGGAGACGCGCCCCATCAGCTGGAGAACCGAGTCCTCCCCGGCCGGTCGACTGTCCTTCAGCACCTCGCCTTCGGGTGCGTAGCCCTGGCCGGTAACCTTGTAGGCCGAGCCGGCAGTGACGGCCGACACCACCATCATCTCCATCAAGGTCAGAGTTCCCGTCTTGTCGGAGCAGATCCGCGATACCGAGCCCAGTGTTTCCACCGCCGGCAGCCGACGAATGATGGCGTTGCGCTGGGCCATGCGCTGCACGCCGATCGCCAGGGTGACGGTGATCAGCGCCGGCAACCCCTCCGGGATTACCGACACGGCGATGCTGACGACCGCCTGAAAGATGGCAATGAAATCCATACCCTGGACCCATTTGCCGTAGGCGAACACGATCACGCTCACGACGGCGATCACGGCGGTGATCGCATATCCGAACTTCTTGATCTGGCGCAGCAGCGGCGTATCGAGCGGGCTCACCCCGGTCATCAACTGGTTAATACGGCCCAGCTCGGTCTCGTTTCCCGTGGCGACGACCACCCCTGTCCCACGCCCGGACGAGACCAAGGTTCCGGAGAAAGCCATGCCTTCCCGATCTCCGACTGTCGCCTTTTCCGCCACAGCGCCGGTGGTCTTGTCGATCGGCACCGACTCGCCTGTCAGCGCCGCTTCCTCGGTGCGCAGGTTCTTCACGTCGACGAGGCGAAGGTCGGCGGGGATGCGGTCGCCCGATTCCAACAGCACGACGTCGCCCGGCACCAGTTCCTCGGCTGGAGTAAGACGGGTCTCGCCGCCGCGTATGGTCCTGGCCTCTGCGGAAAGCATGTTGCGGATCGAATCCAGGGCCTTCTCTGCCTTGCCCTCCTGGAGGAACCCAAGCAAGGCGTTGAGGATCACGACACCTAGTATGACCGCAGCATCGAGCCACAGACCGACCATCAGCTTCACAAAGCCGGCGCCGAGCAGGACATAAACGAGGACATTGTTGAGCTGCGCGAAAAACCGGATCAGCGGCCCCCGCTTCTTGCCCTCGGGCAGGCGGTTGGGACCGTATTGGGAAATGCGCCGAGAAGCCTCGCTCGAGTCCAATCCCGTTGCCGGGTCGGTTTTCAGCCGGCCGACCACTTGATCTGTCGGAACGGCATGCCAGGCGACGGCTTCGTGGCCGGGATTGGCATGCACCGCCTCATACATAATGCGTCCTCCCTGCTTTTCCGCGCCGCCTCATGCGCTCTCCGCGACAAACTGCATGCCTTCGAGCGACGCCAGATCATCGTACGCGCCGTTCGTCGAACGCTCGGGAAGTTTCGCCTTCTCCTGCGGCAGCTCCTTGTAGGGAATCAGGTCCAGCAGGTGGCGTATGCAATTGAGGCGTGCCCGCCGTTTGTCGTCGGAGCGAACAACGTACCAGGGTGCGTATTTCGTGTTGGTGGCCTTGAACATTATGTCGCGCGCCCGTGAGTACTCGTACCATCTGCTGCGCGAGCACAAATCCGTCGGGCTCAGCTTCCACTGGCGCAGCGGGTCATTGATGCGAGCCTCGAAGCGGCGCTTCTGCTCCTCGTCGCCGACCTCCAGCCAGTATTTGATCAACAGGATGCCGTCGTCGACGACGTACATTTCGAACTCAGGGCACACCTTGAGAAAGCGGCGGTGCTGCGCTTTCGTGCAGAAGCCCATCACATACTCGACCCCGGCGCGGTTGTACCAGCTACGGTCGAAGATCACGACCTCGCCTGCCGTCGGGAAGTGCGAGAGGTAGCGCTGGAAATACAATTGCGCCTTCTCGCGGTCGGACGGCGCCGGTAGCGCCACCACCCGGAATACGCGGGGACTGACCCGCTCGGTGATGGCCTTGATCGTGCCGCCCTTCCCGGCGGCATCGCGTCCTTCGAAGATCACCACCACGCGCGAGCCATTGTATTTGACCCAGTCCTGCAAAGCGCAAAGCTCCACCTGCAGCTTGCGCAGCGCTCTTTCATATTCCTTGCGCTTCATTGGCTGTTTGACGGTGCTCATCGATCTTCCTCCCCGACGAGATGCGCGTTCTAGACAGGCGGTCGGCTAGTGCTAGAAGCAATTCTTAGCGATTCGGCCAACCGCCATGCGTGGTGGAGGCTGCCATCCGCCCAGAGGAGCACATCGAGACCTGCTCGGGCGGTTACCGCAGGAGTTCGTTGCAACGCAACGTCTTCCAGAATTTTATTGCGGCCGGTATTGCGTTCGTCACCAAGCTGTTGCGATGCCTCTTCGAGTGCCTTGAAGACGGCCGGATCGGATGGCGCCGCAGGGTCTTTTGTGACCTCGAGCCACGCAGCAAGTGCCCGCGCGCCCGCTTCGAAACCGGCCGGAGGCTGCCAGCCACTGACGGCCGGCGGAATCCGTGTCAGATCGTTATGAAGTTGCGTGAGATGATCAATTGCGTGGGAGAGTCGGATGAGACGGGGCTCGAATGTGCCCGGATCGGTGGTCTCCAGCGAAAGCGACTCCAGGAAATGCTCGATTTGCCGGACTGCCTCGACCGGCGGGTCGTAATTGACGGATTCTCCGAGGAGCCGGCGGCGAACGCCATCCGCGGAACCATGCGCGACCTCCAAGGCCGCCCGCCAGGCGGCCTCGAGCGCGACAGTCCCTCCCGCTTCGGCGAGAACCGGATCGAGACGGCCGACAGCCGAATCGGTGCCTCTTCCAGAAATCCAGACGATGAAACGCGAGAAACCATCGAGCCATGGATAGAATGCAGCAACCCCCACGAACTTGAAGATGCTGCTGAATGTCGCCAGGGCCAGCACTCCGTCGGGATCATCAAGTTGATAACCAACCCAGTCAGCGGCCGCCGCGATCGGTGCGAGCAACAGGATCCCAAGAATGCCAACGGTCACATTGTAAACGACGTGCGCCAGCGCCGCGCGCCGCACCGCTAGCCCACCGCCGATCGCCACCAGCGCGCTTGTCGCTGCGGTTCCGACGCTCTGCCCGACTATCATCGCGCAGCCTTGTTCAAACGTCAGCGAGCCCGCATGAAGCGCGACGAGGGTTGTCGCGCTGGCAGCACTCGAACTCTGCATGACAATCGACATCAGGATCCCGATCCCCGCGAGAATCCACCGCGAGCCGGGGCCGTTCCCGCCAATGGCATCGAGGTTCCACGAAACGCCTTCCATCCCCGTCTGGAGGTATTCAATCCCGATGAAGAGCAGTCCGAAGCCCGCGAGGATCGCTCCCAGCGATCGCGTTCTGCCCTTCGCGATCAACCAGAGAAACGCGCCGACGCCGAGCATCGGCAGGGCAAAGGCAGAAATCCGCACGCGAAAACCGAAGACCGCGACCAGCCATGGCGTCGAGGTCGTGCCGAAAGTCGCGCCGATGATGACCCCGACCGCCTGCGAGAAGGTGACCAATCCGGCGCTGACGAAGCCGATAACGGTGAGCGTAGTCGCGGTTGAGGATTGAATCGCTACCGTGAAGAGCGCCCCGGATATAACCGCGCTCAATCGGCCGCCAACGAGCGTTTGGAGGGCGCGGCGCAACGAGTCGCCCGCAAGACGCTTCAGACCTTCGGTAAGGTGATGGATCCCGAGCAGGAACAGGCCAAGTCCACCCACGAGCGTCACGGCGGAGGCGTTCATTGACTCCCTTTAGTGCCGAACTTCTGACAACGGCACTTTTGTTAACTGCGATCTGCGCTCGGTTGTGCTTTGCCTACCCGGAAAGCTTGGGTCACACCCTTATCTGCGGGCTCCGCGGTCGGATGCAAGTCGCGTCGGGATTCCGCTAGAATCCGCGGAGGAGCTCGCCGAAATCCGCTCGATCTGATAGTATGCGGCTTCGCCGCGTCGCGGATGGCGCCAGCCCGGCCAGTGCGGCCGACCGCACCTCGCTCGGGCTGTAGCCGAATTCCCGTTTGAAGGTCCGGCTGAAACTCGAGGCATCTGCGAAGCAGAGGTCCTCGGCAATTGCCGAGATCGACTGGGTCGTCGCGGGGTCGGACAGGACGGTCTGTGCTGCGAGCAGCCGCTCGCGCTGAATGTATCGGGCCACGCCACCCGTGTCTTCGAACAGCCGATAGAGATTGGAACGGGACATTCCGACAAGCCGGCTGAGGTTCTTCGGCCCTAAGGTCGGGGTCCGCAGGTGCCTGCGGACAGCCTGGCGCACCCGCTCCTTGCGGCCGAGATCGATTTGCCCCCTGGCAACCGCGACCCGCTCGGCCGACGGGGCGATAGCGGCGGCGACCATCGCGCCGACAGCACGGTTCAGCCGGGGGAAATCGGCCTCCGCCATGCCCGGCAGGCGGCTCTCCAGCGCGATCATATAGTCGCCGAGCAAATGCCCGAGAGGCGTGTCCAGGGTCGATCCGCAAGCAGCATCGAGCAGAGGCGCGATATCCCGGAATGCGTCGCGCGTCATAAAAAACTGGACCCGGTCGACATGCGTCCGCTCGTGCAGGAATTCTTGTCCCAACGACCAGAGGTAGGGCACTCGGGCAGGTACTTCGAGTTCGCTTCCCGCCGTCCTAGCGGAGTGCGCACCCCGGGCGCAATAGCTGATGACCCAATGATCGACCGGATCGTACCTGAGGTGGCCCTTTGCGCGCACGACATGTAAAGGCGGTGCGGAGGTTCGACTCACCGCCAAGCCGCCCAGCTTCCAGAGACGGATCTCGGCTGGAAATCCGTCGCCGGTCGGGTTCTTGGATACCACGTCGAAGACTGGCTGATACCACTCCCGCCAGGCATCAAGCTGATCCCGCAGGCGCAGAGACTGCGTCGTAAAGGTATCCGGTGTCATTTCCTGCCGCGTTCTCGTGCTCTCCCTAGCGTCGCAGCGATGGGCCCCGCTCGACAATAAGCGCTATCGAGATGCAAAGAGTGAGCAGTTGTCAATTCAATTCTACGTTGTTACGCATCATCAGGCCACAGACGGCGTTGATTGGGACGTCCGGTATAGTCTCGGGACACCCAGGGCAAGACGACCGCATTCGATGTCGTTAGGTTGAGCGGGGTGCAGCAGGGTGCCGCGCACGATGGATGCTGCAGAACAGAAACGTTTGCCGGGAGGGAGTAATGAACACGGCGCTCGACATCGATGAGACAAGTGGGCCTGCTTATGTCTCCACCGGCCATTTGCCGCCCGCCGAGCGGGTGGACATGTTGCTGGCCGAGGCATACGAGCGGTTCAACACCGTCGATGATGGAAAAGTCGCGGACTATATCCCCGCTCTCGCCCGCACGCCGCGCGACCTGTTCGGCCTGTGCGTGGTGGAGACCAACGGCGCCGTACACATTGCCGGGGCCACGCAATATCAGTTCTCGATCCAGAGCATCTCCAAGCCCTTTGTCTTTGCGCTGGTCTGCCAGGCGATCGGGGCCGAGCCGGCCCGAGAACGGATCGGCGTCAACAATACGGGACTGCCGTTCAATTCGGTCATGGCCATCGAGCTGAACCCGCACCGGACGATGAACCCGATGGTCAATGCCGGGGCGATCGCGACCACGAGCCTTGCCCCGGGCGACACGGCGGCTGCGAAGTGGGCCTTTATTCAGGACGGGTTGTCGCGTTTTGCGGGCCGTCCCCTCGAGCTCGACGAGGAGGTGTACCGGTCGGAGGCGGCGACCAATTTCCGTAATCGCGGCATCGCCAAGCTGCTGGAAGGTTACGGCCGGATGTATTTTGATGCGCTTGAAGCGACCGACATCTATACAAAACAGTGTTCCCTCAGCGTGACGGTCAAAGATCTCGCTGTCATGGGGGCCACCCTCGCCGATGGCGGTGTCAACCCGGTCACCGGAGCGCGCGTCATCGGTGCCGGCCATTGCAAGCGCGTGCTGGCCGCGCTGGCGACCTCGGGACTATACGAATTGTCCGGCGACTGGCTGTACGAGATCGGGCTGCCCGGGAAGAGCGGAGTCAGCGGCGGGATCGTCACCATCTCGCCGGGCAAGGGCGGGCTGGGCACGTTCGCGCCGCTGCTCGACAGTGCCGGTAACAGCGTCAAGGGCCAGCGCGCGACGAAGTTCCTGTCCGAGCGGCTGGGGCTGAACCTGTTCGCCTCGCAGCCCGACCACTGACAAGGCCGGCCCTTCCATGGGCCGATCAGGTGACAAAATCACATTCGGGAGCGATATGTCATGACAGCAGAATTCGCCGTAGGCGCGGAAACCGAGGCGCGAGATTCGTGGGTGCCGATGATCACCATCGCGCTCGGCCAAGTGCTGATGTCGTTCAACGTGGCGTCGCTCCCCGTGGCGCTTAGCGGCATGGTCACTAGCTTCAACGTCCCGCCGACCACCGTCGCAACCGGCATCGTCATGTATTCGCTCGCCGTCGCCGGTTTCGTCATGCTCGGCGCCAAGCTGAACCAGCGCTTCGGGGCATTGCGCGTCTTCCGCGGGGTCGTGGTGCTGTTCGGGATCGCCCAGGTGCTGATGACCTTCAGCCCGACGGCGAACGTAATGTTGACGGCGCAGCTGCTGTCCGGCCTGGCCGGCGCGGCGCTCGTTCCGTCGCTAGTCGCGCTGATCGCCGAAAATTATCGGGGCCTCCAGCAGGCCACCGCCTTGGGCGCGCTGGGCTCGGCGCGCGCCGGCGCCGGCGTCGCGGCGTTCGTGATCGGCGGCGTGCTCGGCACCTTCGTAGGCTGGCGGCCCGCCTTCGGGATCCTGATCGTTCTGTCGGCGGTCGTCTTCTTCCTGAGCTTCCGGCTGAAGCCGGACCACGGGCGGCCGGATGTCGCCATTGATGTCGTGGGTGTCGTGCTCGCGGCGGCGGCGATCATCCTGATCAGCTTCGGTTTCAACAATTTGAACCGCTGGGGGCTCGGTCTGGCGCGGACCGGCGCGCCGTTCGACATCTTCGGTCTGTCGCCCGCCCCGGTTTTTATCGTCGTCGGCATCGCGCTGGGCCAGGCTTTCCTGGTCTGGACGCGACGGCGGCAAGCGGCAGGCAAGACGCCGCTGCTTGCCCTGGAGGTCATCGAATCGCGCGAGGAGCGTGCTGCCGTCTATGCGATGTTCACGGTCGTCGCCCTCGAGGGCGCGCTCAACTTCATGGTGCCGCTCTACATCCAGATCGTCCAGGGCCGCTCGCCGCTAGACACGGCGATCGCGATGATGCCGTTCAACTTGACGGTGTTCTTCACCGCGATGTTGATTGTGCGGCTCTACGACTCGCTGACCCCACGTCAGATCGCCCGCTTCGCTTTCATTCTGATGACTGTGGCGTTGATATGGCTGGCCTTTGTCGTCCGGAATAACTGGGAAACCTTCCCGGTAATCCTCGGCTTGTTTGCGTTCGGCGTCGGCCAGGGCGCACTGGTGACGTTGTTGTTCAACGTGCTGGTCACGGCCTCGCCCAAGGAGCTCGCCGGCGATGTCGGATCCCTGCGCGGCACCACCAACAATCTCGCTGCCGCCGTGGGCACGGCCGTCGCTGGCGCGCTGGTGGTCGGTCTGCTGAGCGCGGGCATCATGCGCGCGTTGGTTGATTACCCTATTATCTCGCCCGAGCTCCAGTCGCAGGTCGATCTCGACAACATCAACTTCGTCAGCAACGATCGGCTGCTCGCGATCATGCAGCGCACGACGGCGACACCGCAGCAGGTCGATGAGGCGGTACGCATCAACGCCGAGGCGCGGCTGCGGGCACTGAAGATCGGCCTGCTGACCATGGCGGGTCTCGCCCTGCTGACGATCATCCCGGCCGGCCGCCTCCCGGACTATAAGCCAGGCGAGATTCCGGAGCCGGGCGAGCTTCCGGCCGAAGCAGAGCCGCAGAGGGCGTGACTTTGCCGGGGGCCGCATCATGACCAAGCCGCGTGTGCTCGTCCTGTCGCTCGGCGGGACGATCACGATGGTTCCCAGCGATGCGGGCGGGATCGCGCCGAAGCTCGGCGCCGAAGAGCTGGTGGCTTCAGTGCCGGCTCTCGCCGAAGTGGCAGAGATCGAGGCGCATTCGCCGTTCCGCCTGCCCAGCCCCTCCCTCACCCCCGGCAATCTGGTCGAAGTCGCCCAGATGATCGAGGAAGCCTTCGCATCGGGCTTTGACGGGGCCGTGGTCATTCAGGGCACGGACACGATAGAGGAATCCGCCTTCATCCTCGACCTGTTGGTCGGCGGAGAGAAGCCGGTCGTGGTTACCGGAGCCATGCGCGGAGCCGATGCGCCGGGCGCAGACGGACCGGCCAACCTCCTGGCTGCAGCCAGGGTCGCGACAGCGCGCGAGGCGCGCGGCCTCGGCACGCTCGCGGTGCTGAATTACGACATTCATGCAGCACGCTTTGTGCAGAAGTCGCATACCACCTTGCCTTCGGCCTTCTCGTCGCCGCTTGTGGGTCCGCTCGGAGCCGTCGCGGAAGGCCGGCCGCGTTTCTTTGTTCGCGTGGCGCGGACGCCGACCCTGTCGGCGGCGGGCGGGCCCGCGGCGCCAATCGCTCTCGTGAAATGGGCGATGGGTGAGGACGGGCGCATGCTGAGCGCCCTGCCTAGTCTCGGCTATGCCGGCCTCGTCGTGGAAGGGATGGGCGCGGGTCATGTGCCTGCGGACGTAGCGCCGATCCTCGGCGACCTTGCCGCGAAGATCCCGGTGGTGCTGGCGACGCGGGCTATGACAGGCCCGGTCTTCACGCGCACCTATGGCTATCCGGGGTCCGAGATCGACCTGATCGCCCGCAATCTCGTGCCTGCCGGCTACCTGTCCGGCCTCAAGGCGCGCCTGCTGCTGGGCTTCACTCTGCGGTCGGGAAGGGGAGCGGAGACGGTCGGCAAAGCTTTCGCACCCTATCAGTAGCGGTCGCTCTAATCCATGGCTCAGCGGTGGCACCCAACGGGGTTAAACTGGGAAGTGGCGGCTAATTGGAGCGATCAGATGCGTTCAAAAAACGGAACCGACTCTCGTTGCATCGCCGGCGCCGGCATCCTCCGCGGTACTCGACCGTGAATTCGTCAAGCGTCGCTCGCGGATCGGAGAAGCGGCCGCTGTGGCAGGTCGCGCTCAAGGCATTGGTCGATGGCGGTCCGTCAACCTGCCACTTCGCGATCACCAGTGTCTGCAATGCGCGATGCGGCTTCTGCAATTTTGCGGTCGACCGATTGCCGAAAGACGCCCAGCATTCGGTGACCCTGGAAGAAGCGAAGCTGGCGGCGGAGATCCTACAGCGCAATGGTGTCCGTTACCTGCATTACACCGGTGGCGAGCCGCTGGCGCATCCGAACCTCATCGAGATGGTGGCGCACGCTGTGGGCATCGGGATGTCGCCGATCCTTATTACAAATGGGTATCTGCTGACCTCGAAGCGGATCGACGCGCTCGCCGACGCGGGAGTGTCGTCGGTCGTGATATCGATCGATGCGCCCTCCGCCGAGTTACACGACGACAACCGCGGGCTGACGGGATTGTGCGATCGGATCCGGGAGGCGAACGCCCGCTTGCGGACCCGCAAGGTTGCTGCGACGGCTTCGGTTACGATGAGCCGGCTGGTCGACGACTATGCGAGGCTCCCGGACTTTCTCCGCTCGCTCGGGTTCGAGGCCGTCACCTTTTCCTATCCGCTCACGGCGTTGCCTTC
>Ga0209040_10001295_pt1 | contig 19723 bp, 20 predicted proteins | sample BogFormECP12_OM3_FD_188240 | JGI IMG/M metagenome (GOLD analysis project Ga0209040, IMG submission 188240) | Bog forest soil microbial communities from Calvert Island, British Columbia, Canada - ECP12_OM3 (SPAdes) (version 2) | ecosystem: Environmental > Aquatic > Freshwater > Wetlands > Bog ...
GAAGTCGTTGGACCGGTCGTAGTGCGACTTGATGTTGTCCACATCTGGCTTCAGAGCCGTCTCACCTGTGTTTTCGCTTCCGCGGGCCATCATGGCAAACTTATACCCCTCCTCAGGCCGCTGCAATCGCTGCCGACGGCCTAGCTATGGCTGTGTTCAGTCTCCTGCGGCCTGGTTGGGACCGGATCTAGGCTTTATTCGGAGTCGCGAGAATATCAGACTGGTGGAAGGGGGCTTTGAAGCCTCAGAGGTGGGAACGAAGCAACGCCATGCCGCAGTTCTCGACCGGAGACGGTTTCCCTGATGTGGTTGTCACCGGCATCGCGATGACGACTGCGCTGGCTACCGACGCTGACAACACCTGGAAGAAGCTGCTGGACGGACAGAGCGGGATCCGCAAGCTCGACGATCCCTTCATCGAGCAGTTCGACCTCCCGGTTCGCATCGGTGGGCACTTGGTCGAGGATTTCGACCATGAGCTGACGCGAGTGGAACTGCACCGGTACCTGTTTCTGCAGAAGATGTCGACCAGGGTCGGCCGACGGGTCTGGGCGAACGCCGGCTCGCCCGACATCGACACCAACCGGTTGATGGTTTCTATCGGCACCGGGATGGGCTCGACCGAGGAATGGATCTCTGCCTACGACGACATCCGCGAACGCGGTATCAGGGCGATTTCCCCGTTGGGTGTGCAGAAGGCCATGCCCAACGCCGCGGCCGCGGCTGTCGGGCTGGAACGTGGTGCCAAAGCGGGGATTACCACCCCGGTGTCTGCTTGTGCCTCAGGGGCCGAGGCCATCGCCCAGGCGTGGCGCAACATCGTGCTCGGCGAGGCCGACATCGCGATCTGCGGCGGCGTCGAGACCAGGATCGAAGCCGTTCCCATCGCAACCTTCGCTCAGCTGGATCTGGTATCGACGAACAACGACGATCCCGCCGGCGCGTGCCGCCCGTTCGACAGGGACCGGGACGGCTTTGTGTTCGGCGAAGCGGGAGCGCTGATGGTCGTCGAGACCGAGGACCACGCAAAAGCCCACGGCGCCAACATCATTGGTCGACTGATGGGCGCCGGCATCACTTCAGACGGCCACCACATCGTGGCGCCCGATCCCAATGGCGAACGGGCCGGCCACGCGATCGCCCGGGCGATCGAGCTTGCCGGGTTGACTCCCGGTGACATCGATCACATCAACGCGCACGCCACCGGCACCACCGACGGCGACCTGGCCGAAGGGAAGGCGATAAACAACGCGTTGGGCACCCACCGGCCGGCGGTCTACGCGCCGAAGGCGGCGCTTGGTCATTCTGTTGGCGCCGTCGGCGCGGTGGAGTCGATTCTGACCGTGTTGGCGCTGCGGGACGGCGTCATCCCGCCGACGTTGAACTTGCGCAATCTGGATCCGGAGGTCGATCTGGATGTGGTGGCCGATGAGCCGCGCGCCGGCGACTACACGTATGCGATCAACAATTCCTTCAGTTTCGGCGGCCATAACGTCGCTTTGGCCTTCGGCCGATACTGACGGTGAGGCCGCTATCCCATCGTTATCGCTGGGTATACCCCCGCGGGTAAGCGTCAAAGATCGTCGAATTCTCTTGCGTGGCAGGCTTTTCGGTGAAGGAGATTCAACATCTCAGCACGCTCACCGAGACAGGCCTTCGGCGGCTCCGCGCCGTCCGACGGCGGATCAAGCGCGAACGGCCACAAGCGGTCTGGTTGCGACCCGGCGCCCGCCAGTTCCCGGTGACCGGGCGCCTGGCAGCCGGGCCTGATACACTACCCGCTTGAATGTAAGGCCAAGGCCGGGTTCGCACATTGCTTCTGCTGAGCGATACGGCAGCTGCCTAGTAGCACGTTATGTCGGGTAAGCGTGCTGGACGTCAGATCGACCATGTTAAAGGTGAGGTAGCTGCCGCAAATGTCAGAGTTGGCGCCGTTCTACACAGAGTCGCAATCGATCTACGATATTTCGGACGAGTTCTTCTCGTTATTCCTTGACCGCACCATGGGATACACCTGCGCATACTTCGAGCGCGATGATATGAGCCTCGAAGAGGCGCAAAACGCCAAATTCGATCTGGCGCTGGGCAAGCTCAACCTCGAGCCGGGCATGACGTTGCTGGACATCGGCTGCGGGTGGGGCGGCGCGATGCACCGCGCGATTGAGAAGTATGACGTCAACGTCATCGGCATCACGCTCAGCCGCAACCAGTGCGAGTACAGCAAGGCCAGGCTGGCCAAGATCCCGACGGAACGCAATGTTGAGGTGCGGCTGCAGGGCTGGGAAGAGTTCGACGAAAAGGTCGACCGGATCGTCACCATCGGCGCCTTCGAAGCGTTCAAAGCCGTGCGGTACCCTGCCTTCTTCCGCCGGGCGTACGAGATTCTTCCCGATGACGGCCGGATGTTGCTGCACACCATACTGGCGCACACGCCCAAGTACTTCCGAGACAACGGCATTGCGGTGACAATCAGCGACCTCAAGTTCATGCGGTTTATCGGGAAAGAGATCTTCCCTGGCGGCGAGTTACCCGCCGTCGAAGATCTTCTCGACTTGTCAGAGGCCACCGACTTCTCCGTGGAGCGGATCCAATTGCTCGGCCCGCATTACGCACGCACGTTGGACATATGGGCGGCCAATCTGCGGGCCAACCGGGAACGCGCCATCCTCAACCAGTCCGAGGAAGTCTACGACCGCTACATGCGATACCTGACCGGCTGCGCGGATTTCTTCCGGCGTGGCATCACCAACATCGGTCAGTTCACCCTGACCAAATAGCCGTCGACGCCTCTAGAGTCCCTTGGCGAGCGGTCTCAGAGGTGGGACAGTTCACCCTCGTGAAGGGATAGCGGGCCGAGCTCGTCCCAGGGCTACCCCGACATCTGCCAATACACGTGCGAGAAGGCGCCCAGGTAGCCCAGTAAATCGGACTGCAGCAGCGCGGCGATCGCCAGGCCCACCACGAGCAATGCCCCAGCTTGGCGCACGTGCACCCAGGCCAGCGCTGCGTACCACAGTGGCCACACCGGGAAGTTGCCCGGCGGCTCTTCCGGCGGCGGGCGCCGGAAATACGGCCAGATCTTGACCAGCCGCGGCAGCGCCGCGACGACAAGCAGCGCCGGCCACGGCATCGCCTTGGCCAGCACCGCCGCCACAACCAGCAGGTAGAACCCGACCATCATCCCGAGCGTCACCGCGCGAGCACGGGCTTCCCCGAAGATCACCGGCAGCGTGCGGATGCCAAGGGGCTCGTCGTAGGGGATTTTGTCGATGTGCTTGCCCATCAACACCGTCGTGCACAGCAGCCCGTAGGGCAGCGACGCGAGTAGGACGTTCCAGCCGACGTTGCCGACCGCGGAGTAGTACGTTCCGCACACCATCAGCGGACCCCAGACCACGAACACATCCGGCTCGCCGAGGCCACGCTTCTTGAGTCGTACCGGCGGCGCGGTATAGGCGACGCTGAGCAGGAAACCCGACAACGCGAATGCCACCACGGGCCAACCGCGTGCCCAGGTCAGCACGATCAGGATCGCCAGGTCGGCCAGGTTCACCACGGCGATAGCGGTGAGCAGGGTGCGGCGGCTAACCAGCCCCGACAGGACCGGGTGCGGGGCGTAAAGAGCGCGGGGGTAACTGGCGCTGTCGGTGCCGGTCTGGGTGTCGAAAAGGTCGTTCATCAAGTTATTGACGGTGTGCGCCAACAGGATTCCGACGATTGCGAGAACGAGCCAGCGCCAATCGAATCCGGGTCGGCCGACCGCCAGCAGCGCTGCGACCAAGCCGGCGAACAGGGTCATCGGCAACACCGCGGCGCGGGTGACGACGATCCAGCGGGTGACTAAGTCGACCGGCCCGTCCGGCGGCGGGTTGGTGGTGCGCAGGGCATAGCCCCAGGAGCTGAGCCGGGAGCGGACCGTCACGTGAGTCATGTTCAGAAACCTAGCGGCGGCACGATCGGCGACGGGTGCGGTTGCCCACGGAATTTGTCCAGCGAGCCGGCCACCTCGACGATCCCGCAGAGCGCGCTCCAGCTCAGCATGGTCAGGTAGTCGATCAGCTCGTCGGCACTCATCCGCGGTTCCAGTAGCCACGAGTGGGTGGCCAGCTGGACGCCGCCGACGGTATGGTACGCCCACGGGTCCACCCCGCCGACGTCCATCCCGGCCGCTTTCATGCGGCGGCGCAACACCACCGCGAGCATGCGGGCGATGATCCGCTCGGAGTCCGCGATCACCTTGCTCTTGCTGGCCGAACTGTTGGCCATCACGAACCGGTACGGCTCCGGTTCGTTCGCCACGGTGTGCACGTACACCCGGATGATCTCCCGGGTGAGATCGAAACCGTCCAGATTCGACGACAGCGCGGCCGCCATGTTGGGGATCAGCGTGATCTGCGCGAACCGCATCATCACCGCGGTCGTCAGGTCGTTCTTGTCGACGAAGTAGCGGTAGAGCACGGTCTTGGAGACGCCGATTTCGCTGGCAATCTCGTCCATGCTCACGAAGCGACCACGGCGCCGGATGGTGTCGATTGTCCCGTCGATCAGCTCATTGCGGCGTTCCACCTTGTGCTGGTGCCAACGTCGCTTCCGACCATCGGTTTTTACCGTCCCCGCGGGGACCTGCTTTGCCACTATCGCTGATTCCCATCAACTCACTTGACTATTGTCATAGTACGGCTTATTGATGCGGATTTCTCGGCCCGCACCTCCTATTACGGAGCTTGGCCATCGAAGCGGTAACAGTTACCGCACCCGTTCGTCCTGCTTTCGGCACAGGCGGATAGTGCCCCGCAGGGCGCGCATTGTCGCCGAACAGCAGCGCGGATAGCGGATGATGGTGTGGTGGCACTGGGACTGAACGACAGACCCAATCCGGGACCCAAGCACCGAGCCGATTCGCGAGGCCCACGGGTGGCGCGGAGGGACCTGGCAACGCTGCCGTCGCCGGAGCCTGGCAAACCCTCCTCCTTCGCCGAGTCGTTCGCCGGGGCCGATCCGCAGGCTGATGCCGAGCGAGGTAGGGCGCTGCGCCGAATGAAAGTGGTGGCGCTGAGCTTTCTGGTCGGCGCCACCGCGGTGTTCCTGGGCTGCCGGTGGGCGCAGTCGGCCGGCGTCGCTGCCACCTGGGTGGGTTATGTGGGGGCCGCCGGGGAAGCCGGCATGGTCGGCGCGTTAGCGGACTGGTTCGCGGTGACGGCGCTGTTCAAGCACCCGCTCGGGATCCCGATACCGCATACCGCGATCATCAAACGCAAGAAGGACCAGCTGGGCGAGGGCCTGGGAACCTTCGTGCGGGAGAACTTCCTTTCACCGCAGGTCGTGGAGACCAAGCTGCGCGACGCAGAGATTCCAAGCCGGCTGGGCAAGTGGCTGTCCGAGATGTCGCATGCCCAGCGAGTGGCCGCCGAGAGTGCGACCGTGCTGCGGGTCATGGTGGAACTGCTGCGCGACGACGACGTTCAGCACGTCATCGACCGGATGATCGTGCGGCGCATCGCCGAGCCGCAGTGGGGTCCGCCGGTGGGCCGGGTGTTGGCCACCTTGCTGGCCGAGCACCGGCAGGAGGCCCTGATCCAGTTGCTGGCCGACCGCGCATTTCAGTGGTCGCTGAACGCCGGAGAGGTCATCCAGCGGGTAGTCGAGCGTGATTCGCCGAGCTGGTCGCCGAGATTCATCGACCACCTCGTCGGCGACCGTATCCACCGCGAGCTGATGGATTTCACCGACAAGGTGCGCCGCAACCCGGATCACGAGCTGCGCCGGTCGGCGACCCGGTTTCTGTTCGAATTCGCCGACGACCTGCAGCATGACGAGACGACGATCGCGCGGGCTGAGGCGGTCAAAGAGCAGTTGATGGCCCGCGAGGAGGTCACCAACGCGGCCGCCACGGCCTGGAAGACGCTGAAACGCCTGGTGCTCGAGGGTGTGGACGACCCTTCCAGCGCCTTGCGCACCCGTGTTACCGATGCGGTGGTGCAGATCGGCGAATCGCTGCGCGACGACGCCGACCTGCGGGACAAGGTGGACAGCTGGATCGTGCGGGCTGCCGAGCACTTGGTCGCCCAGTATGGGGTCGAGATCACCGCGATTATTACCGACACCATCGAGCGCTGGGACGCCGACGAGGCCAGCCGGCGCATCGAACTGCACGTGGGCCGTGACCTGCAGTTTATTCGGATCAACGGCACGGTGGTGGGGTCGCTTGCCGGGTTGGTCATCTACGCGATCGCGCAGCTGCTGTTCTGAGAATTGCTAACTAGTGCTTGCAAAAGTTAGCACTAGGTTTTACTGTGGGGCACGTCAGCACCAATCCGACGCAAGGAGTCGCCATGCCGCAGGAGGAAAAGCTTTCCGCTGTGGTGTCTACCGCTGCGTCCGACATCGGCAGCTTCATCAGGACGCAGCGTGAGGCGGCGCAAGTATCGGTGCGACAGTTGGCGGAAAAAGCCGGTGTCAGCAATCCCTACCTCAGCCAGATCGAGCGCGGGTTGCGTAAACCTTCCGCTGATGTGCTCAACCAGATCGCCAAGGCGCTGCGGGTCTCCGCCGAGGTTCTCTACGTGCAGGCCGGGATTCTCGAGCCCAGCGCGAGCAGCGAAGTCCGCGACGCCATCATCACCGACACGGCGATCACCGAGCGGCAGAAACAGGTCCTGCTGGACATCTACACGTCGTTCGTCCAGCAGAACGAAGCTGCCCGTGAGGAGACTGCACCTGCCTAGACCCTCGCTTAACCCTGCTAGCTCGTGATTGAGCATTGCCAACCATTGACCCACACGAAAAACCACGAAAGGAAACAAGATGGCGGAAAACACGACCATTGACGACCTGAAGGCCCCGCTGCTCGCCGCGCTGGGCGCCGCCGACCTGGCCCTGGCCACGGTCAACGACCTGCTCACTGAGCTGCGTGAGCGCGCCGAAGAGACTCGCACCGACACCCGCAGCCGGGTCGAGGAGAGCCGGGCTCGCCTGACCAAGCTGCAGGAGGACCTGCCCGAGCAGCTGCGCGAGCTGCGCGAGCGGTTCACCACTGAGGAGCTGCGTAGCGCCGCGGAAGGCTACGTCGAGGCGGCGACGTCTCGGTACAACGAGCTGGTCGAGCGCGGCGAGGCTGCCCTGGAACGGCTGCGCAGCCAGTCCGGCTTGGACGACGCGTCGGCGCGTGCCGAGGGCTACGTCGACCAGGCGGTCGAGTTGACCCAGGAGGCGTTGGGCACCGTTGCGTCGCAGACCCGCGCGGTCGGCGAGCGTGCCGCCAAGCTGGTCGGCATCGAGCTGCCCAAGAAGGCTGCGGCCAAGAAGCCTGCGGCCAAGAAGGCTCCGGCCAAGAAGGCTGCGGCCAAGAAGGCTCCGGCCAAGAAGGCTGCGGCCAAGAAGGTCACCCAGAAGTAAGGACGCGGTCTGCGCTGCCCGGCAAGGGCAGCGCGGACCTGCTTACACCTCAGACTCCGAGTCGCCCGATTGGGCGGCTCGGAGTCGACGTTTTCGGCGCCGCCCCCGTACGCTTACTTTGTGAACGACCTAATGCTTACCGTCGTCTTCGTCTTGCAGGTTGCGGTGGCGATGACAGCGCTCTACGCCTTTGTGCACGCGGCGATGCAGCGGCCCGACGCCTACACCGCCGCCAACAAGATGACCAAGCCGGTGTGGTTGCTGATCCTGGGCGCTGCAGTGCCGCTGACGATGCTGCTCAGCGCGTTGGGGGCGGCGATCGGGGCCTGCGCGGCGGGTGTCTACCTGGTCGATGTTCGACCGAAACTTCTTGAGATTCAGGGCAAGTCGCGATAACGGTATGCGAGTTCTGACCCTCGCGGCGGCCGCAGTCGTCGCGCTGTTGGGGGCGGTTCCCGCGTCCGCCGATCCGGGCGCCGCAGGGGCAACCGCGCCGTCCTACCCGCCGCCGTTCGTCGACCATGTTTTTTGGACCCAGTGGTCCCAGCGGAATCATCTGCCTAGCCTGCGGGTGTATCCGACGGCGTCCGGGCGTGCGGCCGCCAGGCAACTCGGTTCGGCGGGGCCTGACGCCGACGAGGCCTGGTCCGAGGTGCTCGCGCTGGCTCCGGATGCCGACACCCCCGGCATGCGCGAGCAGTTCCTGTGCCATTGGGAGTTGGCCGAAGTTCTCCAACCCGGCAAGGCCAGCTGGAATCTCGAGCCGTGGCGGCCGGTCGTCGACGCCACCACGATGATCGGCTCCGGATGCAACCCCGGCGGTTCCGAAGAGGGCTTCTGATGCCGGGCCGAGCAACCCGCGAGCAAGTAGCGGCCCTCGTCGACCACACCCTGCTCAAGCCCGAGGCCACTGCCGCTGAGGTGGCCGCGGTCGCCGCCGAAGCCGCAGCACTGGGCGTCTACGCCGTCTGCGTCTCGCCGTCGATGGTGCCCAACGCGAACACCGCGGGAGTGCGGGTCGCCGCGGTGGCGGGCTTCCCGTCCGGTAAGCACCTACCCGAGATGAAGGCACGGGAGGCGGCGCTGGCCGTGGCATCCGGGGCTAGTGAGATCGACATGGTCATCGACATCGGCGCCGCGGTTGCCGGTGACGTCGACGCGGTGCGATCAGAGATCGCGGCGGTGCGGGCCGCGATACCCAGCGCCGTGCTCAAGGTGATCGTCGAGTCGGCGGCGCTGCTGACACTGGCCGACGAACAAACCCTGGCCGACGTCTGTCGCGCCGCCGAAGACTCCGGCGCGGATTTCGTGAAGACCTCGACGGGTTTTCATCCGGCCGGTGGGGCGTCGGTGGCCGCTGTCGCGCTGATGGCCGACGCCGTCGGCGGACGGCTGGGGGTCAAGGCCAGCGGCGGGATCCGCACTGCCGCCGATGCGCTGGCGATGCTTGACGCTGGCGCCACCCGGCTAGGGCTGTCGGGCACCCGCGCGGTCCTCGACGGTCTGGACTGAGGCCGACTGCCCGGCTCCTCAGCGGGCCGCTTCGCGGTCCCGCATCGTCGACCGGGCTGAGGCCGCCGTCAGAGGTTGGCGAAACAGGGATCCTGACTGCCGCCGGCGGGGATGGTGGCGTTGCTGGACGAGAAGCTGCCCTCGACCCCGGTGCTGGTGACCTTCACGCTGTCGGCGTGAATGCCCAGCGGATAGTTCTGGGTCGCTTTCGACGTGAGGTCGTCCAAGTCCTTTTGCACCGTAGTCGTGGACATCTTGGAACCGAGTGCAGTCAGGCTGACTATTTGCAGCGACAGCCCGTTGTTGACGATCTGCGGCTTGACGGTGGCGCTGTCGAACGTCCCCTTCAGCGAAACGGTGCCGTCACCGGGATTGGTGCTGACGTCGCCGGTGACAAACTCGCCCAGCACCGGGATGGCGTCCTGGATCGACTGCTTGATGGCATCCGCGGACCAGGTGATGGTGCCGTTCAGCGACCCGATCGTGCCCTGAGAGTCGTTGGTGTTGTTGAGTTTTACGTCCCGGATGTCCAGGCTCACCTTCATGCCTTTGGCCGACCGCACCTGATTGCCCGCGGTCTGCACGGAGATGTCGGTGTAGTGACGGGTGAGGTATTGCCACAGCACCGGCGGGCTTCCGGCGAAGGACACGCTGGCGCCGTCCTGCACCTCGCACCGCACCGCGCTTGCCACCTTGCTGCTCGCCAGATGGCGGGTGTAGAGCTCGGCGCCGATCGCACCAGCGAGGACCAGCAGCACCACGATCACCAGAATCAACAGGATCGCCGTCCGGTTACCGAAGAACCCGGGCTTGCCGGCTATCGGCGCGTCGTTGGACGGCGGCGGCGTGGCTATCCGAGTGGTGGTGGTGTGTTCGTGTGGATGCGGAGGCGGCGGACCGGGCTGACGCGGCTGCGCATTGGGCGGCAGACCAGGTTGTTGTGGCGGCCGATTCGGCGGCCCGGGCTGCTGTGGCCGGGGGACGTCACGGATGCCTGGATCCGGCGTGCGGCCGCCGTGGCGGATCTGGCGAGTCGGATATTCCGACGGTGGCGGTGGCTGACGGCGTGGCGGTACGCCGCGGTTGGGGGGTCCGGCCGGCCTGCGTGGACCGGCGCCTTCCGACGGGTCACCGCCCGAGGGCCCTCGCGGATTCACCATCAGTGCGATCGTTCCTTAAACATGGGCGAAGCAGGGATCGGTCTGGGCGGCCGGGATCGAAGCGTCGCGCGTCGAAAAGCGCGCCACCACACCGCCATTGGTGACATTCACGCTGTCGGCGTGAATGCCGAGCGGATAGTCTTTGGCCAGGTTCGACGTGAAGGTGTCCAGCGCCGCTTGAGCGGTCTCGTGCGGCACCGTGGCGCCCATCGCGGTGACGTTGACAACCTCCAGCGACAACCCGCTGCCGGCGATCTGCGGCTTGACGGTCACACTGCCCAGGCCCAGCGCGCCGCTGAGTTCGATGGTGCCGGCACCGGGGTTGGTGCTGACGCTGTTGACCAGGCCACCTACGAACGGAACGGAACCCTGCACGGTTTCCTTGATGCCGTCCGATGTCCAGGTGATGGTGGCATCCAGTTCGCCGATGGTGCCCTTCGAGTCGCCGCTGCCGTGCAGGTCGACGTTGTTGATGTTGATGTCAGCCGTCATGCCTTTGGCGTCGCGGAGCTGGTGCCCCGCGGTGTGGATGGAGATGTCGAGGTAGTGACCGGCGAAGTGTTGCAACAGGAACGGGCTGGGGCCGAAGGACACTTTGGCCTGGTCCTGCACCACGCATTCGGTGGCCGCGGCCACGACCTTGTTGGCGCGGTTGCGCGCATACAGCTCGCCTCCGATCAAGCCGGCGACGGCTAAGGCGGCCACGATGACCAGGATCAGGATGATCGACACCGGGTCGCCGATGAAGCGGCGTTTGGTTTTCACGGGAGCTGGCGGGTCCTGCGACGGTGGCTGGCCGTACGGCGACGCAGCCGGGTATTCCTGTGTGGGTAACGGCAGGGTCTGCTGCGGCGCCTGCGCCGGTGGTTCATACGCGTGATCAAAATGCGGCCCGCCGTGACTCGGAGCGGTCTGTGTGGTTGGCGACCCGGCCTGCGGCGCCGGCCGAGTAGACGGGCTCTGGCTGCCCGGACGAGCCCATATCGACGGGTCCTGGTGCGGAGGTCCCTGCGGATTCGTCACCTGGGCGATTCTGCCTTATCAGCATGAGCGAACGCTGAGTGGTTGCGCAGCACCGCGATCGTCTCGCGTGCCTTCGCCACCCGATCGAGGTCGATATCGGTGACCAGCAACTGCGGGTCGGCTCCCGCCGACGCCACGACGTCGCCGAAGGGCGAAACCACCAGGCTGCCGCCCACCCCGGTCGGCGCGCTCGAGGCTAGTGGCTCACCCGGATCGGCCTGCCCGGCCGCGGCGATGTAGCTGGTGGAGTCCAGTGCCCGCGCGCGGGCCAGCAGCGTCCACTGCTCCAGCTTCCCGGGGCCCGCAGCCCACGACGCGCTGACGGTGATCAGCTGGGCGCCGCGGCGCGCCAGCGTGGTGAAGAGCTCGGGGAAGCGGATGTCGTAGCAGGTGGTCAACCCCACCCCGACGCCGTCGACGGTGATTACCACCGGCTCGCGGCCCGGTGCGACCGTGCGTGACTCGGTGAAGCCGAACGCGTCGTAGAGGTGGATCTTGTGATAGTGGGTGTCCGGCTGATTAAGGTTGCCCGGACCCACTGGACCCACTGCCAGCAGCGTGTTAAGGACCCGCCCCCCTTCAGCCGGAGTGAACATGCCCACGATCACGGTGATGTCGGTATCGGCCGCGATCCCGCGTACGCCGTCGGCCCACGGGCCGTCGACCGGCTCGGCGATCGGTGCCAGCGGAACCCCGAACCGACACATGGTGGCTTCCGGGAACATCACCAACCGCGCGCCGGCGTCGGCGGCCCGCCCGGCGTAGTCCCGCACCAGCTGCAGGTTGTCGGCCGGGTCGGTGCCGCTGAGGATCTGCGCCACCGCAATCCGCATGACCGCCAGCCTAGGGGCGATCGCAAGCGCGGCGTCACTCCAGCGTGACGCTCGGCGATGAACGCCACTCCAGCGTGACGCTCGGGGAGCTGGGCGCGGGGTGATCGCACCGGATGCCAGAATTCACTGACCTAGCCGAAGAGAGGAACCATGACGGTGAACAACTGGGTATTCGGGAGCGTGGCGGGCCGATGATCGAGTTCACTCTCACGCGAACCACAACGGCGCCGATCGAGACAGTGTTCGACGCCCTCACTGACCACCGCGCGATCGCGGGCTACACGCGGGCGTGTCGTCGCAGCACGCTAGATCGCGAGGGAATCCCCGCGCCGAACGGTGTCGGCGCGGTCAGACGCCTCGAAGCGCTCGGACCCGCAATCGTCGAAGAGATCATCGAGTATCAGCGGCCCAACGGCTACGCGTACAAGTTGGTCTCCGGCGCGCCAGTCCGGGATCACGTTGGCACGATCGAGTTGCGCGAAGCCGGCACTGGAACCGCGGTCAGTTGGCACCTACGGTCTACGCCCAAGATCCCTGGTCTTGATCGGCTGTTATCACCGGTGCTGAAGAGGGTCATCGGCGAACTCTTCAACGGCGCCATCGACGCCGCAGAAGGCCGCGCCTGAGCGCGATCTTGCTAAGCGGGTTCGCCGATCCACGTGGTGGTGAAACGCTGCTCGGCGATCAGCAACTCGACGAGTTGGTTGCCGATGAAGTCCTCCAGCTTGCCGCCGACCAGCGGAATGCGCACCTCGACGGTCGCCCGGAGCTTCATCCGCGCGCCGCCAGTTTCCGCCACCGGCTCCAACACTGCGGTGCCGGTCAACGACGCCGGCGCATCGAGGATCGAGCCGGTGATGGTCGCGGTCGCCGAGCCGTTGGTCACCGGCTCCCATTTCTCCTCGCGGCGGATGCGCAGATCGCCGCGGTGGAATTGGGTGATTAAGCCCGGGAGCCGGTCACTGCGCAGCACCTGGGTGGTGATCACGTCGATACTGCCGTCAGTTCCGGATGGACCGCCAAGTTGCATCGAATCCAGCGTGGTGTCGTCGGCGCCCGAATCGGCGAGTCGGGCCAGCCAGTATTCCTCGTCGCTGAAGGCCCGGAGAACCTCTTCGACGGTGACCCCGTAATCGGTGGACATGTCGAACGAACGCGGCATAGCAGGTCAGGCTACCGTCAAGGCCCATGGGGCAAGGCGGTGTGGGAACACTTTTCGCCGGTGCGCGCGTCGACGAAGCGGTGCCGCTGGCGCCGCTGACCACCTTGCGGGTCGGTCCGGTCGCGCCGCGGGTCATCACCTGCACCAGCACCGAGCAGGTGGTCACCACGCTGCGCCAACTCGACAGCGAGGGTTGCCGGCCGCTGCTGGTGCTGGCCGGCGGCTCGAATCTGGTGATCGCCGACACGCTGGCGGATCTGACCGTAGTGCGACTGGCCGCCGCCAACATCAGCGTCGACGGCAACATTGTGCGGGCCGAGGCCGGGGCAGTGTGGGACGACGTGGTGGTCGCGGCTATCGCCGCGGGCCTGGGTGGGCTGGAGTGCCTGTCGGGCATCCCCGGCTCGGCGGGCGCGACCCCGGTGCAGAACGTCGGCGCGTATGGCGCCGAGGTGGCCGACACCATCACCCGGGTCCGGCTGTTGGACCGGCGCAGCGGCATAGTGCGCTGGGCGCCGCCCAGCGAAGTGGGGTTCGGGTATCGCACCAGCGTGCTCAAACACTCCGACGGGGCAATCGTTTTGGAGGTGGAGTTCGGGCTGGACGCGTCGGGTCGCAGCGCGCCGCTGCGCTACGCCGAATTGGTCACGGCGCTGGACGCGACGGCCGGGGAGCGCACGGATCCCGCGGCGGTCCGCCAGGCCGTGCTGGGGTTGCGCGCCCGGAAGGGCATGGTGCTCGACCCGGCCGACCACGACACCTGGAGCGTGGGCTCGTTCTTCACCAATCCGGTTGTCGCGCCGGACTTTTACCAGCAGCTCGCTGACAGCGTCGACCACCCGGTACCGCACTATCCCGCTCCCGACGGCGTCAAGCTGGCCGCCGGCTGGCTGGTTGAGCAAGCGGGGTTCGGCAAAGGCTATCCAGACGACCTGACCGCGCGGTGTCGGCTGTCCACCAAGCATGCGCTTGCTTTGACCAATCGCGGCGGAGCCAGCGCCGACGACGTGGTGGCGTTGGCGCGCACCGTGCGAGACGGAGTCCGTGATGTGTTTGGTGTCACACTGATACCCGAGCCGGTGCTGGTCGGCTGCGTTCTGTGACCAGCGCGTGCGCGAGTGGGGTCATTTTCGCCGGTATCTTGTTGTGTCGTGGACACAGCGCGCAGCCTCACGCCGGTCACCCGGCGCCGGGCCCTGACGACCCTGGCGGTCGGCGTCTTCGCGCCCAACGTGTTAGCCGCGTGCTTCGGCGGGTCGAGCAAACAATCGGAGAAGGCCAAGCCGCCGCCGGAAGCCAGCGTGACGTTCCGACCGGCCGACAAAACCACCGATGTGCTGCCCACCACGCCGATCAGTGTCGAGGTCCGCGACGGCTGGTTCCAGCACGTCGCGCTGACCAACTCGGCCGGCAAGGTCGTCGCGGGCGCTCTCAATCGCGACCACACCATCTACACCATCACCGAACCGCTCGGCTACGACGCCACCTACACCTGGAACGGATCGGCGGTCGGTCACGACGGCAAGGCGGTCCCGGTGAAGGGCAAGCTCACCACGGTCTCGCCCACCAAGGTGATCGATGGCGGGTTCCAGCTCGCCGACGGGCAGACCGTCGGGGTCGCGGCGCCGATCATCATCCAGTTCGACGCGCCGATCGCCGACAAGGCCGCCGTCGAGCGGGCGCTGAAGGTGACCACCGAGCCGCCCGTCGAGGGCAGTTGGGCGTGGCTGCCCGACGAAGTCGGGGGCGCCCGCGTGCACTGGCGCAGCCGCGAGTACTATCCGGCCGGCACCAAGGTCAACGTCGACGCCAAACTGTACGGGCTGGCGTTCGGTGACGGCGCATACGGCAAGCAGGACATGAGCCTGAGCTTCGACATCGGTCGCCGTCAGGTGGTCAAAGCCGAAGTCTCGTCACATCGCATCCAGGTGGTCCGCGACGAGGGCGTGATCATGGACTTCCCGTGCAGCTACGGCGAAGCCGACAAAGCCCGTAACGTCACGCGCAACGGCATCCACGTGGTCAGCGAGAAGTACTCCGACTTCTACATGTCCAACCCGGCCGCCGGCTACAACCACATCCACGAACGCTGGGCGGTGCGCATCTCCAACAACGGCGAGTTCATCCACGCCAACCCGTCCAGCGCCGGCGCCCAGGGCAACACCAACGTCACCAACGGCTGCATCAACCTGTCGACGGGTGATGCGCAGCAGTACTTCGGCAGCGCGATCTACGGCGACCCGGTCGAGGTGACCGGCAGCACGATCGAGCTGTCCTACTCCGACGGCGACATCTGGGACTGGGCCGTCGACTGGGACACCTGGGTGGGCATGTCGGCGCTGCCGCCGCCCAGCGGAGCCAAGCCGTCGCCGGTGTCGATACCCCGCAGCGCCCCGGCCACCCCCCACGACGCGCCGACGTTGTCGGGCACCCCGACGACTAGCGCCCGACCCGGCGGGTAGTTGTGGCTTGATCGCGCGGCCGGATGACGATCTGGTCGATGTTGACGTGCGACGGCCGGGACGCCACAAATCCGATCACCTCGGCGATGTCGGCGGCCACCAGCGGCGTCATGCCCGCATAGACGGCGTCGGCGCGCGGCTGGTCACCGCCGAAGCGGACCAGTGAGAACTCGGTCTCGACCGCTCCGGGAGCAATCTCGGTGAGCCGCACCGGTTTTCCCAACAGTTCGCCACGAAGCGTGCGGTGCAGCGCGCCCTGCGCGTGTTTGGCCGAGGTGTAGCCGGCGCCGCCGTCATAAATCTCCATTGCCGCAACCGAGGTGACGGTGACGATCAGACCGTCGCCGGAGTCGATCAGTTTGGGCAGCAGCGCACGGGTCACCCCCAGGGTGCCCAGCACGTTGGTCTCCCACATCCACCGCCAATGCTCCAGATCGGCGTCGGCGACCGGCTCCAGGCCCTTGGCGCCGCCGGCATTGTTGACCAGTACGTCGACCCGGCTCAGCCGGCCGGCCAGCGCGTCAACGGCCGCACCATCAGTGACGTCGGCCACAATCGCGGTTCCGCCGATCTCGGCGGCCAGCGCATTGATCCGGTCGGCCCGGCGTGCCACTGCCACCACGTGAAAGCCTTGCGCAGCAAGGGTTCTCGCGGTTGCCTCACCGATACCGGCGCTGGCGCCGGTGATCACTGCGACCCGTTGCTCAGCAGTTGTCATCTGAACAACTCTAATAAGCGTGCTAAATTCCTGGTGTGTACTCCAGTGCCTTGTTCGGCTACACGTCCGCGTGTCTGTTCGCGGACTGCGCGTGTTGTTGCCGCGCAGCTAGCCGCGCCTGAGCGAACCGCAAGCGCTCGCGACGGTGCGGTCCAAGACCGCCATCGGAACTCGGACAAGGACACCCCACGTGCGCTCAACCACTCTCACCTCCCACTCCCATAGTCATCCTGGCCAGTCGCAAGGCCGGAACGGCGCTCGATCACCCCGGCGGCACCGAGTCGTCGCGCCCTTGTTGCAGCTCTCCGACGCCGCCGCTTCGTCGGTCTTTCGAGCGGTGCGGCTCCGCGGCCCGATTGGCCGCGACGTCATCGCGCAGGTCACATCGCTGTCCATTGCGACGGTAAACCGCCAGGTCACAGCCCTACTGGACGCCGGCCTTCTCCGGGAACGCGCCGACCTGGCGATCTCCGGTGCGATCGGCCGTCCCCGGGTGCCGGTCGAGGTCAACCACGAGCCGTTCCTGACGCTGGGCATCCACATCGGGGCACGAACCACCAGCATCGTGGCCACCGACCTGTTCGGCCGCACCCTCGACGCCGTCGAGACCCCGACACCGCGAAGTGCCCAGGGTCCGGCCCTGGCCTCGCTGGCCGACGGCGCACGGCGGTACCTCAGGCGGTGGCACCGCCGGCGGGCGCTGTGGGTCGGGGTGGCAATCGGCGGCATCGTCGACGGCGCCAGCGGGCACGTCGACCATGCCCGGCTGGGCTGGCGGGACGCGCCGGTCGGACCGGTGTTCGCCGAAGCGCTGGGCCTGCCGGTGTCGGTGGCATGCCACGTTGACGCGATGGCCGCGGCAGAACTGCTGCTCGGCATGCGGCGGTTCGCGCCCAACTCGACCAGCCTGTATGTCTACGCGCGCGAGACGGTGGGCTATGCACTGTCGATCGGCGGGCGGGTACACAGTCCGGCCAGCGGACCGGGCACCATCGCCAACCTGCCCGCGCAATCGGAGCTGCTCAGCGGTTCCGGGCTGTTGGAATCCACCGTCAGCGACGAGGCCGTGCTTGCCGCGGCGCGCCGGATGCGCATCCTGCCGGCCCGTAACGGCGGGTCCGGTGCCACCGTCACCGAGCTGCTGCGCGCGGCGCGCAGCGGCAACGAGCAGGCCCAAGAACTCCTCGCCGAGCGGGCCAGGGTGCTCGGTGAAGCGGTTGCGCTGCTGCGTGACCTGCTCAATCCCGACGACCTGGTCGTCGGCGGGCAGGCGTTCACCGAATACCCGGAGGGCATGCAGCACGTGGAGGCGGCGTTCGCCGCACGCTCGGTGCTGCCACCGCGCGACATCCGGGTCACCGCCTTCAGCAACCGGGTACAGGAGGCCGGAGCCGGCATCGTGTCGCTGGCCGGGCTGTACGCCGATCCGCTCGGGGCCATGCGCCGTGCCCAACCGCCGGTAGTCGCGCTGCAGGTCGCCACCGAGACACCCGCCTGACCTGCGTCTTCGGAGGACGTCCGAGCGGTCCTGCAAAGATGACAATGTGGCCCCCACTGACTTATCTCGGCTGGACACCTCCGAGCTGACCGATCCGCGCCGGGTCGCGGTGCTGGCGGTGCACACCTCGCCGTTGGCCCAGCCGGGGATCGGGGACGCCGGTGGGATGAACGTCTACGTGCTGCAGAGCGCGCTGCATCTCGCTCGCCGGGGCGTGGAGGTGGAGATCTTCACCCGGGCCACCGCGTCCACCGATCCGCCTATCGTGCGGGTGGCACCCGGTGTTCTGGTGCGCAACGTGGTGGCCGGGCCGTTCGAAGGCCTGGACAAATACGATCTGCCGACTCAGCTGTGTGCGTTCGCCGCCGGAGTGCTGCGCGCCGAAGCCGCCCACGAACCCGGCTATTACGACATCGTGCACTCGCACTATTGGCTGTCCGGTCAGGTCGGCTGGCTGGCCCGCGACCGCTGGTCGGTGCCCTTGGTGCACACCGCGCACACGCTTGCCGCGGTGAAGAACGCCGCGCTGGCCGAAGGTGACACACCTGAGCCGCCGCTGCGCACGGTTGGCGAGCAGCAGGTTGTCGACGAAGCCGACCGGCTGATCGCCAACACCGAAGACGAAGCCAGACAACTGGTTTCGCTGTACCACGCCGACCCCGCCCCGATCGACGTCGCCCACCCCGGTGTCGACCTGGACGTGTTTCGGCCCGGTGACCGCCGCGCCGCCAGGGCCAGCTTGGGGCTGCCGCCCGACGAGGATGTGGTGGCTTTCGTCGGGCGGATCCAACCGCTCAAGGGGCCCGACGTTTTGCTGCGCGCGGCCGCCAAACTGCAGCGGGTGCACGTCGTGGTCGCCGGCGGACCGTCGGGTAGCGGACGGGCCGCGCCGGACGGCCTTGTTCGACTCACCGACGAATTGGGTATCACCGCCCGGGTGACGTTCCTGCCGCCGCAGTCGCGGGAAGATTTGGTGCGACTGTTCCAGGCCGTCAACCTGGTCGCGGTGCCCAGCTATTCGGAGTCCTTCGGTCTGGTCGCCCTGGAGGCGCAGGCGTGCGGGACACCGGTGGTGGCGGCCGCGGTCGGCGGGTTGCCGGTGGCGGTGCGCGACGGGGTCAGCGGCACGCTGGTGGCCGGTCACGACGTCGACCGGTGGGCGGAGGCCATCGACGAGCTGTTGCGGCTCGGCGCCGGGCCGCGGGCCTGGGCGATGCGTCGCTCGGCGGTCCAGCACGCCGCGACGTTCTCATGGGACAACACCGTCGATGCGCTGCTGGCCAGCTACCGGCGTGCGATCAGCGGTTTCACGGCCCGTCGCTCGGTGCGCGACCTGGCATCGGCGCGCCGAGGGCGGCGACGGCCATCGCGAAGGGAGGCGTGGGCATGACCCGCGCCGACGACGATGATGCCGGCGGAGCCGGGATCGAGGAGTGGCGCTGATGACCTGCGCCGACGACGATGATGCCGGCGGAGCCGGGATCGAGGAGTGGCGCCAGTGACCTCAGCGGACGAGGATCGTGGGGCGGCGCCGGTGACGCACGTCCAGCAGCTCATCGAGGACACGCTCGACGCCAGCAACCTGACGTATTCACGGCATCCCGGCGCGCACGGCGGGTTGCCGGGACTGATCGTGGAGCTGCCCGGCGAACGCAGGCTCAAGACCAACACGATCCTGAGCATCGGCGAGCATTCGGTGCGCATCGAGGCGTTTGTGTGCCGCAGGCCCGACGAGAATCACGAGGGCGTTTACCGATTTCTGCTCAAACGCAACCGCCGCCTGTACGGCGTGGCCTACACGTTGGACAACGTCGGCGACATCTACCTAGTGGGTCGCAGGGCGTTGGCGTCGGTGGACGCCGCCGAGATCGACCGGGTGCTCGGGCAGGTGCTCGAAGCGGTGGATACCGACTTCAACACGTTGCTGGAGTTGGGTTTTCGGTCGTCGATCCAAAAGGAA
>Ga0209040_10001298_pt1 | contig 19696 bp, 20 predicted proteins | sample BogFormECP12_OM3_FD_188240 | JGI IMG/M metagenome (GOLD analysis project Ga0209040, IMG submission 188240) | Bog forest soil microbial communities from Calvert Island, British Columbia, Canada - ECP12_OM3 (SPAdes) (version 2) | ecosystem: Environmental > Aquatic > Freshwater > Wetlands > Bog ...
CGAGTTCCGCCGCGTCTACATGACGGTGAGCCGCGGCGAGCGCGACAGCGCGCGGGCGAAGAAGGAGATGATCGAGGCGAACCTGCGCCTGGTGATCTCGATCGCCAAGAAATACACGAACCGCGGGCTGCAGTTCCTGGACCTGATCCAGGAGGGCAACATCGGCCTGATGAAGGCGGTCGACAAATTCGAGTACCGTCGCGGCTACAAGTTCAGCACCTATGCGACGTGGTGGATCCGCCAGGCGATCACTCGCTCGATCGCCGACCAGGCGCGCACCATCCGCATTCCCGTGCATATGATCGAGACGATCAACAAGCTGGTGCGCACATCGCGCCAGATGCTGCACGAGATCGGCCGCGAGCCCGCGCCCGAGGAGCTGGCCGAGAAGCTCGGCATGCCCTTGGAGAAGGTTCGCAAGGTGCTGAAGATCGCCAAGGAGCCGATCAGCCTGGAGACGCCGATCGGCGACGAGGAGGATAGCCACCTCGGCGACTTCATCCAGGACCCGAACGCGGTGATCCCGCTGGATGCGGCGATCCAGGCCAATTTACGCGAGGCCACCACGCGCGTGCTGTCGTCGCTGACGCCGCGCGAGGAGCGTGTGCTGCGCATGCGGTTCGGTATCGGCATGAACACCGACCACACGCTGGAAGAGGTCGGCCAGCAGTTCAACGTGACGCGCGAGCGCATCCGCCAGATCGAGGCGAAGGCGCTGCGCAAGCTGAAGCATCCGAGCCGGAGCAGGAAGCTGCGGAGCTTCCTGGACGACTGATCGCCGGCCAGGGGGAGACGGGCAGGCATGGAACCGGTGGCGCGGGTCACCGTAACGGTAACGTTTCTGCGGATGGACCGGCCGCCGGCCGGCGCCTCGCCCGGGCTGCCGACCGACTACCAGATGGTGACCGTGCAGGCGCCGACCGTCGGGTTCTATCGCTATCTCTATGATACGGTCGGCGCCGACTACGTGTGGTGGCTGCGTCGCACCATGCCGGACGCAGAGCTGGCGATGCTGCTGCGCGATCCCGCGGTCTCGATCCACGTGCTGTACAGCGGCGGTCAGCCGGCTGGATTCTTCGAACTGGACGGGCGCGGCTGGCCGGACGTGAACCTGAGCTATTTCGGCCTGTTGCCGCACACGATCGGGACCGGGGTCGGCTACCCGTTCCTGCGCAGCGCCGTGGACGCGGCCTGGCGGCAGGGGCCGCGGGGGATGACGGTGAACACCTGCACCGCCGATCATCCTCGTGCGCTGCCCACCTATCTGCGCGCAGGCTTCCGCACGCTGCGCCAAGTGCGCGAGGTGTGGAACGTCCCGTTGCGACTTGGAATGCGGATTCCCGAGCGCCTGCTGACATGAGGCCAGTGATGAGCGACGTGACGCACCGCACGGTCGAAGCCAACGGCACCCGCATCCACATCGCGGAGATGGGCACCGGACCGCTGGTTCTGCTGTGCCACGGATTTCCGGAATCCTGGTACTCCTGGCGCCATCAGCTTCGCGCCCTGGCGGAGGCCGGTTACCACGCGGTGGCACCAGACATGCGGGGCTATGGCCAGACCGATGCTCCACAGGCGATCGACCAGTACACGCTGTTTCATCTGGCCGGCGATATGGTGGGGCTGCTCGATGCGTTGGGCGGCGAGCAGGCGGTCATCGTCGGCCATGACTGGGGCGCGCCGGTCGCCTGGCATGCGGCGCTGTTCCGACCGGATCGCTTCCGGGCCGTGGTCGCGCTCAGTGTGCCGTTCCGGCCGCGCACGCCGCTGCGACCCACCACGGTGATGCCGCAGACCGAGGACGCGGTGTTCTACCAGCTCTATTTCCAGACGCCCGGCGTGGCGGAAGCGGAAATGGAGAGCGACCCGCGGTCGTTCCTGCGTGGCGTGCTGTACGGGAATTCCGGCGACGGGCCATTGGGCCAGCACGGTCTGCCGGCGGATGGTGTGGGCATGGTGCCGCGGGTCGGTGGTCTGCGTGCCCGCATGTCGACGTTGATCGTTCCGCCGGAAACCCTGCCGGGATGGCTGACCGAGGCCGATGTCGATTTCTACACTGGCGAGTTCAGCCGCACCGGCTTTCGTGGCGGCCTGAACTGGTACCGCAACATCGACCGCAATTGGGAGCTGATGGCGCCGTTCGTTGGCGCACGCGTGCCGGTGCCGGCGCTCTGCATGATCGGCGAGCTCGACCTCACCATGGGGTTCCGCGGCATGCGGGAGGTGGTGGCCAACATGAAACAGTCGGTGCCGCTGCTGCGGGAGACGATCATGCTACCGGGCTTGTGGCCATTGGACGCAGCAGGAGCGGCCGGTCGAGGTGAATGCCGCTGTGATCGCCTTCCTGGGGAGTCTGTAGCGGACCTGCCGCAGGCCGTACGCTTTGCAACCACCGGCGGTTCTCGGCAGGCCTGCGACGGAATTTGCCACCTTATCGGCATTATACCAGGCGCCGTTATGACTGACCCGTCGGCATCGGTGTCATCGTCATGCCGACGAAGAGCCTGCCCCGAGCGAAGGCCGGGGTCGGCATCCACGTCGTTCCTTGGTGTTCGCGGCAAAGACGTGGATAGCGGGCCTTCGCCCGCCATGACGGTGGGCGGCCGCCGCCGCCCGGCATTAGCCGCCGGCAGCAGGCTCGCAGGCGATCATTTGAGTTATTATTCTTGACATATAGGACAATCCATACTAACGTGACCACAAACAGCAGGTGAATCAAAGCATGTCTATATATCCTCCCACGCCGGGAAACCGGGCTCCGGCCGTCATGTTCCCCGTTTCGCGCCCAACCACGCTGACGCCAACCCCAACAACTCTGCTCCCGAACACGCCACTGGCCCCAACCCTCGCGCAAGGCTCCGGCAGCGAACTCATCGTGTCCTGGACAGCCCCAGCGGTCGACATCACGCACGGCGCCGCGACCTGGTTCAACCTGCGGTCCAGCCCCTCGGGCGGCGGTACCTGGACGACGGTGGCGAACGTTACCAGCCCACACCTCCTGTCGGGCCTGCTCGGCGGTACGGCGATCGACGTACAGATCCAGAGCGCGAACGCCGTTGGCACGAGCCCGTGGTCAGCCACCAGCACGCTCACGACCGGCACTGCGATACCGAACACACCAGCCGCCGCATCACTCGCACAGGGCCCCGGCAGCGACCTCACCGTGAGGTGGGCGGCCCCGACGGTCGACACCACACACGGCGCCGCCACCGCGTTCAATCTGCGATCCAGCCCCTCCGGGGCCAGTACCTGGACGTCGGTGTCGAATGTCACCAGCCCATACGACCTGTCGGGCCTGGCGGCCGGCGCGGCGATCGACGTCCAGATCCAGGGCGCTAACGCGGCCGGCACCAGCGCCTGGTCGGCCACCAGCACGCTGACTACTGCCTCTGGACCGTTCGCTCCGAATGCCCCGTCGATCACCGCCGTCGCGCCGCCGCCGGACGGAACCAACACCAAGCTCGCCGTTACGTGGACCGCGCCGGCAATCGACAGCAACCACAGCGCCGCAACCGGTTATAACTTGCGCTACAGCCCCTCCGGTACCGGTACCTGGACCACGGTCTCGGGCGTCACCAGCTCGTTCACCATCACCGGTCTGACGGGTGCAGCCGCGATCGATGTCGAAGTTCAGGCGACCAACACCGCGGCAATCCCGAGTGCCTGGTCCACCATCGCCACCGGCACAACCTGGGGCGCCACCGTGGTGCCCGCAACCTGGATCGCTGCCGCTACGCAAGTTCACAACACCAGCGTCGCACCGAACGGTGGGGTGAATATGACCGCGACCGCTGCACCGACCGCGGTAACCGGGGCAGCCTTCGCCTGGTCCGCGAGCCCGTTAGTACGTCCCACCACGAACCTGATCGCGGCCAGTGCCGACGGTCAGACCAATGGATGGGGGCAGTACTTCAACGCGCCGGCGACCGCTGGCACCTACTATCTTTGGTCGCTGGCGCAAGGCGCGGGTGGCGTCACGATCGGCGCCCTGGTCTCATCAGCGATCACGGTATCATAGCGGCCAGGTCGCGCGGCCGAACCGGCCAGCGCCTTCGGATCGGCGGAGCCGGATGGCGCACGCGTTCAGGCCCGCCGGCCATCGATGGCAGATGAGTCGGGGGCCGTTACCGCGAAACGCTGCAGAGTCTGTAGCGTCTTTACTCCAGGATAGTGTCTCAGTTTAAGGAATCCGTTCCTATGGGGAATTTTCTGGTCCAGAGCTACGCTCAATGCGGGCAATGGGGCGGAGCCGATGGACAAGCAAGGCAAGCTATCGCTAGCCGACAAGAACAAGGTCATAGAAAATCTTACCAAGCGTCAGCAAGGGCGAACGGCTGCCCCCTGCGAGATGTGCGGTACGAATCAGTGGTTTGTCGCGGACCATCTGTTGAACGCGACTATTGTCGTGCCAGGCATGGGATTAACCGTCGGCGGCCCGAGTTATCCTCAGGTCCAGGTCATCTGCGGCAATTGCGGTCACACACGGCTGCTCAATGCGTATGCAATTGGTCTCCTAGACCCCGACAAGCCAGTGACAGCGGACGACAGTGGGACAAGCTAGCATGGCACTCACTCCAGAAGCACCCATGTCGCCGATATCGCCAAACCCTCCCGCAGGTTCAACGGTGACAGCGAGTTATATGCACATGGAAATGCCCGTATATCCTGTTCCAGAGTCTGTGGCACAGACAATGGGTACCTTAACTTGGCTCGCGGCATTTTTCTTCACGCTAGGAGGTCTGACGGCTTCTGTACCGATCGGGATTTATATAAGCGAACTATTTATTGATAACCTTACTACAAAAGAGCAAACAGCAATTAATTTGACATTTTATGGATTTCTTATTGTTACGATAATTTTCTTCCTATTAGCTATTGGGTGCAGCTGGCGCCGCAATTCCGTATGGAGCGACGTAAAGAAACGATCTACTGTCAGCGTGAAATCCTAATCTGTCGTGCTTCCCATTCCTCAATCATTGCCACAATGTCGGCAACTTTCCCAAAGCTTCTCGGTCACGCCAGCAGCCATCGCTGGCGAGCAACGCAGCGATCCGTGGATACGGACGAAGCTGTAGGCCATGCAATGCAGCGCCACGGCGTATTCGTGGTTCTCCGCCTTCTCGCTGAACGCGTTGGTCAATCGTGTGAACCGGCGCATCGACATCCGCATTGTCAGGTTATGCCGCTCCGCATAGCTGGTCGAGATGTACGCAGGATCGGGACGGCCTTCTACCCGTCGCTTCTCTGCACCAATGCACTCGCCAGGACTGTAGCGGCCGACTGCGCTCCGTGGCTCGCCGTAAATCGTCACCAGCATAGCGTGGTCAATGCTGGCCCCGAACACATCTTCAACCGCGTCCATGTATGACTTATGGCCGTCGGTGGTAAGCCGCACCCGATTGGCCAGCCGTTCACCGACATCCTTCATGAAGACGAGGCAGAGCTGGCGTCGCGGCTGCCAATGGAATAGTTCAGGACGAGCTGGGATCGGTCAAACCGAGACACTACCTACTCCAGCGACACGTCGTGCCGCGGCCGGCCCCAGTCGGCGGCGGCTTCGGCGCAGCGAGCGACGTCCTCCTCCAGCATCAGTCCCTGCGCCACGAGTTCGCACGCCGCCGCGGTGATTGCCGCGACATAGGCTGCCTTGTCCGGATAGCGCTCCAGGATCGATGGCCGCGGATCGCCGGTGATCTGCCGTTCCTGGGGTGACTCGGGGAACGGGATGTAGCTGCCCTCGAAGCGCAGTTGCGCCCCATGGCCGTAGCCGCGTGCGCGCAAATTCCAACCGGTGTAGGTGCCGAGAGGTGCTGCCACCATCGGCGCGCGCACACCAGGCACATCGTTGCCGTCGCAATCCACCGAGGGAACCAGCACGGTGTATTGCTTGCCCGGAGCGTCGGGCGCGTTGCCGCCTGGCACGGGATGTGGTGGCTCGCGCAGAATGCCGCGTTCCACGTCGGGACCGAAATCCAGCAACGACAGCACATTGGGCGAGCGTGGCGTGGCGACCCCTGGAATCGCGGGGAACTGCCGCCGCCACTGCTCAATGCCCACCAGCGTGCTGTCGGCACGCAGCGGTATGCGGCTCGGCGGCGGCGACGTGCCGTCGGTCGCCCAGCGGTCCATCGCGTCGAGGTTGGCGCGGAAGAACATCGATGTGGACACGACATTGGAGAAATTCTGGCCGTGCCCGCGTGACGGCGGCTTCGGCTGCGGATCGGCGAAGTGCTGCGAACTGGACCAGCAATAAACTCGCACCGTGTCGGGCTGCTGCAGGTCATTGCCTTGCGTATCGGTATGCACCAGCGAGCCGCGTCGGACCCAGTACTCCGTCGCGGTCTGGGTGTGAAACACCAACGGGTCCGTGTCCGGCCGTTTCAGGATGGCATCCTGCTTCCCGGTCAGGTGATCGGTGGACCATGCATAGGAGAACGGGAAACTGTCGGCGATGTTGAAGTGATCCTCGTATTGCTGCCCGCCCGACACGATCGGGCTGGCGAAGCGGTGGTTCAGCCACTTCCGCCCCGCACCGGCGACATGCGGCAGCACACCCTCGAACACGCGTCGACCCTCGGCATCGGCGTTGAAGCCACGATAGACGAAGTCGCGCAGGCAGCGGCCGGTCTGCGAGCGGCCCCAGGCATATGCCTTCTCCACGCCGCGCAACGGGTTGGCACCCGAACGGTCATATTTCACGAAGCTGATGAAGTCGCGCAGCGCGACATGGCCGAGGCCGTGCACCAGCGGGTCCTTCGCCGTATAGACAAGCTCATGGATCCAGCCGGGTTGGAACCCCGCCGGCAGGAAGATGTGCCGCTCGGACGGCACCACGGCGTGTTCCAGCGACTGCGTCTCGCCGCCGCTGCCTGCCTCGACGCGGGCGAAGCGCCACTGGTCATGCGGGATAACCTGCGGCGTGTCGTACGGATAGCGTCGCCGCGTCAGCACCGCGTCGCGCGTGTCGAGCGAGACCGTGGCATAGGAATGCGCCGCGATCCGGCCGCTGAGCGGGAGGCAGGTGATGCCGGGTGCATCGGCAATGTATTCGGCCCGGATGCGCCCGGTGATCGGCCGGCCGTTGTCGGAGGCCACTGGCACATCGAGCACCATGCGGCCATCGCCCGGCAACATGTCGCCCTCCCAGGCAAGCCATGCCACCGCATAGCCGCGGCGCATGAAGAAGCCGTTGCCGGCGTGCGCCAGCGTGATCGGCACGTTGCTGTGCGGCGCGTCATTGAAGAACTGCAGCGCGCGCTTATGGCCGCGATTGCCGTAATCATAGAACACGCGCCGGTTGCCGCGCTGCATCTCGCGCGGCTTGAGGATCATGAAATCGGCGGCGAAGCGCACCAGGCCGGCAGCGTCCCGCGGCGCATGGTCGAGATCGACGACGCCAGCTTGAGCCGAGGCGCGCGGATCGACGGCGAAATGCGCGCGGCCTGACAGCCGCTCATAGGCACCGACGTCGCCGAAGCCATGACCGCCGGCGAACGGGATGCGCTCGGCGATCCGCAGTTCGATCCGGTTGGTCATGCTCGCCCCCTGTTCTGGCCCGGGCACTTTGCGGTGGGAGGCAGAGAGCGACAAGAGCCGGATCAATGGTCCGGTTCGATCCGGGGCACGGCGCGCACGCCCTCCGGGACACGAGTGATCGGGCCTTCTGGCTGCCCTGGCTTCTGTGCACTTGCGATCCGCAGGGTGAACACCAGGACGACGTGTTCGGGCTGGATCCGCACGGACTTGTCGGCGGTCCGTGGAATCGGCATGCCCGCCCGATGGCAGTACGAGATCAGGATCGCCCCCAGCCCCTCGGCCCGAAGCGTGAACACGCGGGTCGAGGTCAGATCGACATAGGTCACCTCGACCGTGCCATCAGCGGGATTGCACCGTACGGCCTCCGGCGTTTGCAGGGGCAGGCCGAATGCCTGAGCCGAGCGGGGCGACCATTCGATCACCAGCCGCACCGCGTGCAGGTCGAACCTGATCTCTCGCCGGTCGGTGATTGCCACTCGGAGTGCCCTCGCCTCGAGCCGAGATCGTCGCACGCTCGGATGAAGGCACGGTAAAGCGCACGGCGTCGCCCAGGGCGGTGCCCTGGAGCACGGCGCCCCGGCACCGAGGCTCAGGCAGACCCGGCGACGTACGCCTTCAGGCTGTCCACCTCGTACTCCTGCTCCATGATGCGTGCCTTCACCACGTCGCCGATGCTGATCAGACCGACCAGCGTGCCGCGGTCCATCACCGGCATGTGACGGAACCGGCCGACCGTCATCTTCCCCATCGCCTCGGCCACCGTCGTCTCGGGATGGGCCACCTGCAGGGCGCGCGTCATCAACTGGCCCGCCGTCATCTCCAGCGTGCGCGCACCGTTGGCCCCGAGGCTACGGACGATGTCGCGTTCGCTGACGATGCCTAGCAACTGGCCGGCACGATCCACCACCAACACGGCACCGATGCGGTGTTCGGCCAGCACATCGACCACCCGCACAATCGTCACCGTCGGATCGACGGTGGTGACCTGGTAACCCTTGTGCTTGAGAATGGCTGCAACCGTTGTCATGGCCTCACTCCCTGGCGTCTGCCTGGCGGGCCATGATCCGGTCAGTCATCTCACGTGGCCGGCCCGGATCGACAACCCGCGCGGCGCCTTCATGGGGAGTGATCATGCGCCTCGGGAAGGTGCGGCGCAAACATTACCTGTGCACCGCACAATGGGTGGCCGGATCGGCGCTACAACAGCGTACTTCCGGCCATCAGCCCGGCGACCAGCAGCACCAGGAAGATCACGATCGCGACGAAGAATAGGATCCGGGCAATGTCTGCTGACGCGGCCGAAATGCCGCCGAAGCCGAACAGGGCCGCGACCAGCGACACCACCAGAAAGAACAGCGCCAATCTCAACATGCCGGTATCCGCTCCTGCGGGAAATGTTTGCTCCGGAGAAAGATAGCCGGCGAGAACCGAATCACCTGCTCACAGGTGCTTGCATCGCGAATGCCTGATCAGGATCCCCGGATCACGACTGCCGGATGACGCCGCTGCTGCCGTGCACCATATTGCGTGCATGACATAACCGGGTGACCGCCCGATGGGTGTTTCGACAGAGTTCCGCTCGATCTACCGCCACGGCTTCGCCCGGGTCGCCGCCTGCACGACGCGCTGCACGCTCGCCGACCCGGCGGCGAATATCGCAGCGATTCTCGAGGTGGCACAGGCTTGTCACCGACGCGCGGTGGCGCTTGCGGTGTTTCCGGAACTCGGCATCTCGGGCTACGCGATCAGCGATCTGCTGCATCAGTCCGCGCTGTTGGATGGAGTGGAAGTGGCCGTCGCGGAACTGGTCGCGGCATCGGCCGATCTGCTGCCGCTGCTGCTGGTCGGCGCACCGCTGCGCCAAGCGGGGGCGCTGTACAACTGCGCACTGGCAATCCATCGCGGCAGGCTGCTCGGAGTGGTGCCGAAGGTGCATCTGCCCAACTACCGCGAGTTCTACGAGCCGCGGCATTTCGTGGTAGGCGACGGGATGGTGGGTGGCGAAATCGCCGTCGGCGGCCTGACGGCGCCGTTCGGCACCGATCTTCTGTTCGCGGCAGAAGACGTGCCAGGTCTCGTCGTGCATGCCGAGATCTGCGAGGACATCTGGATTCCCGTGCCGCCGAGCTCGCCGGCCGCGCTGGCGGGTGCGACCGTGCTTGCCAATCTGTCCGCCAGCAACATCACGATCGGCAAGGCGGAGACGCGGCGACTGTTGTGCGCCTCGCAATCGGCGCGCTGCGTGGCGGCGTATCTGTACGCCGCGGCCGGTGCGGGCGAGTCCACCACCGATCTCGCCTGGGACGGCCAGGCCTCGATCTTCGAGAACGGCGCGACGCTGGCCGAGACCGAGCGCTTCCCGTCCGCCAGCCAGTTTGCCGTGGCCGATATCGACCTGGATCTGCTGCGCCACGAGCGCATGCAGATGGGCAGCTTCGACACCAACCGGCGCCGCCATCCCGCCACGTTCCGCCGCGTCCCGTTCCGAGTGGATCCGCCTTCCGGCGATATCGGCCTGGAGCGCCGGGTCGAGCGCTATCCGTTCGTGCCGGCCGATCCCGCGCGGCTCGAACAGGATTGCTACGAGGCGTACAACATCCAGGTCTCCGGCCTGGCCCAGCGGCTGCGCGCGATTGGCACCAAGCGCACGGTGATCGGCGTGTCGGGAGGGCTCGATTCCACGCACGCGCTGATTGTGTGCGCCCGGGCGCTCGATCTGCTCGGTCTGCCGCGTGGCAACATCCTGGCCTACACCATGCCCGGCTTCGCCACCTCCGCGCACACCAAGACCAACGCGATCCGGCTGATGGAGGCACTCGGCGTCACCTGGCGGGAGCTCGACATCCGCCCCGCAGCCGAACGCATGCTGACCGACATCGGCCACCCGTTCGCGCAGGGCGAGCCGGTCTACGACGTGACGTTCGAGAACGTGCAGGCCGGCCTGCGGACCGATTATCTGTTCCGCTTGGCAAACTACCACAACGGCATCGTGATCGGCACCGGCGACCTGTCGGAGCTGGCGCTGGGCTGGTGCACCTATGGCGTCGGTGACCAGATGGCGCACTACAACGTCAATGCCGGGGTGCCGAAGACGCTGATCCAGCATCTGATCCGCTGGGTGATCAGCTCGGGCCAGTTCGCTCCCGGCGTGGGGGTCACGCTGGACGCGATCCTCGCCACCGAGATCACGCCGGAGCTGGTTCCAACCAAGGAAGGCGAAACGCCGCAGAGCACCGAGGCGTTGATCGGCCCTTATGCACTGCAGGATTTCAACCTTTACTACACGCTGCGCCACGGCATGGTGCCGTCGAAGATCGCGTTCCTCGCGCTGCATGCCTGGGGCGATGCGGCGAAGGGGGACTGGCCGCCCGGCTTTCCCCCGGACCGGCGCGGCGCCTACGACCTGGCAACGATACGCCATTGGCTGGAGGTGTTCCTGCGCCGCTTCTTCGCGTTCAGCCAGTTCAAGCGGTCGGCCATGCCGAACGGCCCGAAGGTGAGCGCGGGCGGGTCGCTGTCGCCGCGCGGTGACTGGCGCGCGCCGTCGGACGGCAATGCCAATGCCTGGTTGGCAGAACTGGAGCGGAACGTGCCGACGGGCTGAGTTGCCGGGAAGCTCAGTCACGCCGGTCGAAACGGCGCAATATCACCTTGCCAAATCGCTGCTCGAATGCCAGGACACCGTAGCTGTTCATGGCGTCGAACGATACCGCTGGTGCTTCGTCTTCGGGAATCAGCACCCAGTTTCGCGGATCATGCGCGGCCTCCGCGACCGTCGTGATGAGCCTGTCGCCGTCGATCGCCGGGTCCATGCCGGCCATCGACGACCATTCGGGGCCCATGTAGTACGACACGCTGAAGCGGTACGAGCCCGACGGAGCGAAGATGATGCCATCGCTGCGATCCGCGTGCTCCACCAGAAATTGTGCGATCACGTCGGGGCGGCTCATCGGCAGGTACTGGTAATAGTTGCTGATACCGCGTGCATTCAGAGCGAGCAGGACCAGCAGGACAGCCGCCTGAACAATTCGGATCCTGATCGCAGCGATGCCGAAAGCAACGATGATGGCGTATGGCACCGCCATCCAATGCAACGTGGATATGACGAAGCCGAAGATCGGGTGCAGCAGGTAATAGCCTGCCAAGCAGATGACCAGGGGTGCGGACCAGAACAGAAACACCCACAATACGTTGGATTTACAACGGATCGCCCGCCATAATCCGACCGCGACGATGGGCAGGTAGACGAACAGCGGGATCGGTTGCAGGCGCCAGAGGTATGCCACGCCGAGGCTGTCGACGAGCGGCTCCCAAGGATTGTCCACCAGATAGTTGGCATGGCGCGTCGCAATACTGTTGCCGGCCAGGTGCTGAGAGAACTGGACCAGGAAGTGAGGTAGCCAGGTCAGCCAGATCGCCACCAGTACCATGTTGGCCAGGATCCAGTTGACCAGGAGGGTTCCGGCCTTTGCTCGATCCCGAAGCATGACCACGGCCATCACGATGTTGCAGGCGAGCACGTAGAACCCGGCCGGATGCTGCGCCAGCATCGCAAGCCCGCCGCCAATTGCATAGGCGAGCCACCACACATCGGCTTGCGCGACAGGCGCTGCCCTGCGACGCAATACTGATGCGATACCGCTTCCCAGGAGTCTGTCGTCATCCCGGTTGGCCAGCAGAATGTGGACAAATCCCCAGAAGGAGATTGCCACCAGCATCGCCTGAAAACTGTACGGGCGGGCATGTTGTGACCAATCCAGATTGTCAGGCGAGACCGCGAACAGCATCGCCGCCAGAAGCGCGACATTCCTGCCAAGTAGGATGCGGGCACAAAGGTAGACGAAAACAAGAGTTATCATGGCGGAGACCACCGATATAACTCTCAGCCCGAACTCTCCATGGTATATCTGCAAGACGAATGACAGAAGTATATAGTAAAGTGGCGCATGTACGTCGCGGCCGACCCTGTCGATCGTCTGATGAAATCCATCCTTGGCAATGTAATAACTGAGGCCTTCGTCATTCCACATCATCGCGCTTGAAATATTGTGATAAAGCAACATGGCGTAGCCCAGCACGAGGAAGGCAAATAGAATGCCATGCCAGCGTAAGCGGTTATCCGCACGTCCGAAGCCCTGCAACATTGCCTGCTATCTTTACAATTGCGATGCCGCTCTCACTAAGCGGCCTTCAGAAAGTGTTCAAGCCGGAAACAGGAAGGGACGCCAGTTGGTTGGCCGTGGGAATGCAACGCCAGCCAACCAGCAACGGAGGCTGGCTGTCCGTCATCGGAACCGGATTTCGGCTCCGCCGCAAGGGCGCGCGCCGATGCGGCGCCCTCGCAGCCGGTGCAACGTGACTATAGAGCGGCCAGAATCGCTTCGCCCTTGCTCACCTCGAAGCCCCCGGGTGCCTCGACGGCGAGATGCGTCACCTTGCCGTCCTGCGCGATCAGCGCGTAGCGCTGGCTGCGCGTGCCCATGCCGCGGGCCACCAGGTCCAGTTCCAGGCCGAGTGCCTTGGTGAACGCCGCCGAGCCGTCGGCCAGCATGGTGATCTTGCCGTCGACGCCCTGTTCCTTGCCCCAGGCCGCCATCACGAACGCGTCGTTCACCGCGATGCAGGCGATCGTGTCGACGCCTTTTGCCTTCAGCGCATCGGCGTTCTGCACGAAGCTCGGCAGGTGCTTGACGCTGCAGGTTGGGGTGAACGCTCCCGGCACCGCGAACAATACCACCTTCTTGCCCTTGAAGACTTCGTCGGTTGACGTTTCCTTGGGGCCCTCGGGGGTACCCATCATCAACTTCATCGACGGAATCTGATCGCCGACCTTGATCGTCATTGGCTGCTCGCTCCCCTGTGGCTTGCCAAGCCGAGACTCCTAGCCTCCCCAGAGGCGGGAGTCACGCCACCCCACCATGACGCTTGCACAGCCGCGCTGGCAGGCCCAGATTCACCTCCATGGTCCAGACGCGCAAATCCGCGGCCCCACCGGCCCCGGCTGATTTCCTAACCGGCCAGTTGCTGATCGCGATGCCGGCCATGGAAGATCCGCGCTTCGCCCAGAGCGTGATCTATCTTTGTGCCCACACGCCGGAAGGGGCGATGGGCCTGGTGCTCAACCGCCCGCTGCAGCGCCCGAAGTTCGACGACCTGCTGCGGCAGCTCGAGGTCGCGCCCGTGCCGCCGGCCCGCCGCATACGGCTATGTGCCGGCGGCCCGATGGACAACGCGCGCGGCTTCGTGTTGCACACCACGGACTGGACCGGCGAGGGCAGTTTGCGCGTCAACGAGTCTCTGGCGCTGACCGCGAGCCTCGATGTCCTGAAGGCAATTGCCGAGGGCAATGGACCGCGCGAGGGCCTGCTGGCGCTGGGCTATGCCGGCTGGGGGCCGGGCCAGCTCGACGCCGAGATCCAGCAGAACGCCTGGCTCTCGGTGCCCGCCGACGAGACCATCGTATTCGACGGCGACCACGACACGAAGTGGCGTCGCGCGCTGGGCAAGCTCAACATCGACCCGCTGCTGCTGTCGGGCGCCGCCGGGCACGCGTAGCGTCAGCGGCTGCACGCTGCGCCGCCGAGTACGCAGAACGAGGCGCAATAGGGGTGGTTGAGTGACACCGGCCGCGCCGCCTCGGCCAGCGTGCGGCCAAGTTCGAACTGCGGATCGAACGCCAGCAGCGTGCAGGCCAGCACGATCGGTGTTGCGGCATCCTTGCGCTTCACCACCATGCGGGCGGAGGCGCACATCACCGCGTCCGGCGACTTGTGCAGGATGTCCCAGCAGGCGGTGGTGATCTCCGGCACGTCGCGCTGCGCATCCATCTCCGGAAACAGCATCAGCCGCACCGGATCGCCTGCATCGACCGGCAGATCGAGTTCGGCGAACAGACGTGCGAAGCCGGCGCGCAGGTCCGCTTCGGGCTCCCCGGAGAACCGCCGGCCGGCCACGTCGATAGCAAACCCGTTGCGCGCCAGCCAGAGCAGGCCGTCGATCGTCGGCGCCCAGCTCCGCCGCCCGCGTTCCGCCTCGTGCACCTCCGGTAAATAGTGGTCGAGCGAGACTCGGATGCGCAGCCGCGTGCCATACGTATCGCGCAATGCCAGGAGCTGCGGCCGCAGCTTGCGCATCGGCTTCATTGCGTTGGTCAGCACCAGCGCGTCGAACCCGCGCGACAGCACGTCATCCAACATGAAGATGATATCGGGGTTCATGAAAGGCTCGCCGCCGGTGAAGCCGATCAGCCGTGTCGGCAGGGCCTCGCGTGCGATCTCGTCCAGGTAGTTCCGCACCTCGTCGCGCGCAAGGTACGCCAAGCGATCATTCCGAGGCGATGATTCGATATAACAGTTCCGGCAGGTCAGATTGCACAGCGTGCCGGTGTTGAACCAAAGCGTCTCTAGCGAACGCAGAGTCACCTGCGCGCGGATCTCGCCCTTTGCGGTGACGAACGGATCGCGAAACTTCGCGAGGTCCAGCGGCTGGAATTGTGCGTCCATCGTCAGCGCCCCTTGAACGTCGGTGTGCGCTTCTCCAGGAACGCCTGGCGCGCCTCGCGGTAATCCTCGCTGTCCACCGCCGCGGCCTGGACTGCAGCGATTTCCGCGGCCCGCTGTGCCACCTCGCCACGGGCCAGCGCCTCCAGCACCACCTTCGCACCCCGTTGCGACAACGGTGCACGGCTGCACAACTCCTGCGCCAGCACGTGTGCGCCCGCCAGTGCACCCTGCTCCGAGACCGCGTCGATCAATCCCATCGCCCGGCAATCGTGCAGCGGGAAATAGCGCCCGGAGTACAGCACCAGCTTGGCGTTCGCCAGACCGACGGCGCGCAGCAGCAGGCTGCAATCCAAAATACCGTATACGATCGACAGTCGCGCGGCAGGGATGCCCATCTGCGTCGTCGCGTCGCCGACGCGCAGGTCGCATGCCAGCGCCAGCCCGCAGCCACCGCCCACACCGTAGCCATGCACCGCGGCGATCGTCGGCTGGGGCAGGTCGATGATCGCCTGCGTCGCCCCTCGGCCCGCCTCACCGTAGACGCGAGCGTCTTCGACGCTGTTGCGCACCTTGGAGAATTCCGAGATGTCGGCGCCGCCGCAAAAATGTCCGCCGGCGCCGGTCAGGATCACCACGCGGACGTCGCTGCGCCGCGCGAAGCCAAGGTAGATCTCGGCGAGGCCCCGCCACATCGCCAGCGACACCACGTTGCGCTTCTCCGGCCGGTGCAGCGTCACCACGGCGATGCCTGTCGCGTCCACTACCACCTGAATGTCGTCTGCCATTACCGCCCTCCGTCAGACGCCAGGCACTGCCCACACGTCGATTTCCGCAGCATTTTCGCGAAGCGGCTTCACCTTGGCGTATTCCGGCGAGTCCCAGAATCGCTTGATTGCCTCCACCGATGGAAACTCGAACAACACCAGGCGCCGGCCGTCGTGGCTGCCTTCCAGTACCGCGACATCTCCACCCCGCACAATGTAGCGGCCGCCGAAGGCCGCCACGACGGCGGGTACAGCCTCGCGATAGCGGGCGAACTTGTCAGGGTCGGTGATCTTGAGCTGCACGATCATGTAAGCGGACATGACACTACTCCCTGGTTTCGCGTTCACTCTGCCGCAGCGCGAGCCATTCCGCCATCAGCCTCCCGTTGTCCGACGGATAGCGTTCCTCCAGCACCGTCAGCGCGGTGACCCGGTCGGCGCGGAAGTGCCGATAGTCCAGACGCAGCTCACACCACGCGCCGATCAGCGTTGCCTGCACGTAATAGGCAACCGCGATCGGCCAGATCGTCCGCTGGGTGCGTGCGCCCTTCTCGTCGACATAGGCGACGTGCAGCTTGCGTTCGTCGCGGATCGCCTCGCGCACCGTGGACAGATCGACGCTCTCCGGCACCGGCGCACCTGATGCGGAGACGAAGAACGGCGCCGCAGCCAGTTGCGCTCGCAGTGCCTCGGGCAGCACTACCGTCACCTTCGACAGCAGGAATAGCCGCACAGCATACCCAGGCTGCCGTCGGCGGTGCGGTCTCAGGCGGCATGGGACGAGGCCGACCTGGTGGCCCGGTTATGCCGGGCCTTGGATCTTGCCAAACGTGTGATCGCATGGTTCGCCTCCGAGGGCTATTCAGACCCGGAGTCTCCGGCGAATAGCTTTCACCCGGAGAAGCCCCTCGCCGAGACGGCGATGCTGATCTACGCGGCATCGGGGGCTCGCCGCCTGCCGCAGATCGCAACGCGCATCGCCGAGGTCGCCGAGCTTCTCCTGCTACACGCGCGTTCCGCTCAGACGCTGCTCAACATGGCGCTGCATCCTGCGCTGTGCCTGGATTTCGCGGTTCCTCATATCCTGCTGTCGAAGCTCGGATACACCGATCCACGGGTGGACGATTTCTTGCGATCGTGTTTCGCATCGCAAGCACGCAACGGCCGGCAACGCCCGACCACGGGCTCGCTCGAGGGGCGGTGGATCGAGTCGCTGTGGACCGGCGCGGAGCCTGGCCCCGCCTGGCGTCATGACCTGCGCAATTCCGTGCTGAACTGGCCGCTCGACATCCTCGGCGGGTTTCGCGATGACGCGTATGCTTTCACGCACCTGGTCATGTACTGCACCGATTTCGGATTTCGGTCGGCGATTTTGCCTCGGCCCCGCACTGTTGTCATGCAGGAAGCGGCGTCATTGTTGGCAAAATACCTCGACGCCGAGGATTACGACCTGGCCGGCGAAGTGATCATGGCTTGGCCGCTGACCGGCGCTCCCTGGATCCCGGCTGCGGTTTTCGGCTTTCGTGTGCTGGCCAGGGTGGAGGATCATGCCGGCGTCCTTCCCGGTGTGACAACCAGACCCGAGCGGTTGCACCAACTGGAAGGCAGGGACAAAACGCGATACGCGCTCGGGACGGCCTATCACACCGCCTACGTGATGGGCTTCCTCTGCGCCGCTTCGCTGCGAGAGGGGAGAGCGCCGCCGGCGCGAATTGCCGGCCCGCGCTTTGACCAAGGCTTCGTCGATCACCTGCTCAACACCCTCGATCGGGATCAGGGTCACTGGCAGCCCGAGTTGCAGGCGCTGAGCGAGGCGGAACGAAATGCGCTTTGCCCGCTCCTGCTGGATCTCGCCCTCGTTCAGACGTGCCGCAAGCATGATTATGCGGCTGTCAGCGAGCTCCTCACACGCGCCCACCAACACGGATTGTCGCGCTCCCCGCTCTGTGGCCAATCCGCCGAACTGTTGGAGCGGCTGACGGCCTACGCGAGCGCTGCTCGATTCACGATGCGCGATCAGATCAACGCGGATTTAGGCACACCGCCAGGTCTCGATGCGCACGATGCAGGATCGGCCTGACGAATTCCACCAGCACCCTCCGCCGCTCCCTGAGGGGTCTCTTTCGGGCGTGCCGACGGAAGATCCGTTTGCGGTGCGGATTGACAGTCCAACCGACCATCGCCCTACTGAAGTTCGGTCTTGCTGCGAAATCTTACCCATGAGAGGTCCTGATGCGCATTCTGGTGATCGGAGCCGGTGCACTCGGCGGATATTTCGGCGGTTGCCTGCTGCGGGCAGGACGCGACGTCACGTTCCTGGTGCGCCCGCGCCGCGCCGCGCAATTGGCCCGCGATGGATTGCGCATCAGCAGCCCGCACGGCGATTTCACCGTACCGGCACGCACGATACTGGCCGATGCCGTCAGCGAGCCGTTCGACCTCATTCTGCTTGCGGTGAAGTCCTATTCGCTCGAAGCGGCGATGGAACAGTTCGCCCCCGCGGTCGGACCGGCGACCGTGATCCTGCCGGTGATCAATGGCATGTCCCACATCGACAGCCTGTCCGCACGCTTCGGCACCCACCGCGTGCTCGGCGGCATGGCGATCATCAGCGCGACGCTGGATGCCGACGGACGCGTCGTCCAACTGCATCCGATGCACAATCTGGTGTTCGGTGAGCTCGCTGGCGGCCGCAGCGACCGCAGCCGCGCGCTATCGGCTGTGCTCGGTGGCGCCGGCTTCGACGTGCGGGCCAGCGACGTGATCATGCAAGACATGTGGGAGAAGTGGGCGGGACTGGCCACCAACGCCGGGATCACCTGCCTGATGCGCGCCAGCATCGGCGACATCATTGCCGCGCCTGGCGGGCACGACGCGATCATGCTTCTGTTCCGCGAATGCTGTGCCGTCGCCGAGGCCGCCGGCTTCGCGCTGAGGCCGCTGTTCGTCGACATGTGTATGACCATGTACAGCACGGCGGGATCGCCGCTGAAGGCCTCGATGCTGCGCGATATCGAACGCGGCGCTGCGACCGAGGGCGAGCATGTGCTCGGCGACTTGACTGCGCGCGCCCGTGGCTTCGGCATCGCAACCCCGGTCCTCGATCTCGCCCGCTGCCATGTCGCCGCCTACGAACTCGGCCGGCAACGCGACGCCGCAACGACATGAATCAGGAACTGTTGCACTGATGTCCGATTCGAAGCGTGTCCCGACCACCACGTACAACGCGCAGAACGCGCACGCCTATGAACAGGTCATGGGACGCTGGAGCCGCCGGCTGGCGCCGCTGCTGATCCGGTTCGGCGGTCTCGCTGACAATGAACGGGTGCTGGACGTCGGTTGCGGCACGGGCAGCCTAACGTTCGCCCTGTCGCAGGCGACGAATGTCGCCGCGGTCACCGGCATCGATTACGCCCAGGTCTATGTCGACTTCGCTCGCGCCCGGAACACCGACCCGCGGATCACGATCGAACAGGCGGACGCCTGCGCGCTGCCGTTCGCCGACGGTGCGTTCGATCGCGCCTTCTCGATGCTGGTTCTCCAGTTCATTCCGGACAGCGAGCGCGCCGTGGCGGAGATGCGCCGCGTCGTGCGTCCAGGCGGAACGGTGACGGCGGCGGTGCGGGATGCCTTCAGCGGACTGCCGTTCGCACGGATGATGTGGGACACCGCCGCGGTGCTGCATCCAGCCGCGAACCAGCCACGGGCGTTGTTCCGCTCGTTGGATGCGCCGGACGAAATGGCGATCGTTTGGCGCCGGCTCGGCCTGTTATACCAGAAGCCGGAAGTACCGACTCCCGGCGGATCGAGCAACGCCATCGCCGGGGTGCAGATGCGGCTGACCCCGTAGTGCGCCGCCTGCCATAACCGCTTTGGGTCGAAGGCAGCGGTTCC
>Ga0209040_10001299_pt1 | contig 19687 bp, 19 predicted proteins | sample BogFormECP12_OM3_FD_188240 | JGI IMG/M metagenome (GOLD analysis project Ga0209040, IMG submission 188240) | Bog forest soil microbial communities from Calvert Island, British Columbia, Canada - ECP12_OM3 (SPAdes) (version 2) | ecosystem: Environmental > Aquatic > Freshwater > Wetlands > Bog ...
AAGGCCGCGTGGGATTTTCTGATCAATGATCCAGATCGCATCAGATCGATCGGGACGCGCGATTGGGCGTGCGTCAATACTTAAGGCTTCTGGTATAAGATGTCGAGCAGACGAGCCTGCTGATCCGCATGGATTTCAGTTCGTTTGACGATTACTGGCTCCCGTTCACGGCTGGGGAGGGACCGCCGGCCCAGTTCGTCGGCGGCCTGGGCGATGCCGAGCGCGCGACGCTGATGGAGCATACGCGGCGGGCCTACCTCGCCAACCGGCCCGAAGGCCCTCGCTCATTCGCCTGCGTGGCGTGGGCCTGCCGTGGGACCGTGCCAGCGTAATCCGGGCCCGCGAGGGGGAGTTGTAGCGCCTCCGCCACCGCGACGATACTGTGCCGACAACGGACGAGCGCAGGGAGGATACCATGACAACACCGTTCACACGCCGCGCCGCAATGCGCGCGGGCCTTGCAGCCGTGGCCGCGCCCACCGTGCTGCGTTACGCGCGCGGCGAGACGCCGATCCGGATCGGCATGCCGCTGGCGCTCACCGGCCCGGCGGCCGAGATCGGCGAGCAGATGCGCCACGGCGCGGAGTTCTGGGCCAAGCAGGTGAATGCCAAGGGCGGACTGATCGGGCGGCCGATCGAGCTGCATATCGAGGACACCACTGGCGATCCCGCCACCTGCGTGCGCAAGGCGCAGCTCGTGGTCGAGCGCGACGACTGCCATCTGCTGTTCGGCATGGTGCTGTCGTCAGAGGCGCTGGCGGTGGTGCCGAAGCTCGCCGAGTGGAACGCGATCTTTGTCTCGTCGGACAACGGCGACGGGCGGCTGACGGGGTCCTCGTTCGTGCCCAACTTCTTCCGCGCCAACATCTCCGGGCCGATGGAGACACGGGTGATCTCGCTGTGGCTGCGCCGCGGCGAGATGAAGAATTTCTATGCGATCGGGATGGACTACGCCTGGGGACACAACAGCATCGACGTATTCCAGGACGAGGTGAAGAAGGCGAACAAGAATTTCGTCGGCGCGGTGTTCTCGCCGATCGGCACCAAGGACTTTTCCACCTACATCACCAAGATCCGCCAGGCCGGTGCCGATGCCTGCTTCATCGTCATGCAGGGGGCCGACAACAATGCGTTCCTGTCGCAGGCGCGCGAGTATCGGCTGTCCGACAAGGTGCAACTGCTCACCTCGATCGTCGATCTGAACAGCATCCACGCGGTGGGCGACGCGTCGATCGGGCTGGTCGGGTCCACGCGCTACACCTTCACCATCGACAATCCGGCGAACCAGGCGTTCGTCGAGGCGTGGCGCAAGGAATACGGTGCCGCACCCGACGTGTTCGAGGGCGAGCAGTGGCAGGCCTGTCAGATCCTGCAAGCCGGCATCGAGAAGGCCGGCAGCATCGAGGCCGACAAGCTGCGTCCGGCGCTGGAGACCGTGGCGGTGGATTCGATCAAGGGCCACGTGGCGATCCGCGCCTGCGACCACCAGGCGGTGCAGGGCGGCTACATGGTGAAGGTGGTGAAGCAGGAAGGCGCCAAGACGCCGGCGCCGGTGATCATCGCGACGTATCCGGGCGACGAGGTCACGCCGGCGTGCCGGCAGATGACGTTCGATAGCTGATGGCGTTCATCGTCATGGCCGGGCTTGACCCGGCCATCTACCGCGTTGCGCAGATGGCCGGGTCAAGCCCGACCATGACGATGGCACGCTGATGGAATTCCTCGGCTTCCTCATCACCCAGTGCCTCAACGCCCTGTCGCAGGCGGCGCTGCTGTTCTTCCTCGGCGTCGGGCTGACGCTGATCTTCGGCATCATGCGCATCGTGAACTTCGCGCACGGCACGTTCTTCATGCTCGGGGCCTATGTCGGCTATTCAGCGGTTGCGACCATCGGCAACTTCTGGGCCGCGCTGATCATCGCGCCACTCCTGGTCGGCGGCTTCGGCGCAGCATTTGAACTCGCCATCCTCCGCCACCTCTACCGCCGCGACCACAGCGCGTTCCTGATGGTGACCTTTGGTCTCACTCTGATCATGGGCGAGGCGATCCGTCTGATCTGGGGCGTCAACGCACTGGAAGTCGCAGCACCGCAATCGCTGTCCGGCATCGTGTTCATCCTCGATGAGCCGTTCCCGATCTATCGCCTGTTCCTAGCCGGCGCCGGCATCGTGGTGGCGATCGCGATCTGGCAGTTCCTTGATCGGACGCGGCTGGGGCTGCTGATTCGCGCCACCTCGCAGAACGCCGAGATGGTGCACGCTCTCGGCACCGACGTACGCCTGGTGCGCTCTGCGGTGTTCGGCATCGGCTGCGGTCTGGCCGGCGTCGGCGGAGTGCTGGCCGCGCCGCTGGTCACTGCCTCGCTGGCCATGGCGCCGAACGCGGTGATCGACACCTTCGTCATCGTCATCATCGGCGGCATGGGCAGCTTCGCCGGATCGCTGATCGGTGCCTTGCTGGTGGCGTTCGTGCAGGTGTTCGGCACCTACTACTTCCCCGACCTTGCGCTCGCACTGATGTATCTGGTCATGCTCACCGTGCTTGTCGTCCGTCCCGGCGGCCTGCTCGGCAAGGAAGCGTAATGAGTTTTCTGCGTGGCGTTGCGGCGGTTGCATGTTTGCTGGCACTCGCGCCGGCGGGCCTGCCGCCCTACGCGATGACGCTGTTGACCGAGGCGCTGATCCTCGGGCTGTTCGCCATGAGCCTCGACCTGATGGTGGGCTACACACGGCTGCTGTCGTTCGGCCATGCCGCTGCCTATGGTCTCGGTGCCTACACCAGCGGCAACCTGCTGCTGCACACCACCATCCCGCTGGTGTTCGCGGTGCCGATCGCCGCGGTGGTCAGCGGCATCGTGGCGATCGGTGTCGCCTGGGTGTGCACGCTCGCGTCCGGCGTGTCGTTCTCCATGCTGACGCTCGCGTTCGCGCAACTGCTGTATGCGGTGGCGTTCAAGTGGACGTCGGTCACCGGCGCATCGGACGGACTGGCGGGCATCCCGCGCAGTCCGGGTCCGTTTGGTATCACGTTCTTCACTGGCAAGCTGGGGTTCTATTATCTCGTGCTGGCCTGCCTGTTGGGCGCCTTGCTGTTCTGCCGTGCGCTGGTGCGTTCGCCGTTCGGCGCGGTGTTGCGCGGCATCCGCGAGAATGAGGCAAAGACTCTGACACTCGGCTACAACACGCGACACTACAAGATCGCCGTGGTGGCGATCGCCTTCGCTCTGGGAGGTCTGGCCGGCGCGCTGTATGCACCGTTCGCCGGTTTCGCCAACACCGAGCTGTTGTTCTGGCTGTTCTCCGGCCAAGTGCTGATCATGGTGATCGTCGGCGGCGCCGGCACGCTGGTCGGCCCGATCATCGGCGCGGCGTTCTTTATGCTGGTATCGAACCTGCTGAGTTCCTGGACGGATTCCTGGGCACTGTTCTTCGGCCTGATCTTCATCCTGTTCGTGCTGTTCGCGCCGCAGGGCATCTGGGGCCTGGCGATGCGCGCCTTCTCCGGCGCGCCGTCAGCCGCGGGACGAGGGCGATGGCGCTCCTTGAACTGGACGGGCTGACGCGCCGCTTCGGCGGCATCATCGCCGTCGATCGCGTGACGATGCGCGTCGAGGCGGGCGAGGTACGCGCGGTGATCGGCCCGAACGGCGCCGGCAAATCGACGCTGTTCAATCTGATCACGGGCGTGGTGCCGACGTCCGACGGTAGCGTGCGCTTCGACGATGAGACGTTGACCGGGCTGTCGCCGTACAGCATCTGCCAGCGCGGGGTCTCGCGCACCTTCCAGATCACCGCGTTGTTTCCCGAAATGACCGCGCGCGAGAATGCGCGGCTCGCGGCGCAGGCGCGGCATGCGCGGCGCTGGCAGCCGTGCGGTGGCGGCGCCGTGTTCGGTGACACCGAACGCCGTGGCGATGCGGCGCTGGAGCGGCTCGGCCTGACGCACGTCGCGTCACGCCCCGCCGGATTGCTGTCGCATGGCGACCAGCGATTGCTGGAAGTTGCGATGGCGTTGGCGCAGCAGCCGCGCCTGCTACTGTTGGATGAGCCAACGCAGGGATTGTCTGTGGAGGAGACGGCGCAGGCGGTGGAGACGCTGGCCGGCCTGGTGTCGGACGGCGCGATGACCGTGCTGCTGGTGGAGCACGACATGGAGGTGGTGTTCCGGCTCGCCCGCATGATCACCGTGCTGCACCGGGGCGCGGTGATCGCCGACGGCACGCCGGACGAGGTGAAGGCGGATGCCGAAGTGCAGCTTGCGTATCTTGGCGGCCTCGCCTGATGCTGACAATCGAAGGCCTCAACACGCATTACGGTGCAAGCCACGTGCTGCAGGGCGTCGATCTCACGGTGCCCGTGGGGCGGATCTGTTCGGTACTTGGTCGCAATGGTGTCGGCAAGACGACGACGTTGCGTACGGTGATGGGGCTGGTGCCGCCAAGCGGCGGGCGCGTGCGGCTGGATGGCGCCGACATCACCTTCTGGCCGCCACATCGCGTGGCGCGTGCTGGCGTCGCGTATGTGCCGGAGGGGCGATTGATCTTTCCCGATCTGACGGTGGTGGAGAACATCCGTGTCGCGGAACGCCGGCCGTCGAAGACATGGCCGTTGCCGCGGCTGATGGAACTGTTCCCGCCGCTGCGCGAACGCGCGTCGAGCCGTGGCGGCACGCTGTCGGGCGGCGAGCAGCAGATGCTGGCGATCGCGCGTGCACTGGTGAGCGATCCGAAGCTGATGTTGCTGGACGAACCGAGCCAGGGACTGGCGCCGCTGGTGGTGCGCGAGCTGGCCGAGGTGATCCGGCGGTTGCCGAGTCAGGGCGTGACGATCCTGCTGATCGAGCAGAACATGCGTCTGGCCGAGGCGGTGGCAGACGAGATCCACATCATGGTGAAGGGGCGCGTGGTGTACGCCGCCTCGCCGGAGAGGTTCCGTGCCGAGGAGACGGAAATCCGCAGTCGCTACCTGACAGTTTGACAACAGGGAGGCAATCATGGACCTGAACCTGCGTGGCAGGACGGCGCTGATCACCGGCGGATCGAAAGGCATCGGCCGCGGCTCGGCCGAGGTGCTGGCCGAGGAAGGTGTGAACGTCATCCTGGTCTCGCGTACCAAGGCGGACCTGGACGCCATGCGCGACAGTGTCACGTCGCGCTGGAATGTTCGCGCCGAGGTGCATGCGTTCGACCTCTCCGACAGCGCGAACGTCGATCGGCTTGCGACGCTGCATCCCGACATCGACATCCTGGTGAACAATGCCGGTGCCATTCCCGGTGGCAACCTGCAGGAGATCGACGAAGCGCGCTGGCGTGAAGCCTGGGACCTCAAGGTGTACGGCTACATCAACATGTGCCGCCGCTTCTACGCGCTGATGAAGCAGCGCGGCCGCGGCGTGATCATCAACATCCTCGGCATGGCCGGCGAGCGAATGGATGCCGGCTACGTCGCCGGTTCCACCGGCAACGCCGGGCTTATGGCGTTCACCAAGACGATTGGCGGCGCCGCATCGGCGGACAACCTGCGCGTCGTCGGCATCAATCCCGGCGCCATTGCCACCGACCGGCTGGTCACCATCATGAAGAAGCGCGCACAGGATCGGCTGGGCGACGCGAACCGGTGGGAGGAGCTGATGAAGCCTCTGCCCTTCGGCCGCGCCGGCACCTCGGAAGAGATCGGCTGGATGGTAGCCTTCCTCGCGTCGGACAAGTCGGCCTATACCAGCGGAACGATCATCACCATCGACGGCGGCGCCGCCAATCGTGGGCCAATGTTTTGAGGAGTCGCGCATGAACCTGCAAGGCAAGGTCGCCATCGTTACTGGCGCGAGCGGCGGCATCGGCTCCGCCACCGCACGCCGCCTGGCCGAGGCCGGGTGCCGCGTTGTCGTCGGCTACAACAGTCGTGCCGCCGAGGCGGACAAACTGGTGGCGGACCTGCCCGGCAGCGGGCACCGATCGGCCCGCATGCCGATGGAGGACACCGCTGCGCTGCGCGAGGTCGCGGCGATGGTGGAACGCGACTACGGACGCTGCGACGTGCTGGTCAACTCCGCCGGCTTCACGCGCATGATCCCGCACGCCGACCTGGAGGCACTGACCGACGAACTGATCGACGCGATCTTCGTCGCCAATGTGCGCGGGCCGTTCGCCACCATCCGCGCCTTCGCGCCGCTGTTGAAGCGGTCGGACGATGGAGTGATCATCAACATCTCCTCGGCGGCGGCGCTCTCCGGAGGCGGCAGCAACATCGCCTATGGCGGCTCGAAAGCGGCGATCGATGCCATGACCAAGTCGCTGGCTCGCGTGCTGGGGCCGAATATCCGCGTGCTGTCGGTATCGCCTGGCGCGGTGGATACCGGCTTCGTGCCAGGCCGCACCACCGAGATGGTGGAGCGCGCGGCACAACGCACGCCGTTGAAGCGGATGGTTCAGGCGGACGAGGTGGCGCAGACGGTGATGGCCGCCGTCACGCTGATGACGGCGACCACCGGGAGTATTCTGCTGGTCGAGGGTGGGTCGCTGCTTTAGGCTTGCTGCCCCCGCACCAGCCGACCCGGCAACTCGCCCGTCGCCGCGCCATCGCGGTACGTGACGCACCCCGACACAATCGTCGCGTCGTAGCCGTGCACCTTCTGCATCAGCCGCTTGCCACCCGCGGGCAGGTCATGCACCACATACGGCTTGTCGCAGCCTAGTCGATCCCAGTCGATCACGTTGACATCGGCCTTTTTGCCCACCGCCAGAACGCCGCGATCGTACAGCCCCGCAGCATGCGCCGTGTCCGAGGTCACACGACGAATCAGTTCCGGCATCGGCCAACGTTGCATCGAGCGGCCCCAATGTGTCAGCAGCCAGGTCTGATATCCCGCGTCCAGAATGAACGCCACATGTGCGCCGCCGTCGCCTAAGCCCATGATCGTGTTGCGATCGGCCAGCGTGGTCTCGCTCACCGAGAAGTCGTAATCGGCATAGCCGCCGAGCGGCATGTAGATGAACGCGTGGCCGTCGTCCTCCAGCAGCGCGTCATAGGCGATCTCTTCGGGCTGCCGCCCTTCGCGTTCGGCGATCGCGGTGAACGAATCCTCGCGCCGCGGCTTATAGTTCGGCGGATCGCCGAAGTGGAACATCTGCGCATACGAGACCCGATTGATCAGCACGAAGGTGCTTTCCTTCTTCGGGTCCTCCGACAGCAACTGCCGGCGGAACTCCGGATCGCGCATCCGCCGCACGCGCTCCGCCAGCGGCAGATGGGCAATCGACTTGTACGACGGCGTGCCGGAGAACGGATTCTGGCTGCCCTCCAGTCCCATCAGAATGCCGATCGCCCGTGGCGCCACCACCGGGCGGATCGGCACACCGGCAGCGATCGCCTCATCGGCATAGCCGAGCAGATCGCGCCACACTGTCGGCCGCGAATGGCGCTGCGTCAGCGTGAACACGCAGGGCCGGCCGCAACGCTCGACCACGCGACGAAGCATGTCGAACTCCGCCTTGGGGTCCGGCGCCCATTCCGACACGATCTCCAGGAAGCCGGAGCCCGCATCGCTCATTCCCATCGCGATGCCGGTCAGTTCGTCTTCCTGCGCGCGCAGCGTCGGCGTGGGATCGCCCCGCAGATTCTTGTGGCTCAGGCTGCGTGAGGTGGAGACGCCGAACGCGCCGGCCCGCATCGCGTCGGCGGCGATCTCGCGCATCTGCGCGATGTCGGCCTGGTTGGCATTCTCCAGCGCGATCGCACGCTCGCCCATCACGAACACGCGCACCGCGGCGTGCGGCAGCAGCGCGCACAGGTCGATGTCGCGGTTGCGGCGTTCCAGCGCGACGAGGTAGTCGGCGAACGATTCCCATTCCCACTTCAAACCTTCGTGCATGACGGGGCCGGGGATGTCCTCGACGCCTTCCATCAATTCCACCAGCTTTTCGCGGTCGGCGGGCTTGCAGGGTGCGAAGCCAACGCCGCAATTGCCCATCACCGCCGTAGTGACACCGTGCATTGAGGATGGCGTCATGCGGCTGTCCCATACCGCCTGGCCGTCGTAGTGGGTGTGGATATCGACGAAGCCCGGCGTGACCAGCTTGCCCTTGGCGTCGATCTCCTCGGCACCGTTGCTCGCAAGCGTGCCGATGGCTGCGATGCGGGTGCCCTCGATGCCGACATCGGCCTCGATCGGTGCGCGCCCGGTGCCATCGACGACGGTGCCGCCACGGATGATCAGGTCGAATTCTGCTGCCATCGGACTTCTCTCCACATCTTGATCGGATATTGTGCGCCGGCCAGTCACTTTCGTCCAGGAAGACACCATGCCGCTCGATGCCAGCTCAACCCCGCCGCAGACCACGCCACGCGAGACGCGCCTCGCCGATTATCGTCCGCCGGAGTTCCTGGTGGACACTGTCGAGCTTGCGTTCGATCTGGACGAGGCGGCAACGCGTGTACGTTCGCGGCTGGCGCTGCGGCGCAATCCCGCTTCGGCGAATGCCGATGCGCTGCTGGCGCTGGACGGCGAGGCGTTGACGCTGCTGCGTGTCGCGCTGAACGGCGAGGAACTCGGGGCCAATCGCTATCGCATAGAGGACGGCAAGCTGCTCATCCTCGACCTGCCGGACGCGGCCGTGCTGGAGATCGAAACGCGCATCGCACCGCAGGACAACACCGAACTCTCCGGCCTCTACACCTCAAACGGCAGCTTCTTCACCCAATGCGAGGCGGAAGGCTTCCGCCGCATCACCTATTTTCCCGACCGCCCCGACGTGATGGCGCGCTTCACCACCACGATCACCGCCGATGCGACCGCCGCGCCGATCATGCTGTCGAATGGCAATCCCGGCGCGATCGAGGATATCGGCAACGGCCGCCACCGCATTACCTGGACCGATCCGCATCCCAAGCCGAGCTATCTGTTCGCGCTTGTCGCGGGCGATCTGGTCGCGGTGAAGGACCACTTCATCACGCGTTCCGGTCGCCGCGTCGAACTCGGCATCTGGGCGCGCCCCGGCGACGAGGACCGCTGCGCGCATGCGATGCGTTCGCTGAAGACGGCGATGAAGTGGGACGAGGACGTGTTCGGTTTGGAATACGACCTGGATGTGTTCAACATCGCCGCGGTGTCGGACTTCAACATGGGCGCGATGGAGAACAAGGGACTGAACGTCTTCAACACCAAATACGTGCTGGCAAAGCCCGAGACTGCGACCGATGGCGACTATCAGGGCATCGAGACGGTCATCGCGCACGAATACTTCCACAACTGGACCGGCAACCGTGTGACCTGTCGCGACTGGTTCCAGCTTTCGCTGAAGGAAGGGCTGACGGTCTATCGCGACCAGGAATTCACCGCCGATCAGGGCAGCCGAGTGGTGAAGCGCATCGGCGACGTGCGCGCGCTGCGGGCCGCGCAGTTCCGCGAGGATGCCGGGCCGCTGGCGCACCCGGTGCAGCCCGACAACTACATCACGATCGACAATTTCTATACCGCGACCGTGTACAACAAGGGCGCCGAGGTGATCCGCATGATGGCGACCATCATCGGGCGGAAGGCGTTCCGGCGCGGCATGGACCTGTATTTCGCGCGGCACGACAACCAGGCGGTCACTATCGACGACTTCGCCCAGGCGATGCAGGACGCATCCGGCGTCGATCTCACGCGGTTCAAACGCTGGTATCACCAGGCGGGCACGCCGGAGGTCACGGTATCGGACAACTACGATGCCGCGGCGCGCCGCTACACGCTGACGCTGACGCAGCTCACGTCGCCGACGCCGGGCCAGCCCGACAAGCAGCCGCTGGTAATCCCGGTGGTCATGGGGCTGCTCGACGGCGCCGGCCGCGAGATCACGGTGCGTATGCTGCTGTTCGGCGACGCGGAACAGAGCTTCGTGTTCGACGATGTAGCGGAACGCCCGGTACCATCGCTGCTGCGCGGATTTTCCGCGCCGGTGAAGCTGTCGGGGGTGCCGCTTGCGCAGTTGCAGTTCCTTGCCGCACACGACACCGATCCGTTCGTGCGCTGGGAATCGGCGCAGCAATACGCCACGCACCTGCTGCTGGCGATGGTGGCTTCGTGGCGGCGCGGCGAGACGCCTGCGCTGGAGCAAGGGCTAATCGATGCGCTGGCGACGACGCTGCGTGATGCCGATGCGGACCCCGCGTTCGCGGCCGAGGCGTTGGCGTTGCCGAGTGAGGCGTTCCTCGCCGACCAGATGGCGGTCGCGGACGTCGATGCAATCCGTGTGGTGCGCGACAGCGCGCGGGCGGCGATCGGCCAGGCGTTGCGGAGCGAACTGCGCGCGACCTATGAGCGGCTGACCGATGCCGGACCGTATCGCATCGACGGCATCGCGATCGGCCGACGCGCACTGCGCAATACCTGTCTCGCGTATCTCGCGGCGGATGGCGAAGCCGAAGGGATTGCGCGCGCCAAGGCGCAGTTCGACGCCGGCCAGAACATGACCGATGTGCTTGCGTCGCTCGCCGTGCTGTCGATGATCGATTGTCCGGAACGGCTTGCCGCGCTGGACGCATTCCACGCACGTTGGCGCGGCGACGACCTCGTGCTGGACAAGTGGTTCGCCATCCAGGCGATGTCGCCGCTACCCGACACGCCGGACGCGGTGCGTGCGCTGGCGCGTCATGCGGACTTCGATCTCCGCAATCCGAACCGGGTGCGCGCATTGGTCGCGAGCTTCGCGTCCGGCAATCAGGTGCGGTTCCATGATCCGTCCGGCAGCGGGTATCGCTTCCTGGCCGATACCATCATCGCGCTGGACCCGGCGAACAGCCAGGTCGCTGCACGGCTGGTGCCGCCGTTGGGTCAGTGGCGTCGCGTCGAGCCGGCGCGTCAGGCGCTGATGAAGCGGGAGCTGCAACGCATCCTCGATGCACCCAATCTCAGCAAGGGCACTTTCGAGATGGCTTCGCGCAGCATTGCGTAGGGTTGAAACCCATCACAGACGCGCGGCCGCGGCAGTCAGCTCGGTGCCCAACCGCGCCTGACGCGCCATCCGCGGGCCGCGCGCAACGGACAGCGAAACATCGAGGTCGCCGCACACGCGCTCGATTGCGTCATCAGTGGCGGGACCGAACGCATCGCGATGGGCACGCGCACGTTGCTGCATATCCGCCGCCAGAACGCGCAGCCCGACCAGCGCGGCGGCACGGCGTGCCAGTTCGCCGGCATCGAGCGCGGCCACCACCGCCTCGGCGGTTTCCGCGAACACCGCGGTCAGTGCCGCCAGCCTGCCGAGAGACAACGCCGCTTCGTCACTGGTGCCACTGTGCCGCGCGAACCGCAACAGCAGGAAGCGGAACGCGCCAAGCAGGCCGAAGCTGCCGACCGCATCCTCGACATCGCGGAACGGCAGCGCCATTGTTTCGTAGGCGGTGCCTGGGGGCCCGAGCAGTGCCGACCGCGGCACACGGCACCCGTCCAGCTTCAGCCCGCAATGCCGCGACGGGGCCAGCGCGCGGTACTGGGGCGCTTCGTCGATCGACAGGCCAAGTGTGTCGCGCGGCACCAGGAACGCGCTGTAGCGCTTGCGGCCATACTCGACCGACGTCACGGCCAACACGATGAACACCGCGGCCAGAGGGCCATTGGTAACCCAGGCCTTCTCGCCAAAGACTATGTACCCATCTGCATCTTCCTCGGCGCGCGTGGTCAGCAGCTTGGGATGTGCGCCGACACGCGGCTCGGAGATCGCCACCGCTGCGATGTGCGGCAGCCAGGCGGCGCGCTGTTCCGCGGTGCCGAAGCCCTCGATGAAGAAGCGCGCCACCACCTGCCGGCCGACCACTACGCCGCCTTCCCCGAGCAGGCCGGTGCGCTCGACAATCGCGGCTTTCTCGCGTGCAATCGCGGCATAGGACATGGCGGGAGGAAGCCTAGCATGAGTGAACTCGAAGAGAAGGACGCGATCCGCGAGGTGATGGCGGAATACTGCTTCCGGCTCGACAACGACCGCTTCGCCGACATGGCGGCGCTGTTCACCGCGGACGGCACCTGGGACACCGCGTTCGGCAAGGGCACCGGCCGCGCGGAGGTCGAGGCGCTGGTGCGCCGCATCCGCGGCACCGCGCCGCGCCCGCGCGCGATCCATCACGTGACCAACATCGCGATCAAGCTCGAGGGCGCAACGGCGAAGTGCTTCTCCAACTGGGTCACGGTGCAGAACAGCGACCAGGGGCCGAAGATCGGTTCAGCGGGCAGCTACACCGACGACATGGTGAAGCAGGACGGGCGGTGGCAGTTCCGTTACCGAAAGATCGACCGGTTCATCCACGACAAGGCGTGACGGTCACTCCGCGGCCAAGGCAGCAGGCTGCGCGGCCAGCGTGCATCCCCGGTAGCCCGACGCCGCAACGTCGTCGCAGATCTCGCGATAGGCACCGACGCCGCCGATATACGGCATGAACACCTGCGGCTTGCCGGGGATGTTGACGCCCATGTACCAGGAGTTGGCCAGCGGGTACAGCGTCTTGTTCGCCACCTCGTTGCCGTGCTCGGCCCACGCATCCTCGGCCGCCTGCGTCGCCTCGATGCAGTCCAGTCCGTGCGCGCGTAGATACGTCACGCAGTCGGCGATCCAGTCGACGTGTTGCTCGATCGATACCATCATGTTGCTGAGCACGGACGGACTGCCCGGCCCGGTGATCATGAACATATTGGGGAAACCGGCGGTCATGAGGCCGAGATAGGTGCGTGGTCCTACCTGCCATTTCTCCCGCAGCGGCTGCCCGTCAGCTTCGATGTCGATGTTCAGCAGCGCGCCGGTCATCGCGTCAAACCCGGTGGCGAACACGATGGCGTCGAACCGGTATTTCGTGTCGCCGGCGTGCAGTCCGTGCGCGGTGACCTCGGCGATCGGCGTCGCACGCGCATCGATCAGCGTGACGTTGTCGCGGTTGTAGGTGCCGTAATAGTCGGTATCGACGCAGATGCGCTTGGTACCGATCGGATGATTCTTCGGCGCCAGCAGTTCGGCCGTTGCCTGATCGCGCACCGTCTCGCGGATCTTGTCGCGCACGAAATTCGCCGCGGTGTCGTTCGCCTGCCGGTCCAGTATCAGGTCGTTGAACGCTGCCAGGAAGTTGGTACCGCCGGCGGCCCAGCGCTGTTCGTAGATATGCTGCCGCTCCTCGTCCGACACCTCCAGCGCGGACACATCGTTCGGATTGTTCAGGATGCCGGTGCGAGCCCGCCGCGCCTGCTCGCGCCGCGCGGGATAGTCGGACTTCCACGACTCCGCGTAGGTCTCGGTCATCGGACCGTTGCGCGACGGAATGGAAAAATTCGGCGTGCGCTGGAACACGGTGACATGCGCCGCCTGTTGCGCGATCACCGGGATTGCCTGGATCGCCGAGGACCCGGTGCCGATCACGCCGACACGCTGGCCGGTGAAGTCGACGCCCTCATGCGGCCAGTGACCGGTATGATAGGTCTTGCCGGTGAAGCGTTCGATCCCCGGAAAATCCGGCACGCGCGCGGTGGACAGACAGCCGGTCGCCATCACGCAGTAGCGCGCCGACACGACATCGCCCCGATCGGTGCGGATGTCCCAGCGATGGGTCGCGCGGTCGAATTGAGCCTCGGTCACCCTTGTGTCGAACCGGATGTCGCCGCGCAAGTCGAAGCAGTCCGCCACGTGGTTGGCGTAGCGCAATATCTCCGGCTGCGAGGCGAACAGTTCGCTCCACTGCCATTCCTGCTGCAGCTCCGGGGAGAACGAGTAGGAATACTGCATGCTCTCGACATCGCAGCGTGCGCCCGGATAGCGGTTCCAGTACCAGGTGCCGCCGACGCCGCTGCCCGCCTCGAACACGCGCACCGACATGCCGAGACCGCGCAGCCGATGCAGCATATACATGCCGGCGAAACCGGCACCGACGATGACGACATCGACGACGCTCGGCGATTTGGCAGCAGGCATGGCGCGTGGCTCCGCGTGATTACTTATTGGTAGTATTTCATACGCATTGGTACGTCAAGTGCTTCTCTTGACACCCACTGTCATTGCGAGGGAAGCGAAGCAATCCCCAGTCAAGTGCGGAACTGCATGGAGATTGCTTCGTCGCTGCGCTCCTCGCAATGACATGGGTCACTGCCCTTTGAACGCCGGCGGACGCTTTTCCACGAATGCCTGCGCCGCCTCCTTGTGGTCCTCGCTGGCACGGCAGCGCAACATCCCATACGCCTCGCTGTCCAGACCCGCGGCGAGATCCGCATGTTCCGCGACATTCAGGTTCCGCTTCATATAGCGCAGCGCGACGCTCGGTCCGTTCGCCAGCCGCTCCGCCAGCGCCATGGTTTCCACCGCCAGTTCCTCATCCGCGACCACGCGATTTGCCAGCCCCAGCGCCTCGATGCGCGCCGCGTCCAGCACATCGGACAGGAAATACAGCTCGCGCGCCTTCGCCGTGCCGACCAGTTGCGTCAGAAACCACGTCCCGCCGTAGTCGCCGGACAGCCCGACCTTGGCAAACGCGGTCGTCATCCGTGCGCTGCGTCCCGCAATGCGCAGATCGCACGCCAGCGCCAGCGACAAACCCGCCCCCGCGGCCACGCCGTTCACCATCGCGATCGTGGGCTTCGGCATCTCGTGCAGTAGCCGCGACGCCTCCATCGAGGCGCGCAGCAGATCGGTCCGCCGCTCCGGCGTCTCCGCGGTCCCCTCCGCGGCGACCCGCGCCTGCGCCCGCACGTCGCCGCCGGCACAGAACGCACCGCCCGCACCGGTGACCACGACGCAGCCGATCGCATCATCCACCGCACACGCGGAAAGGCGCTCGCGCAGCGCCTGCATCATCTCCTTGGTGAGCGCGTTCAGCCGCTCCGGCCGGTTCAGCGTGAGCACCGCGACGCGGTTCTCCAGTCGATACAGCAGTTCCTCGCTCATCACTCGGCCGCCGCTATTTCAGTCATAGGCCGATCATCATCATGCCGGCATCCATCATTGCCTCCTGCAGCCGGTACCGTGTCATGCTATCCGGCAACAGGCAACGTGGGAGGGAAAACGACCATGCCAAGGCTGGAGAACCGGAAAATCCTGATTACGGGGGGCGCGTCCGGCATCGGCCGCGCTACCTGCGAGCTGTTCGTGCGCGAGGGCGCCGCGGTTGCCGTGCTCGATCGCGATACCGCGCGTGTTGCCGACGCCCATGCGATCGCCGCCGATGTATCCGACGCCGCTTCCGTCGCGCGCGCGATGCAGGAGGCAGCGCAGGCGCTTGGCGGGCTTGATGGGCTCGTGAACGCTGCCGGCGTGTTCATCAACCGAGACCTGATGGACACCACGCCCGATGTTTGGAACACCACGATCGCGGTGAACCTCACCGGCACGTTCCTGTGCGTGCAGGCCGCGGTGCCATTCCTGCGCCAGGCGGCGCGTGCGACGATCGTCAACATCGCCTCAGGTGTGGGGCTGCTGCCGACCGGTGGCGGCAGCACCGCCTATGTCGCCTCCAAGGGCGGCGTGATCGCGATGACGCGAACGCTGGCGGCGGAACTCGCACCGGGGATCCGCGTTAACGCGGTGTGCCCGGGCGCAGTAGAGACACCGATGACCGACGGCACGCTGCGCGACGCGGCCGGTGCGGTCATTCCCGCGATCGTGAACCGCTACGCGCTCGGCCGCCCAGCCGCACCGGAAGAGATCGCAGCCGGCATTCTGTTCCTTACCTCGCACGAGAGTTCGTTCGTTACCGGCATCAACCTGGCGGTCGATGGCGGGCGCACCTACCACTGACGCCACCGCCCCCAACAAATCACCGTATCGCCTCAATCCAGCCACGGCGGATGACCAGTTTGCCTGACACACGTTCAGGACAAGGACCGAGCCATGCGAATCCGGTCGACACTGCTGATCGCTGCCCCCATTGCGGCCGGCCTGCTGGCTGCTCCCGCGGCCGAGGCGCAATGGCGCCCACCACCGCCGGGTCCTGGCTGGCACGGCGGCTGGCACCACCATGATGGAAATGGCGCCGCTGCGGTGATCGCCGGCCTCGGCGCCGCGGCGATCATCGGCGGCATCATCGCCTCGCAGCCGCCGCCATACTACGCGCCGCCGCCGCCGGTCGTGTATGCGCCACCGCCGCCCTACCCGGGCTACCCGCCGCCGCCGTACTAGTCGCGCGTCGCGTGCCAGGTGCGTAACACGGCAGGGCCGATCGCCATCGCAATATCGGATGGCGTCGCACCCTGCGCGGTACACACCTCGGCCAGGCTGATCTGCGCGGCGCCCTGACGGCCGATCAGCACCACCTCGTCGCCCTCCGCAGCATCATCGATCGCCGACAGGTCGAGCCGCATGTATTCCAGTGACGGCCCGCCCAGGATCGGCGCGCGCCGGCCGCGCACCAGCACCTCGACGGCGTGACAGCGGCCGCCGCCATCGACCTTGCCGAACGGGATCACGCCGACGCGCTGCACCTTGGCAATGTCGAACGGCGCATGCTCCGGCGCGAAATCGCGCGTCACCGGACGCACCTGCGTCAGCACCGTTCGCAACGCGCGAATGATCGGCAGGTCGGCGGTATCGGCGAACAGGTACTGGCCGGGGTCGACCGCGTCGAGTTCCATCCCAGACAACCGGCCCAGCGTCTTCGACGAGGCAAACAGCCGCATCGGCTGGGCAAGGCCGGCTTGCTTCAACCGGTTCAGTGCCGCGACGAAACGGCGGAACTGCTCCAGCACCACGGTGTCCGGCGCATCGTCGCGGAACGTCGGATGGGTATTGACGATCTCGAGCGACAACAGGCGATGCCGGGCGATGCGTTCCGCCATGCGGAGAAGCTGGTCGGGCAGCACACCGATCCGTGCCGCGCCGACCTCCAGCTTGATCGCGAGCTCGATCGGCGAGCGCGCATGGCGGGCCACAACCTCGATCTCGCGTTCGCTCAGCACCGTCAGGATCAGGCGCGACGCTTCCGCCGCCGCTACCGCCTCCGCATCGATCGGCGCACCGGCATACAGCAGGATCGGCGCGTTGATGCCGGCCTGACGCAGCGCGAGCGCCTCGGCGCGATCGATCAGCGACAGGGCATCCGCGCCACCGGCCAACGCCGCGCGCGCCATCGGCAGTGTGCCAAAGCCATAGCCGTCGGCCTTCAACGCAGCGAAGATCTTCACCTGCCGTCCGACCCTGCGGCGCAACGCCGCGACGCGCCGCGTTACCGAGGCGCTGTCGATCTCGAGGTGATTGGGTCGGCGATGCTGGGCATCCGCCATCTTTGCCTCGCAGGCATTTGGAACCACAGATGAACACGGATGAACACGGATGAAAACATCTGTGTGCATCCGTGTTCATCTGTGGTTTCATTATTTATGCCCTGCGATCGCTTGCTGCCGTTCCAAGTGGCGTCATCGCCCGTTGCCAGTGCGATTCGCTGCGGCTCGCGCGTGTTCCTGAGCGGACGCAGCGCGTTGCGGCCGGACGGTTCGGTCGCCCAGCTGGGCGATGCCGCGGCGCAGACCCATGCGGCGCTCGACAACATCGAGGCGGCGTTGCAGGCAGCCGGCGGATCGCTGCGCGATATCACCAGGTTGACCACTTCGCTGGTCGATCGCGCCCACCGCAAGCCGGCGTACGAAGCGATCGGCCAACGTCTCCGCGATGTGTTCCCGGTCAGCACCGGCCTGCTGGTCACCGGGCTGCCGCTGCCCGAGCTGATGGTGCAAATCGACGCCGAGGCGGTGGTCGGCGCGCCGGTACGGCGGCTGCGGACGTTCGAGATGATGGACTGGTTCGGCCAGGACATCGCCTGGCAGGGTGCCATGGTCGCCGCCGGCGAGACCGAACTGTTCGTGCGCGGCCAGACCGGTTCGGCGTTGGACGGCAGCTTCATGGCCGGACCGGGACGGCGGCCCGAGGATGCCGCCGCGCAGGCCGATCTCGCACTGAGCAATCTCGCGACGCTGCTGCGCGAGGCGGGCTCCGGCGTGGACGAGGTGTGCAAGATCACCGTGTATATCAGCGACCGCGCCTATCGCGGCGCGGTCTATCCGGTGATCGGCCGGCATTTCCGCGGCATCCATCCGGTCTCGACCGGACTGATCGTGGCGGGCTTCGCCCGGCCGGAGATCCTGTTCGAAATCGACGCCACCGTGCTGCGCCAGCAGGGCGGGCCGCATCAGCGGCTGCGGCGCTATCATTCGAACGCGGTGCGCTACGGGTTCGCCCAGCAGGCGCTGGACTGCGACTTCTGCATGGCGGTGCGCGCCGGCGAGCAGGTGATCCTGCGCGGCCAGACCGGCACCGACCTCAACGAGGTCATGCACGGCGCCGGCGATCCGGTGGCGCAAGCCGAGCAGGCGATGGACAACGTGGCCGTGCTGCTGGGCGAGGCCGGCGCCGGGCTGGCCGATGTGGTGAAGGCGACCGTGTTCGTCACCGACCGCGCCTTCCTGGCCGGCGTGACCGACGCTGTGCTGCGCCGGCTGGATGGCGTGATGCCATGCTTCAGCGCGCTGGTGGTGAAAGGCCTGGCCAGCCCGGAACTGCTGATGGAGGTCGATATCACCGCCGCGACGTCAGTCTGAGGCCTCCGCCGGCTGCCCGGGTCCGTCGCCGGCGCCCGACTGCAACGCCCGCTGCGCCACGATCTCCTGCCACAGCCGGAGGATGCTGCGCATCGTCGCCTCCGCCACCAGGCAATGGCCCTGATCGTCGAGCGCGAAGAACGCCGCCTCCGCGTCGCCGCGGGCGCGCTGCAGCGCCTGGGTGAGAACGTTCAGGCATTGCACCACCTGATCGGGCGATTGCAGCCTGGCATGGCGCAGGATGTCGGCAATGCGGAACGCGCGCAGGCCATGCACGGCGACGCTGGCGGCCTCGCGGCCCAGCTCGAAGAACACGCTGACCACCGGCAGCATGCTTTGCACCAGCGCCAGCATCTCCCGCGCCTCCTCGATGTTGGCGCCGATCAGCGCGGGTGCGCCGGCGGGCGCAGCGGCCGGTTGGACGCCGAAGGCACGGGCGATCTCCTGCTCGAGCCAGCGTCGCACCTCGGGCGGTGCGGCCTTGATCTCGTCCGCCGACAGAGTGATTCCGGCCATGCTTGCTCTCCCTGGGTTGTCGCCGCTTGATGGCCGGTCCGGCGCCGCGCCGCATTGATCAGCATCAATCGGCGATTCCAGGGTCAGCGCCGCGGTTACCTCACGGCCGATTTCGCGCCCGGGCCGCCGACTGCGGGCATCTGGCCCGGCCGATGCGACGATTCCGTCTCAGAGTCCCGATTCGTGAGATTGTGTCGCATGGCATGCGACTTCGCGGCGGTCCGCAGCAGCCCGGCGACGATATGCGGCGGCGGCGGGCCGAAGTCGAGGTCGGGCGGCAGGCCGCCGGCGGCGCGGATGCGCGCGGCGCGGTCCGGGTGCATCGCTTCAAACAGCTCGACCTCGTCGAGTTCGGCCGGCGCGGGCGCGGGGGCGGGCACTGAGATCTCGTGGAACCAGTAGCCGGCGCGCTCCATCGCCGCTGGGTGCAGCGCGGCCAGGGCCTTGTCGCGATCGGCCTGCATCCGCCGCAGCGTGCGCAGCGTGGAGTCCGCCTGGCGCGCCATCGACACGGCCTGGGCGCGGCAGCGCCGCACCTCCGTGGGGTCCGCGGCCGCAGCGGCGAGGCCGGCGCTGCGGAGGGCATCGTCGGCGTGGACGCCCATGGCCACGATCCGCACCGCGAGGCGGGCCTCGAAGT
>Ga0209040_10001300_pt1 | contig 19685 bp, 18 predicted proteins | sample BogFormECP12_OM3_FD_188240 | JGI IMG/M metagenome (GOLD analysis project Ga0209040, IMG submission 188240) | Bog forest soil microbial communities from Calvert Island, British Columbia, Canada - ECP12_OM3 (SPAdes) (version 2) | ecosystem: Environmental > Aquatic > Freshwater > Wetlands > Bog ...
CCCTCGGATTCCGAAACCTCACCAAGTACCGATGGCGCTCACTCTGCACAGCGGCGCACTCCACCAACTCGTCAACGCACTCTGAATTACGAAGAGCCGCTTTACCACTCGGCCGATCTAGTGCTTTTACGAAGCAAGAGGGATACATGGATTTCGAGGGCGGACATACCCGACACCTCCTGACACTGGCTCAGCGGGCACTACAGGGCGACAACGTCGACAAGGGAATGGTCTGCACGGCCGCGATCAGGGTCATCGACAACCCTCCTCGGGATGGCATCTTGCGCAGTCTGGCCGACCACGTATGTCAGGCCGTCTTTGACTGGGCTTGCTTCGAGGGCTCCAGTGCACGGCTTGAGGGTGTCGTCGAGAGCTACAAGACCGCCGCCAGCGCCCTGCACGTCGAGGTGCAGCTCAACAAGCTGCGGCACTAGCGTCGTCAACTTCCCGCTGAGCATCGGACGCGAAACGATCCAGGGCAACGTATCCAAGCGTGCCCGCAAGGACTGCGAACTTGATCAGAGCGGCGACTTGCGCACGCCGTGCGTCAACGGCAACTCGCGTGCGGCGAAGTACGTTCAGTAACGAGACTCCCTCTATCGCGTCGGCGACGACGGCAACAATCACAGTTGCGGGCAAGACAGCCGGATGGCCACGCCGCCGACGGACGCCGTCGACAAGCAGCGCCGTGAATGTGCCGTAGGTTGCCATGTATCCGAAATCGAGCCGTTCGTCGCCCAGGATTCAGCGTGGTGGGCTCAGAGGGCCTCGAAGGTCATGGCGACGCCGTTCATGCAGTACCGCAGGCCGGTCGGCTGCGGTCCGTCATCGAACACGTGGCCGAGGTGGCCTCCGCATCGGCTGCAGAGAACTTCGGTGCGCATCATGCCCAGGCTGGTGTCTGGGCGTTCGAGCACCGCGTTGTCCAGGGCCTTCCAGAAGCTCGGCCAGCCGGTGCCGCTGTCGAACTTAGTGTCCGAGGAGTAGAGGTGCTGCGCGCAACCCGCGCAGCTGAACACGCCGTGACGGTGTTCGTCATTGAGCGGGCTGGTGTACGGAGCCTCGGTGCCTGCGTTGCGCAACACGTCGTATTGGGCCGGGGTAAGCAGGTTTCGCCACTCGGCGTCGGTGTGGGTCACGACGAAGCCGGTGTCAGGCGATGCCGACGTCGTGCCCGCGGCGCAGGCCCCTATCGTGACCATCGACATCGCGGTCACGCTTGCGGTGATGAAAAATCGCCGTCTCGTCACGTCCATGGCGTCAGTATGTAACCCGGAAGCGAGGAGCGCAGGTGGGTCGACGTAAGTTGGCACTTATCGCGTTCTGCGCACTCATCGTCATCTTCGGCGCATGGGTGTTGGCGCGGACCCATTCTTCTGCCCCGGCACCGACGACAGTCAGTGGTGTCAGTGAGCCGACGTGCCCAATGGCCACCCTGCCCCCGGAGGTGGTCGACACCGTGAGGCGCATCCACGCAGGCGGCCCCTTCCCGTTTCCGCGCAGTGACGGTGCGGTGTTTGTTAACCGCGAGGGTCATCTGCCTAAGCAGCGCAGGGGGTACTACCACGAGTACACCGTAATCACCCCGCGTGCTCAAGACCGGTCGCTGAGACGCATCGTCACCGGCGGAGCCCCACTGACCGATCCGACCCAATACTTCTACACCGGCGACCACTATGACTCGTTCTGTCTGGTCACTGGCGCGGGAAGGCAACGATGACGCGAGAGCCAGACGCACACCTACCTGTGATCTTCCGAATCGACGGCCGAAAGATCAGATCAGCCAACGACTTCTATCGCGAGATCGGATCTTCCGTCAACGGGCCCGGCGGATACTTCGGACGCAATCTCGACGCACTGGCCGACTGCCTGCGGGGCGGATTCGGCACCCCCGAAAATCGGCCTTACGAATTCGAATGGCAACACAGCGCGCGATCGCAGCACTACCTCAACGACGTGCACCAGGGGCAGCGCACATTGTTCGATGCGATACAAGAAGTCTTCAACGATGCCGGGGTAACGCTGAAGCTTATGTGACACCCTCTGTGGGCACGCGGATTTTCTATCGGGATGGCCGCGTAAGCCCAAGGTGATTGCGCAACGTCTGGCCGGTGTACTCGGTGCGGAATCGACCACGGCGCTGCAGGATCGGCACGACATGATCGACAAACGCCGTTAGTTCATGCGGCAGTGTCGATCCCATGAACGTGAAGCCGTCGACCGCACCCGCGTCCTGCCAAGCGATCACATAATCGGCCAGCTGCTCGGGTGTGCCGATGAAATGCATCCCCCCCGCGCCGCCAGCCACTTGCTGGGCGATCTCACGCAAGGAAGCGTCGGGTCGCGCACGCGCGGCCGCATAGAGCTGCTCGGCGCGGGTTGACGGTGTCGACTGCTCTGCCCAGAGCTCGGCGGGCAGCGGAACGTCCGGATCGAAAGCATTTGGGTCGAGCCCGGCCGTGTACAAGGCGTTTTGCCATCGAAACTCCGGACTTGCCAGCTCTTCGAGCTGCTGGGCTCGTGCCCGAGCCTCAGCCACTGTGCCGCCCAGCGTCACCATCAACGCGGGCAACACCAGCACCTGGTCGGGCTTACGGCCTACGGCTGCGGCCTGCGCGTGGAGATCGGCCCGGAAGGCAACCGCGGCGTCGAGCGATGGCGGCCCGGAGAACGCCACCTCGGCGTATCGCGCGGCCAGCCCGACGCCTGCTGCAGACTGCCCTGCTAGAACGAGCACCGGGTGCCCCTGGGGGCTGCGGGGAAAGGGCAGGACCCCTTCGACGTCGTAGTACTGGCCGTGAAAGCGCGGCGCGTGCAACTTGCCGCGGTCTGCCCACACGCCGCGTTCGCGGTCACCGATGACCGCGTCGTCTTCCCAGCTGTCCCACACACGCGTCGCGGCCTCGACGAATTCGTGGGCGTGCGCGTAACGGTCGGCACGCTCAGGATGAAACCGTTCACCAAAATTCGCCGCCGCCAGTGGGGTGACGGTGGTGACGATGTTCCAGCCGGCGCGACCGCCACTGAGATGATCCAGCGTCGCAAATCGGCGGGCGAGATCCCACGGCTTGCTGTAGGTCGTTGAGCCCGTCCCGATCAGCCCGATCCGGCTGGTGACCGCTGCCAGCGCCGACAGCACCGAAATTGGGTCGAATTGCGTCTGAGGGAGGTATGTAGCTCGGTATTCCGCGATGGCGATGTTGTCGGCCAGGAAAATCGAGTCCATCAAGCCGCGTTCAGCGATCCGTGCGATATCCGTGTAGTAGGACATGCCGAGGACGTTGCGAACGTCGTCGTCGACCAGACGCCACGCGGCTTCGTGATAGCCGTTGGGCCAGATGAATGCATTGAAGTGCAGCCGTTGCTTGCTCATTGGTTCGGCTTCCTACTCACCCGAGCAGCAACACGGCTTGGAGTAGGAATAGTCCTCCGGCCACTGGCGGGCGCCCACAACGCTGTTCCGAACTAGTGCCGTTCAGCGAAGGCCGGGCCGACTGCTTGCTGCTCAGCTTTCGCGGAGCGAGTGACGGGACTCGAACCCGTGTATACGGCTTTGCAGGCCGCTGCCTAGCCGCTCAGCCACACCCGCACAAGTCACCACCGTGCCAGCTCAGACCGCTGGCGGTCCATGATTTCGCTCGACCCGATCATTTCTGCGCGGCAGCGCAGAAGGCGCTCCCGCCGTCTTAACGCCACCGGTCCGCGACGTCCATTTGTCGTCGCGGACTGGCGCTTATTGCTTCGCAACAATATGTTTTCCGGGTGGTCTCCTCAGTTGCCGGCGCAGTCGCGCGGTGGATTGTCCCCTTCTTGGCGGTTGCGAGCGTTCTTGGCATGGGTTGTTATGCCGCCCCGACGCAGGTCGGTCCCGCCCCAGCGGTCCTCCTAGTCGACGACGCAAACCCGTTTGCCGGAAAGCCCTTCTACGTCGACCCCACGTCGCCGGCCATGGCCGCCGCACATAACGCCAATCCGCCGAGTCCAGAACTCAACGCGATCGCCAACACACCGCAGGCGCACTGGGTCGACCCGGGGGTTTCTTCCGCTGCGGTCGCCGGGTACGTCGGCGCGGCCCAGGCCGCCGGCAGCATGCCGGTGCTGGCGCTTTATGCCATTCCACATCGCGACTGCGGGAGCTTCGCAGCGGGTGGATTCGCGACGGCCGCAGACTATCGCCAGTGGATCGACGGCGTCGCAGCCGCTGTGGGGTCCTCGCCAGCGGCCATCATCGTCGAACCCGATGCACTCGACATGGCCGACTGTCTATCGCCTGCCCAACGCGACGAACGCTACGGCCTGATTCGCTACGCCGTTGACACGCTGACCCGCAATCCGGCCGCTGCCGTGTACATCGACGGAGGGCACTCACGCTGGTTGAGCGCAAACGAAATCGCAGCCAGGCTCAACCAGGTCGGTGTAGACCACGCGCGGGGTTTCAGCCTCAACACCTCAAATTTCTTCACAACCGATGAGGAAATCGGTTACGGCGAAGCGGTTTCGGCGCTCACAAAAGGTGCGCACTACGTGGTCGACACCTCGCGCAACGGCGCCGGACCCGCGCCCGACGCCCCGCTCAATTGGTGCAATCCCAGCGGCCGGGCACTCGGCGCCCCGCCCACGACCGCTACCGCGGGTGCGCATGCTGACGCCTACCTCTGGATCAAGCGTCCCGGTGATTCCGACGGATCATGCGGACGAGGCGAACCGGGGCCGGGCCACTTCATGAACCAGTACGCCGTTGACCTAGCCCGCGCCGCGCACCAGTAGGGAGCTCCAGCCAGATCGCCGTGTGTTGCCGCGGTGCGCCCGTTAGTGTGCTGTGGTCGGCCTCAGCGAACAGGCCGACAGAAAAGTTGAACACATTCATGACTGCACCAGCAGAAGCGTCGGCGCTCGAATCGCGGGTCGGCCACTACTACCAGATGGAAGGCACCTACCTGGTCGCCCGCGAGAAGGTACGCGAGTACGCCCGTGCAGTGCAGGACTATCACCCCGCGCATTGGGACGTCGCCGCCGCCGCTGAGCTGGGTTATTCGGGCCTGGTGGCGCCGCTGACGTTCACGTCAACCCCGGGCATGGCCTGTAATCGCCGCATGTTCGAAGACGTAGTCGTCGGCTACAACTCCTACATGCAGACCGAAGAAGTCTTCGAGCAGCACCGCCCGATCGTCGCCGGCGACGAACTGCACGTCGACGTCGAACTGACGTCGGTGCGACGAATCGCCGGCAGAGACCTGATCACCGTGACCAACACCTTCACCGACACCGCCGGCGAGCGAGTGCACACCCTGCACACCACCGTTGTCGGTCTCACAGCAGAGGACGTCGATCCGGCGATCAAGACGGCCGTGCAGAAGACGATGATGCACGACGTTGACATCTTCACAATCGGCGAATCCGAGTACCAGAAGACGGTGCGCCCCGAAGGCGAGATACGCATCGCCGAGGACACCACCCGTACGCCGGGCACGCCGTCGTTCGACGACGTGAAGGTCGGCGACGAGCTACCGGTGCACCACACCCGACTGTCCCGCGGCGACCTGGTGAACTATGCGGGTGTGGCCGGCGACGCCAACCCAATCCACTGGGACGAGGACATCGCCAAGCTGGCCGGCCTGCCCGATGTGATCGCCCACGGAATGCTGACCATGGGTTTGGGTGCCGGATTCGCCTCCGCATGGTCGGGCGACCCCGGCGCGGTTACCCGCTACGCGGTGCGGCTGTCTGCGCCCGCGATCGTGTCGGCCGCCGAGGGCGCCGACATCGAGTTCAGCGGCCGGATCAAGTCCCTGGACCCTGATACCCGCACCGGTGTCGTCATCGTCGCCGCGAAGTCCGGCGGCAAGAAGATCTTCGGTCTGGCGACGTTGAACGTCCGCTTCCGCTGAGATTGGGCGGCCCTGGTCACGGTGGTCGACGACGAAGAACAGCGGCTTCCGTAACTGTACGTTCTCATTTCCCGTGTCAGTCGCGGCCGTCCCAACGGCGGTCCGATCATGCTTGCCCCGCCAGCGTGTCGCAAATTCACTGTATAAATGCAGCGCTCATGCAGCCGACCTCGAGAAACTGCAGCCAAACTTGAGAACCGACAAGATAGACGTCCTACCGCGCCATGTTGGCGAACCGCGACAGATGTAGCTGGTGCGCCACCGTCACCGTCTTGGTCGGGCCGTTGCGGTGCTTGGCCAAAATCAGGTCCGCCTCGCCGCCGCGCGGGTCGTCGCGCTCGAAGGCGTCCGGCCGGTGCAGCAGGACCACCACGTCAGCATCTTGTTCGAGACTATTATGTACTGAAATCCCTTGTGCAACAAAATTATTCGTGCTCGGCACGGTTCCATCGTAAACATCATGCACACCGATGCTGCTTATCTCGACCACCTTGTCCCAGAACACATCGCTGGTTGCCAGTGCGTGGATTTCACGATCTCCGAGCATTGCGGCCACGCTGTGCAACCGCGACCGCCCCGATGCCAACCTCCGTGTTGCGTCGGCGAAGTGTGACTTCATCGCGACAGAGAGTTGGCGGTGCGTGATCTCCTTGGCGGCCAACGCTACTGCGATTTTGCTCCACACTTCTTTGGGTATCGTGTCGACGCCTGGCCGGCCGGTGCGAGTTTCAAGCTTTATCAGCACCTCTCGCGCCCGTTCGCCTCGCATGCCGTAAACACAGACGCTCCTTAGGAACCGAGCCTGATTCTCTGCCCTGTCGATATATAGATGCCAACAATCCCGGTACCCGGCTTTCCGCACACGCGATACGCGGGAAAATACCCCGACGCGCAGCAGCAACTGCGTGATGTCGTCAACGAGGCGCCGACTTGTCGATGCATAGTAAACCCGCGCACCGCCGAACTTCTCATCCCAGCGCACCGATCCATCTGTTGCCCAGAGATGACGCAGGAACAACGCCACCTGATCGTTCGGCAATGCGAAAATTGGCTGCGGCACGAACTTTTCATAGCTGCGCAGCCCAAACAGACCGAGCTGATCTAGCCACGCTGCGATGGGGTTGCGCCGTCCACGCGCCAAGCGGTGCGGCGATGGCAATCGCAGTGTGCTCACCCGCGCGGCCGGATAGTCATCACGCACCGCGCTCACCCCGAAGTGCGTGGCCGCAATCGTCACCGCCAACAGGTTCGCCTCATCGATGCTCGCGTACCGAATCGGCTGACGCTTGACACACGACCCGTCGCCGATCATGTGCGCCAGCAGGATCACCTCGGAATCGGCCATGCACTGCGTGTCAACCGGCTCGGGAACCCGGCGGGGCACGGCAAGCCGGTCGCCAACATTCAGTTGATCCAATGCGGTCCAGCCGTCGATCGTCATAAACGGATGGTTGCCGGTCGCCTCGACTTCCCGTCCCGAAGCCAATCGCAAGCGGAACACCTCCTTGCGCCCGCTCGGGAACACGTTCGTCATCGGCCGAGCCACCATCCGCAGCTGCTCGTCCAGCGACCACACCAGCGGTCGCTCACCGCTCGCCAACAGCTCACCGAATGTCACCTCGGCGCCGTTGTCGGCGCGCAGGATCCGTGTCGAGGCGGTCAGGCATCCCGACTCACGCAGGTCGGCCAACATCGGCTTCTTGTCGGTGCGCTGCTCAGGACCACGGTTGAGCTGGCTGATCGCGATCACAGGAACCTCGAGCTCCTTGGCCAAAAGCTTTAAGTGACGGGAAAACTCGGACACCTCGACCTGCCGCGACTCCGTCTTTTTCCCGGAGGTCATCAGCTGTAGGTAGTCGACGACGATCAGCCGCAGATCGGCCCGCTGCCGCAGCCGGCGCGCCTTGGCGCGGATCTCCATCATCGTCAGATTCGGTGAGTCGTCGATATACAGTGGCGCCTCACTGATTTCGCTCATCCGTCGCGCCAGCCGGGTCCAGTCGTCATCGCTCATCCGGCCCGAACGCATATCGGCGAGTTTGATCTTCGCCTCGGCCGACAACAGGCGCATAACGATCTCGGACTTGCTCATCTCCAGCGAGAAGATGACGCTTGCCATCCGGTTCTTGATCGAGCAGGACCGCAGGAAGTCGAGCCCGAGCGTCGAGTTATGCGTCGGGACCATGCCCCGGCCGGCCAGATACAGGTGCGCGACGTTGTCCACCTCTACGCAACGGACCGGAACGCTGCGCACCCGCCGCACCGCATCCAGCTGCAGCACCGGTGCCATCAAGGTCGTGGCGCTCGGGCGCTCCCCGTACCGTGCGATGGAACCGGCCGCGGCAATGCCGTCCAGGCCGCAACGCAATTGCGCCGTGGTGCGGATGCCATAACCCGTCGGCCACTGGTGACCGGCGTCAGCGACGATCACCGTGCCATCGGAAAACTCCACTTGGTAACACGGCCGACCGAGCATCACCTCGGTCGCAGCCACTACTCGGGTCGGCCGCCCATCGGCGCCCAGCAGTTCATCGCCAACGGCGACGTCGCCCATCGTCGTCCAGCCGGTCGGCGTCGGCAGCGGCGTACTCAATGCCAACGCCTTGCCCACGCCAGGCCTGGCCGCGACGATGATCATCTGACCCGGATGCAGGCCGTTGGTCACCTCGTCGAGCTCGGTGAACCCGGTCGGCACCCCGCGGGCAAGGCCGCCGTTGGAGGCGATCGCGTCGATCTCGTCCATCGTCGGCTGCAGCAAATCCTCCAACGGGACGAAGTCCTCGGACAGCCGCCGATCGGTGACGTCGTAGATCTCGGCCTGCGCGCGGTCGACCACCTCGGCGACGTCGGCGCCCTCCGCGCCCGCGTAGCCGTACTGGACCACCCGGGTGCCGGCTTCCACCAGCCGGCGCAGCAGCGCCTTCTCCGAGACGATGTCGGCGTAGTAGCCGGCGTTGGCCGCCGTCGGCACCATCGAGATCAGGGTGTGCAGGTAAGGCGCGCCGCCGACCCGACGCAACAGGCCGCGGCGGTCCAACTCGGCGGCGACCGTCACGGCGTCGGCCGGCTCCCCCCGCCCGTACAGGTCCAGGATGGCGTCGTAGACGTTCTGGTGCGCCGGGCGGTAGAAGTCGCCGGGCCGCAGCTTTTCCAGCACGTCGGCGATGGCGTCCTTGCTCAGCAGCATCCCGCCCAGCACCGACTGCTCGGCTGCGAGATCCTGTGGCGGCTGACGGCCGAAGTCCTCTCTGGGCACGTCCATGCCGGGGTGGCCGAGATCGTCAACGACTGCCATAGCCTCCCCACCTCCTCTGGCACGACGCTCGAACGCACATTCGATACTGGCGACTTGACGCTAAGTCATGCCACCGACATCACTCGAGTCAAAGCACCGCCATCACCCACAACCCGGTCGACGCTAAAGGTTGCTGGCGAGGACTCCAAACGAGGTTGTTTATGAACCTGTGCATCGTGTGTGCATATCCGTCAGCGCCTGTGTTAAGGGGGTGTGGAGAACTTGTGGAGCAATATGCGGCATTGCGACATCACTGCAGATAAGCGCACCACACAGCTACACACTTTGTGTGGATGAGAATCTCTTCGGCGTGTCGGGCCTGGTTGCCGCTTCGGGCGTGTTGCGTTTCAGGCAATGATTCGCGGCGTTAACGGACGGTTACGTTCGCTAACTGTCGCAGTTGCATGCAAAGTTCGCCAGCAGATGCAGCAACGCCAAAACCCCGGTCGCGGCCGGTCGGCCGCCACCGGGGTAGGGTATCGAGCCTTAACCTTCGGCGACGACGTCGAGTGCGACCTCGACGTCTACCTCTGGGTGCACATGCAGCGTGACCGGATGGTTGCCGACGGCCTTGATGTGACCCTTAGGCAACCGGACGATGCGCTTGTCGAGGTTGGGCCCGCCGGCCTTTTTGATCGCGGTGACGATGTCACCCGGTGTCACCGACCCGAACAGCTTGCCCGCGTTGCCAGCGGTCTTCACCGGCAGCGCAACCGCGCCCAGCGCCTCGATCGCCGTCTTGATTTCGTTGGCGTGCTCCAGGTCTCGCACTTGCTTGGATTCACGGGCACGACGGATGTCCTCGACCTGCTTCTGCGAACCGCGCGACGCCACGATCGCCAGGCCACGCGGAAGCAGGAAGTTGCGGCCGTATCCGTCCTTGACCTCGACGGTGTCGCCGACGGACCCGAGGTGGTCGACGTCGGCGGTCAAAATGAGCTTCATCTTTTCGTCAATTCCGTTCTGCGTTAAGCGGTTACCGCGCCGAGGAAGTGAACGGCAGCAGCGCCACCTCGCGGGCATTCTTGACCGCGATTGCGATATCACGCTGATGCTGCACGCAGTTGCCGGTGACGCGACGTGCGCGAATCTTGCCGCGCTCGCTGATGTACGTACGTAGCAGCTGGGTGTCCTTGTAGTCGATCTCTTGGCCCTTTTTGGAGCAGAACACACACTTGCGCGTCTTGACCGGCTTTTCCGGCGCCGGCCGCCGCTTGTTACTGGACTTGGCCACGTCTGTCTCTTTCGTTCTGTCGATCTAAAAGTTCGGAAGTTGGTTAAAAAATTAGAAGGGTGGTTCGTCGTCACCGCCGCCGAACGAACCGGAAGCCGGGGCGCTACCCCACGGGTCGTCGCCGCCGGTTCCGCCGCCGGTCTGGGCCGGCTGACGGGAGCCCCCGCCGCCACCACCGAAGCCACCGCCCCCGCCGCCGCTGCGGCTGGCCTTGTTGACTTTGGCGGTGGCGTAGCGAAGTGACGGGCCGATCTCGTCGACCTCGACCTCCACCACGGTGCGCTTCTCGCCCTCGCGGGTCTCGAACGAGCGCTGCTTGAGCCGGCCCTGCACGATCACCCGGGAGCCCCGGGTGAGGCTTTCGGCCACGTTCTCGGCGGCCTCACGCCAGATGGCGCACCGCAGGAACAGCGCCTCGCCGTCCTTCCACTCATTGGTCTGACGGTCGAACATGCGCGGCGTCGACGCGACCGTGAAGTTCGCGACGGCCGCGCCCGAGGGCGTGAACCGCAGTTCGGGGTCAGCGGTCAGGTTTCCGACGACGGTGATGGTGGTGTCACCAGCCACATTAACCTCCTGGTCCTCGTGATCCTGCCGGGAATCGGCGGGTGGGTGGTCAAGAGCGTGCTGTCGCAGAGCCTACGCAACGGCTACGACGCGACGCGGTCATTCGCCAACAGGCCTGGCAATCTGCATCTGCTTATTGCCCGACTCTCCCCCGCAAGCGGGAGGTACCTCCTCCTCATCGCGCTTCACGCTCTGCATCGTCGTCGGGCTAGTGCTTGTCGGTGCGCATGACTTTGGTGCGCAACACCGACTCGTTCAGGCTGAGCTGACGGTCAAGCTCGGACACCGTCGCAGGCGCGGCCTGCAGGTCGATCACGGCGTAGATGCCCTCGGCATGCTTCGTGATTTCGTACGCGAGCCGCCGCTTACCCCAAATGTCGACCTTGTCCACCTTTCCGCCGTCCTTGCGGACAACGTTGAGAAAGGTCTCCAACGACGGGGCTACGGTGCGCTCGTCGAGGGTCGGGTCGAGGATGACCATGATTTCGTATGGACGCATGGGGACCTCATCACCTCCTATGGTCGTGTGCGGCCACGGTCTTTTCCGTGGCAGGAGGGTCGCCTGCGTCGGCAACCGACCCAGGCTACCGGACGGGGGCCGAGCCTGCGAAATCCACTTCGGCCGCGGCGCTGGACAGGGCCGGTTGTCGTAGCCGGGCCGGACGCAGCCAGGGCGCCAGCCAGCTGGGTGGCGCATCGCCGGCCCGGTCGAACACCCCGCCCGCCGGATCGTCCACCCGTCCACTCCAGCGCACCAGATCCTCCTCGGGCCGGTAGATCTGGCGGACCACCAGTGCGCACAGGGCCAGCACCGCGACGTCACGCAGCAGCACCGTGGCGGTGAACCACTGCTCGGGCAACCCGCGGTTGGGCACGCTGTAGAGGTAGTACATCCGCGGCACCCACACCAGCGCGTCGATCGTCATCCACGTCAACAGGATTCGGCGGTGCGGCAACGCCAGCACCGCCAGCGGCACCAGCCACAATGAGAACTGCGGACTCCACACTTTGTTCGTCAAGAGAAACGCCGCCACCACCAAGAACGCCAGCTGGGCAACGCGTGGTCGCTGCGGAGCCGTCAGTGCGACGTAACCGATTGCCGCACACGACACCACGAACAGCGCCAACACGACCATGTTCAGAACCTGCGGCGGCTGCCAAAAACCCAGCTTCGGATCGAAGCCCTGCCAGCCGCTGAACGACTTGACGACGTTGAACAGCGAATCCATGTCATCGGCGCGGCGGGCGTTCAGCCGGAAAAACTCCGACCAACCCCGGGGAAAGAGCACCATCACCGGCAGGTTCACCGCCAGCCACGTCGCCACCGTCGCAGCTGCGGTGCGGGCCAGCTCACGAAGCCGCCCCGTGCGGATGCCCAGCACCAGCAGCGGGCCCAATAACAACACCGGATACAGCTTGGCCGCGACACCCAGCCCGATCAGCACCCCGGCCAGTACCGGTCGCCGTCGCGCCCACGCCAGCAGCCCGCCAATTGCCAAAGCCGTTGCCAGCGCGTCGAAATTCGTGAACATCTGAAAGATCACCAGCGGCGACGCGCCGACCAGCGCCGCGTCCCACACCCGACGGCCCGCCAGCCCCGCGGTGACCCACAACGTCGTCAGCCAAGCCAACGCCAGCCCGAGTGCGGCGACATCGAAAAAGATCACCACCTCGGCGATCACCGGTAGCCCGATCAGTTTGCTAACCGCGGTGTAGGTCTTGGCCAGCGCCATCGAGATGTACTGATACACGCCGGTGAGCACCGGATACTCCATATAGCGCACCGCGGGCCGGCCGTCATAGCGGATCTGCGGCTTGCCGTCGGCGTCCTTCTCGACCCAGCTGGCCTTGTACGGAAACTTGCCCTGGCTCAACAACTCCGCGCCGTACAGCGGCACGGTGTCGGAGTAGCACAGCTCGTAATAGGCGCGCTGGTTCTGCCAGTTGGCGACCCGCTGGTCACCCGGCCCGATCCCGCTGCTTTGCAAGCACGCCGCTTTCGTCGACCAACCCAGCGCCAAAAACACCAGCGCGATCAAAAACATCACTCGCAACGGGGTGAGGAAAGCGGTGCGCCCTATCATCGCGTGCCGGCCCACCGGGCCGCCCACGACGTCGGACAGCGCCGCTCCCAGAATGTCGGTGCGACTGGGGCAATCGCGATCGTCAGCGGAGCGCAAGTCGGCGGCCAAGGGCCGCGGCGAAACGCCTGCGCGGCCCGTCCCGGCGCCGGTCACGGCGGCGGCGGAGCAGGCTCGGGTGCTCCCGGTGGCAGCGGCGCAGGTGCCGGCACCGGCCCGACCGGGACGGTGGTGGGCGGACCGACCGGGATCGTGATGCCCGGTGCCACCTCAATCGTCGGCTGGATGACCGTCATCTGCGGCGGCGCAGGTGGCGGTGGCGGCGCGGCCGGCGCCCCGGCGTAGCCACCGATCTCGGCCGGCTTGGGGAAGGACTCCGTTGTGGTGCCCTTGAGGGCACCGTCCATGGTTGCCTTCCAGATGTCCGACGGCAGGCCCGAACCGAAGATCGGCGAGCCCCACTTGTTGACCAGTGGCTTGTCGCCGGTGACCGTGCCCACCCATACCGCGGTCGAGAGCGACGGGGTGTAGCCGACCATCCAGGCGTCTTTGTCGGCGTCGGTGTCACCCAACTGCGTGGTGCCGGTCTTGGCTGCCGACGGCCGTCCGCCGGCCAACGTGTGGCCGCGCGAATACGCGGCGATCGGCTGCATCGCCGACGTGACGTTGTCGGCGACGTCCTTGGGGATCCGCTGTTCGCCGGAGTTGTCGGAGCCGGTGGCGTCAAACAACACCCGGCCCTCGGAGCTGACCACCTTTTGCACGAAATGCGGTCGGTGATACACACCCGATGCGGCCAGCGTGGCGTATGCCGATGCCATGTCGATCACCCGGGTCTGATACTGGCCCAACACGATTCCGTTGTTGGGCGGGCCACCCTTGCCGTCTTCGGACAGCGTGTGCTCAACACCGGGGAAGCCGGTCGCAATGCCCGCCTGGTGTGCGGCGTCCGCGACGTCGTCCGGACCGTTTTTCAGCTTGAGCATCAGCCGGTAGTACGAGGTGTTCAGCGACCGCTTGAGCGCCTCGGCGATATTGCAGGTTCCGCAGCCCTCACCCTCGACGTTGCTGATCTTGATGCCGTTGACCGTCAGCGGTGAGCTGTCCACCTGATAGCCCAGACCGATACTTTGCTCCAGCGCGGCGATCAGCGCGAACACCTTGAACGACGACCCGGTCTGCAGCCCGGCTTGGGCGAAGTCGAAGCCGTGGGCATCATCACCGCCGTAGTAAGCCTTCACCGCGCCGTTGTGCGGATCGATGGAGACGACGGCAGTGCGCATGTCGGGGGCCTGCCCGTCCATGTAATTCGACACCGCGTCCTCCGCGGCCTTCTGCGCTTGCGGATCGATGGTGGTGGTGACCTGCAGTCCCTGGGTGTTCAGCGTCTGCTCGTCGATGTTGAACAGGTCAAGTAGCTCTCTGGTCACCTGCCGCTCGATCAACCCGTTGGGTCCGGTGGTCTGGTTTTGCGCGCGGGCCTGATCGGGCGGCACCGTCGGCGGAAACGCTTGCGCCGCCCGATCCTTCGGTGACAGTGCGCCGATGTCCACCATGCCGTCGAGCACCCAGTTCCACCGCAGCTTGGCGCCCGGGAGGTCCACTGCGGGGTCCAGTGTCGAGGGACGCTGGATCAGCGCCGCCAGCAGTGCTCCGTCGGCCACGGTGAGCTGATCGACGGGCTTGCCGAAGTAGGCCTTGGACGCCGCCGATATCCCGTAGGCGCCTCGGCCGAAGTAAATGATGTTGAGATAGGCCTGCAGCACATCGTCTTTGGACCATTCGCCCGACATCTTGGTGGCGATGACGAGTTCCTTGGCCTTGCGGATCAGGCCGCCGACTCCGGCGCGCTGTGATCCCACCAACGCGTTCTTCACGTACTGCTGGGTGATCGTCGACCCGCCCTGCGTGTCGCCACCGAAGATGTTGTTCTTAAACGCCCGCGCGAAGCCGGTGAACGAGAAGCCGGGGTTGGAGTAGAAGTTGCGGTCCTCGGCCGCGATCACCGCCTGCCGCACGTGCACCGGCACCTGGTTGATGCTGACGTCCTCGCGATTGCCTTCCGGTGGAACAATTTTGGCCAGCTCTGAGCCGTCACTGGCAAGGATCGTCGAGACCTGGTTGGTGCGGATGTCGCCGGGCTTGGGAATGTCGACGATGAAGTAGGCCATCGCGAAGGTGACGATCGGCAACAGCAGCAGCACCGCGGCGGCGACGTAAAGCCCGCGACGGACCCCCGTCCAGCTGATGCGGTGCAGCCACGTCCAGTCGATCCGCTGGACCCAGCCCCAGTCCGGCAGTGGCAGCTTCCGCCGCGGTGGACTCGGCGGGCGGCCGCCGCCGCCCCCGCCGGTCGGGTCTCGGTGACGCCGTGGCGCCCTGGCTTCCAGCGCCGCCGTGGCCAACTCGAGCGGGTCGCGCCGTTCCGTCGCCCTGGCCGGCGGCCGGCCATCCAGCGCGGCCTTGACCTCCTCGATCGGATCCCGTAGCGGACCCGACGTGTCGTCCCTGACCGGAGGCAGGATCGTGGTCAACCGGTCGTCGGGGGGAACCGCGGAGCGCTGCCGGGGCGGTGAGCCGGGCGTCGGTCCCTGACCACCTCCATTTTCAACGGAGGAGTCCTTGGACCCACCGTCGGCCCCCGACCCGTTCGGGGTTTCAGCGGCCGAGTGGTCTTGCTGTCCTTCGTTATTCACTGGCCGTGCGCGCGCCGTTGCGCGCTGTCCGAGTGCCCTTGGGAGGGCGGGCCGGGCGCGCTGCGCCGAGCACATACGACTTGACCAAGTGATTCCAACTGCAGGTCCGGCATACCTCCACCACGTGTACGGAGAACTCTTCGTAACGGGATGCCAGCACGACCAATTCTTCGGCGGTGCGCGCCGAACCGGATACCGCGCCCAGGTGGTCGCCGAATACCCACGACACCAGCGTGAGCTGTTCCTTCCGGCAGATCGGGCACATCACCGAGCTGAGCTTCCCGTGGAATTTCGCAGCGCGCAGCAAGTACGGGTGGGCGTCACACACCTCGGAGACACCGGTCCGACCCGAATAGACCTCGGCCAGCAGTGAGCGCCGCCGAAGCGCGTAGTCGACTACCTGTCGCTGCAATCGCACGATGACCAGAGTACGTCCGAAGGACCGATGCCGAGAGATTGCCCGGCCACTCCGTGTGCCTTCGTGGCCGTGCCCGCGCGGGCCCCATCCGGGGTCATCGTGGGTTGAGCAGGACTGTCGCCCCCACGCTGAGCACCGCCGTCGCAACCAGGTAGCCGCAGGCATACCACGGTGCGCCGTGGCCTGCCGCGATGAGACTGGTCAGAATCAGCGGTGTGAGACCGGACGCATAAATTCCGGACACCTGATAGACGGTGGAAAGCCCGGTGTACCGGATGCGGGTGGGGAACAGCGACGCGTACAGGGTGCCGTGCGGCCCATAGAACCAGGCGTGAATCACGCCGAACGCCACCACCATCCCCACCGCGAACCACGCGATGTTGCGGGTGTCGAACAGCGCGAAAACCGGGAATACGGCCAGCCCGAACGCCGCAATACCGGTGGCGTAGATCACCCGCGCGCCGAACCGGTCCGCCAGGTGGCCTGACACCGGCAGCAGTAGCGCCATCAGCAACGCGGCGACGGTGACTGCCGACAGCGCCTGGACCTTTCCCAGGCCGAGGGTTCCGGTGGCATACGCGATGGCGAACACCCCCCAGGTGTTGAACGCGGCGCCTTCCGCCCAGCGGGATACCAGGCCAAGCAGCGTCGAACGCAGCATCGGCGGAGTGAACACCTCGCGCAGCGGAACGGCCGGGCGCTCGGCCCGCGCCTCCATCGCCAGGAAAGCCGGCGTTTCGGCCACCCGCAGCCGCACCAGCAGCCCGAAGAACACCAACACGAAGCTGATAAGAAAGGCGATGCGCCATCCGTAGCTGGCGAACGCCTGCGCGGGCAGCAGCAACTGCAACGTCGCGAACACGCCCGTTCCCAGCGCCAGGCCCAGCGCTAGCCCGACCTGGGGAGCGCTGGCATAAAGACCGCGGCGATCGTCTGGGCTGTGCTCGACGGCCAACAACATCGCGCCGGCCCACTCCCCGCCCAAGGCGAAGCCCTGGATGATCCGCAACGTCATCAGCAGCACGGGTGCGAGAGTCCCGACTTGGGCGGCGGTCGGCAACGCGCCCATCAGGGCGGTCGCCCCGCCCATCAGCAGCATGGTCAGGGCCAGGCTGCGCTTGCGCCCGATCCGGTCGCCGATATGGCCGAACACGCAGCCGCCGACGGGACGCATGACGAAGCCGACGGCGAACGTGGCGAACGCGAACAACGTGCCGACCGTCGAGTTCTGCGACGGAAAGAACGCGTGGTTGAACACGATGGTGGCCGCTGTCGCGTAGAGGAAGAAGTCGTACCACTCGACGGTGGTGCCGACTCGCGACCAGCACCGTGCGCCGCGTAGCCCGGTCCGCTGCTGCGGTGCCGTCATCATCGGGCGGCGCGGGGTCGGTAACCGGGCTAAGAAGCACTGACGTCTCCGACATGCGAAAGGAACGCCGACCGGACGGGTCCGGCCGGTCGGGTCACGTCGGCACCGTCACCCAGCAGGCCCCGCCGGGCGAGGAGCGGGCGGACTCCTTCCCCGAAGATGTAGGCCTCCTCGAGGTGTGGATAACCGGAAAGGATGAAGTGGTCCAGGCCCAGCTCCGCGTACTCGGCGATCCGGTCGGCGACCTCTGAGTGCGAACCGACCAGGGCGGTGCCTGCGCCGCCGCGAACCAGACCAACACCGGACCACAGATTGGGGTAGATCTCCAGCCGTCGGGCATCCACCCCGACACCGAAATCTTCACCGCCACCGTGTAATTGGCGCATCCGACGTTGTCCCTCGGACTCCGACCGGGCGAGCGACTGTTGCGCTGCGGCCACGGTCTCCGGACTGAGCGCGCCCAGCAGCCGCTGCGCCTCGGACCAGGCCTGCTCGCTGGTGTCGCGCGAGATGACGTGTAGCCGGATGCCGTAGCTGAGTTTCCGGCCCCGCGCCTTGGCCAGACCGCGGATCCAGTTGAGCTTCTCGCTGACCTGCGCGGGCGGCTCGCCCCAGGTCAGATAGGTGTCGGCGTACCTGGCCGCGACCTGGCCGGCCTCCGGTGAGGACCCGCCGAAAAAGACGGCAGGCAGCGGATCAGGACGCCGCCCCAGCGACGCCTGCTCGACGCGCAGATGTTCGCCGGCCACGGTCACCGGATCGTCGGACGTCCACAGCCTGCGGACGATATCGAGGAACTCGCCACATCGCGCATAACGGTCCCGTTTCTCCAGGAAGTCGCCGAACGCCCGCTGCTCGATGCTTTCGCCGCCGGTGACCACGTTCAGCAGCAGCCGGCCCTGGGAGTGCCATTGAAAGGTCGACGCCATCTGCGCGGCCAGCGTGGGACTGATCAGCCCTGGACGGAACGCCACCAGGTACTTCAGCGACTCGGTGCTGTTGATCAGCATGGCCGTGGTCAGCCAGGCGTCTTCGCACCACAACCCGGTGGGTGTGAGCACCGCCTCGAAGCCGTTGCTCTCGGCGGCCTGGGCGAGCTGGATCAGGTATCTCAGATCGGCCGGCCGGTCGCCGTGCATATTGCTGCCGTGACCGCCGGCGATGAGGTCGCGAGAATCCCCGTAGGTGGGCAGAAACCAATGAAGATGTATCGACACGCTATTTGTTTATGCGTGCTGGCGACCGCCGCTAACAGGCTTGCAACCACGGTGATTACAACCCGACCGCCGGCCAGGGCACGGTCGAGCGGGTCACCCCGCCCTCCTGACGGCCCGGAAAAAGCGGCTGAACAGAGCGAGAACTTCAGCTGGAGTGGCGGCGAATATATCGAGTCGATACTATGACGCGAGACAGTTACCCGACATAAACTGTCGCACCGGACCGAGCAAAGGAGGTGACTCGATGCTGGAGCTCGCCATCCTGGGACTCTTGCTCGAGTCACCGATGCATGGCTACGAGCTGCGCAAACGGCTGACAGGTCTGCTCGGGGCGTTCCGGGCGTTTTCCTATGGTTCGCTCTACCCCGCGCTGCGACGGATGCAGGCGGACGGGCTGATCGCCGAGAACGCCGCGCCCGCCGGGATGCCGGTGCGGCGTGCCCGGCGCGTCTACGAATTGACCGATGACGGCCGCAAGCGCTTCAACGAGCTGGTGGCCGACACCGGCCCGCACAACTACACGGACGACGGCTTCGGCGTGCACCTGGCATTTTTCAACCGCACTCCGGCCGCGGCGCGGATGCGCATCTTGGAAGGCCGTCGTCGCCAGGTCGAAGAACGCCGGGAAGGCCTGCGTGAAGCAGTGGCGCGGGCCAGTAACTCGTTAGACCGCTACACCCGCCAGCTACATCAACTCGGGTTGGAGTCCAGCGAGCGTGAAGTCAACTGGCTCAACGAGTTGATCGCGGCAGAACTATTAGCGCAACGCCGCGCTGAGCAGTCCTAGAGCCGGTAGACCACACCATCCACCACACAGATATGAGTTAAGGAGAACGCGGTATGAGTGAGCACAAGCCGCTAGGGGCGCCCGGGGCGCGGCCCGAGGTCCGGGTCGCTATTGTCGGCGTCGGCAACTGTGC
>Ga0209040_10001301_pt1 | contig 19681 bp, 18 predicted proteins | sample BogFormECP12_OM3_FD_188240 | JGI IMG/M metagenome (GOLD analysis project Ga0209040, IMG submission 188240) | Bog forest soil microbial communities from Calvert Island, British Columbia, Canada - ECP12_OM3 (SPAdes) (version 2) | ecosystem: Environmental > Aquatic > Freshwater > Wetlands > Bog ...
GCAGCTGCGCCAGGAAGGCCGCCGTGTGGCGAACGAACGCCGGCTGGTTGGGCAGCTTGCGCACCGCCTGGGGGGTGAGGTAGGGCGCGTCGGTCTCCACCAGCAGGCTCTCGTCGGGTACGCGACGCGCCGCCGCGGCGAGCTCTGCGGCGCTGTTGTAGGTGACGTTGCCGGCGAAGGAGATCGCATAGCCGCGCGCGAGGCACTCCTCGAGGCGCTCGGGCATAGAGAAGCAGTGCATCACCACGCTCACCCCATCCGCTTCGGCGGCGAGCTGCGCGAGCGTGCGCTGCTCGGCGGCGCGGGTGTGGATCACGAGCGCCTTGCCGGTGTCGCGGGCGAGCGCGATCTGCGCGGCGAACGCGCGCTCCTGGTCGCTCGCGGGCGTGAGCGGGGTTCCTTTCTCGAAGAAGTCGAGGCCGCTCTCGCCGATCGCCACACAGCGCTCGTGAGCGGCGAGCGCGCGCAGCTCGGCGAGATCGGCATCGTCGAAGCCCCGCGCCAGGTTGGGGTGGCGGCCGACCGCCGCGTAGACCTGCGGGAAGTCCTCCGCGGCGGCCAGCGCGGCGCGGCAGGACGCGCCGTCGATGCCGACGCTCAGCATGCACGTGACCCCCACCGCGTCGGCCGCCTCGATGAGCTCGGCGTTGGACGGCTCGCACAGGTCGAGATGGGTGTGGGAGTCGATCACGGGCGTCGGCGCTGCAGGAGGCTGCGTTCAGGAGTCCTTGGGGAACAGCGGGTCGAGCGGATGCACGCGCTCGATCGACCCGCTGCCGAGCGCGGCACCGGAGAGGGCCACGTCGGGCGCGCCGAGCGCCGCGAGCAGCCGCTCGCTGCTGGCGGGAAGATACGGCCACAGCAGCACCGCGACCGTGCGCAGGCCCTCGGCGAGCGTGCGCAGCACGCGGTCGAGATCCTCGGTGCGAGCCTCCTTGGCCAACTTCCAGGGCGCCTGCTCCTCGACGTAGCGGTTCAGGCGCCGCACGCGCTGCCAGATCTCATCCAGCGCAGCGGTCAGCTCGGCGCGGTCCACGAGCCCGCACACGCGCTCGGTCAGCCCGTCGAAGTCGCTCTGCAGCGCGGGGTCGCTCTCGCCGGCGGAGACAGCACCGTCGCGGTAGCGCATGAGCATCGCGATCGAGCGGCTGGCGAGGTTGCCGAGCTCATTGGCGAGCTCGCTCTCGTAGCGCAGCTCGAAGGACGCGGTGGAGACCGAGCCGTCCTGGCCGAAGGGAACCTCGCGCAGCAGATAGAAGCGCAGCGCATCCGCGCCGAAGCGCTCGATCACGGCGAACGGGTCGAGCACGTTGCCGAGCGACTTGCTCATCTTCTCGCCTTCCATCAGCAGGTAGCCGTGGACGAAGATGTGCTCCGGCAGCTCGATCTCAGCGGCCATCAGCAGCGCCGGCCAGTAGACGGCGTGGAAGCGCAGGATGTCCTTGGCGATCACGTGGTAGCTCGGCGGCCAGAAGCGCGCGTGCAGATCGTGCCCCGGCTCGGCGTAGGAGAGCGCCGTGTAGTAGTTCAGCAGCGCGTCGAACCACACGTAGAAGACGTGCTCGGGATCCCATGGCACCGGCACGCCCCAGCTCAGCCGGTGGCGGGTGAGGGGCACGTCGCGCAGGCCCGAGCGGATGAACGAGAGCGCCTCGTTGTAGCGCGTGCGCGGCACGACGAAGTCCCCGCGCTCCCCGTACAGCGCCTCCAGGCGCTCCTGGAAGGCGGACAGAGCGAAGAAGTAGTTCTCCTCCTGCTCGCGTGTGAGCTCGATGTGGTGAATCGGGCAGCGGTTGCCCTCGTCGATCTCGCCCTCGGCCTTGAAGTCGGCGCAGCGTGGGCAGTACCAGCCTTCGTAGGTGCCCTCGTAGACGTAGCCGTTCGCGCGCACCCGCGTGAGCACCTCCTGCACCTCGGCTTCGTGCTGCGGGTCGGTCGTGCGGATGAAGAAGTCGTTGCTCGCGCCGAGCTGCGGGGCGAGCGCCTTGAAGCGCTCGGCGTTGCGGTCGGCGAGCTCCTGCGGCTCGATGCCGAGCGCGTGCGCCGCATCGGCGACCGGCTCGCCGTGCTCGTCGGTGCCGGTGAGAAAGAACACGTCCTCGCCGCGTTGGCGGTGGTGGCGGGCCATCACATCCGCTGCGATCGTGGTGTAAGCGTGCCCCAAGTGGGGCGCCGCGTTGACGTAGTAGATCGGCGTCGTCACGTAGAAGGACATGCCGCCCCAGGCTACTGCCGTCAAGCGGGGCGGCGCGCGGAGCCCGCGAGCTCGCGGTAGAGCTCGTTGGCGGCGAGGCCGCTCAGCGCGGCCACGACCGCCGCCGCGCGGCGGGGCTTGGCACCCGCATCGATCAGCTCGCGCAGGGCGCCAAGCGCCCGCTCGTCGAGTGCCCGCCCGCCGCTCGCGGCGCCGCACACGAGCACCACCTCGCCGCGCGCGGGGCTCTCGCGGTAGTGGGCCGCGAGCTCGGCGGCGCTCCCGCGCCGCACTTCCTCGTGGACCTTGGTCAGCTCACGGCACACGGCGACGGCCCGCTCGGGGTCGCGCGCGGCGAGCACCGCGAGGCTCGCCGCGAGACGGCGCGGGGACTCGAATGCGACGAGCGTCTCGGGCGTATCCGCGAGCAGGGTCTCGAGCTCGCGGCGCGCCCGCGGCAGGAAGCCGACGAAGCGCCAGCGATCGACGGGCAGCCCGGAGGCGACGAGCGCGGTGAGCAGCGCGCTCGGCCCCGGCAGCACCTCGAGCGCGAGCCCCGCCGCCACGCAGGCGCGCACGAGCACGAAGCCCGGGTCCGAGAGCAGCGGCGTTCCCGCGTCGGACACGAGCGCGACCGTGGCGCCGTCGCGGATGCACGCGAGGAGCTCCTCTGTGCGCGCGCGTTCGTTGTGCTCGTGGAAGCTCACCAGACGCGGCGGGGCGATGTCGTGACGATCGAGCAGGCGCAGGGTGCGCCTGGTGTCCTCGCAGGCGATCACGTCCGCGGCCCGCAGCGCGGCGAGCACGCGCAGCGTGATGTCCTCGAGATTGCCGATCGGCGTCGGACACACGAGCAGCCGACCGACTGCCGCGCGCGCGGTGGTCATGGCGCAAATATAGGGTCCTCGGGATGCCCGACGACCGCGACGAGCCTCCGCAGTACACCCGCTACCGTGCCCGACGGCGGCTGCTCGGCGCCCGCGAGGAGGCGCCCGGAGAAGCCGCGCTGTCCCCCCCGGCCTCCCGCCCACGCGTCCGCGGGCGTGCCGGGCGCACGGGGGGCGGCGGCTTCGACTGGCGGCGCTGGGCGACGCCGAAGCGCATCGCGCTGAGCCTGATCGCGCTCGTGCTCGGCTGGATAGCACTGTCGCTCCTCCTGTTTCTGATCAGCTCGCATCTCGAGCGCACGTCGCTGCCCGTGAACGTGGCCGCCGTGCTCGACCCGGCCGGCTACCCGCTGACGTCGGTCAACAACATCCTCGTGCTCGGGTCCGACCGCCGCCAGAAGAACAGCAAGGAACCCGGCGCCGAAACCACCGGCTTCGGGCGCTCGGACACGATCATGCTGATCCGCACCGGCGGCGGGCACGCGGCGCGCCTGTCGATCCCGCGCGACACCGTCGTCGAAATCCCCGGCCACGGGCTGCAGAAGGTCAACGCGGCCCATGAGTTCGGCGGACCGGCGCTGTCTGTGTCGATCATCAAGCACTGGCTCGGCGTGCCCATCAACCACGTCGTCGAAGTCAACTTCGAAAACTTCCCTCAGCTGATCGACGCGATGGGGGGCGTCACATATACGGGCGGCTGCATCGTCTCCTACCTCGACGGCGGCTTCAGCCGCGGGGGCTTCACGCTGCGCCTCACAGCCGGCACCCATCACCTCGACGGCGAGCAGGCACTCGCGCTGGCGCGCACGCGCGAGAACCGCTGCGCGCCCACCGAGACCGATATCCAGCGCGAGGAACATCAGCAGGCGCTGTTCAACGACATGAAGGCGCAGCTGCTGTCCCCGTCGAGCTTCCTGCGTCTGCCGTTCATCGCCTGGCACGCCCCGCCGGCGATCATCTCGGACATGAGCGGTCCGGAACTGCTCGGGATGTTCGCCGCGCTCGCCGTCTCCGGCACGCCCCCCACCCACGTGCTCAAGCCGACGGGACAGACGAGGCTGCCCGACGGTGAAGAAGCCCTGACCATCGACGAAGAAGCGCGCCGCGCAGACGTCGCGCAGTTCATGAGCGGCTGACGCGCGCCACAGCAGGCGGCCGCTGGGCGCGAAGCGCTGCTCAGCTCTTGGTGGCGAGCGGCTTGGCGTCCTTCTTGGGCGCCGGGGAGTCCTTCTTCGCGCCGGGCTCGCCCTTGGGCGCGCCTTGGGCGTCCCCACCGGAGGACTTCCCGGCGGCGCCGTCCGTGGAGGAGGACGACTTCTCGGAGGAGGACTTCTCGGCCGCCGCGGCGGCCGTCTCGCGCTGGCGGTTGCGCGTTCCGTAGTCGGTGTTGTAGAAGCCCTTGCCCTTGAAGTGAACCGCCGGTGCGTGCAGCACGCGCTGCACGGGCACGCCCGTGTCGGGGTCCACGGTCAGCGGCTCGTCGCTGAAGGCCTGCTGCAGCTCGAACGTGCTCCCGTCCGGGCGTCTGTACTCATAGATGGGCATTGCCCGCGATTATAAGAGCGTCGCCGGGCCCGTCCCGGCGGGCATCAGTCGGTCAGCAGCGCGCGCGCGCAGGTCATGCCGGCGCGCAGCGTGGCGGAGATGTCGCGTTCGGGCTCGCTGAGCATGCGCAGGACGAGGCCGTCGCCGATCGCAAAGAGGATGTCGGCGACCGCCTCGGGCTCGGCGTGCAGCCGCAGGATCCCGTCGGCGTTGGCCGCTGCGAGCATGCCGGCGAGCTGTTCGCGGGTGCGGCGCAGCAGGCCCTGGTACTCGGCCGCGATGTCCGCGTTGCGGCGCGAGAGGGTGAACAGCTCGAACAGAAGGGTGAGGAAGTCGGGGTCCTCGCGGAGGTTGTCCTGCAGGTTCTGCGCCATCAGCCCCATGTAGTCTTCGGCCGTCTGTGCGGTCTCGAGCTGTCGCTCGAGCTGCTGCAGGCGCACCTCGCAGTCGCGCCGCACGGCCTCCACGAGCAGCTGCTCCTTGGTGCCGAAGTAGTAATGCAGCAGCCCCCTGGACACTCCGGCCTCGCGCGAGACGTGGTCGAAGGTCGAGCCGGCGGTCCCCCGCCGGGCGACGCTGCTGCGCATCGCGTCGATGATCCGCTGAGCCTTCTCCCCGGAGAGCGAGCGCGTGGCGGGCGCGGGGGGCCCGTCGCTCGCACCATCCGCCGGCGGGGCAGTCGTCTCCATCGTGCTGTCGAGGGCGCTCATGGCGGGGGCCGCGCTCAGGCGGCCGCGCTCAGGCGGCCGTCGCCCCCGTGGGCGCCGGCTCGGCGGGCGCGGTCGTAGCCGTGTAGTCGAACTCCTCCTCGGCGCCGAACAGGAGGTCGAGCAGCTTCGAGCGCAGCTCCTCGCTCAAGGCCAGCGTGAGCGCACCGCCGATCACGAGCACCACGAGCGTGCGACGCAGCCCGCGGTGGCGGCGGCGCTTGGGCTTGGGCTCCTCGCGCAGCGAGTTGGAGACATCACGCAGCGCCTCGACGGTCTGCTTGAGCTCGTGCTGGAGCTTGCGGTCCTCCAGGATCGCCTTCGTCGGCGCCTTGCCGTTGTTCATGCGCCCATACGCGCTGCGCGCCGCGCCGTAGGCGGCGAACAGGTTCGCGCGCAGCTCTTCATCCTCCATCAGCCGATGCAGAAACCTGCCGCCCTGTGCTGCCCGCGCCGCTTCTCCGGCCTTGCCAAGACTGCCTCGTCGCGCCATGCTCGCCACCGCCCTCCGCAGAAAGGTTGCTGTCCCCTCTCAATATACCCCGCCCGGGGCACTCGATGCACGCAGCCCGCGCCGCGCGCTCGATGCACGCGAGGGCAAGGTCCGCGCCCTCGCAGTCGGAGGCCTAGGCGTGCAGGGCGGCCTGCTCCTGCGCCGAGGGGAACGCCCAGGCGGCGCGCGAGCGGCGCTCCTGGCGAAAGACGAAGCGCAGCTGCTGCGGTGGCCGCAGCTGCGCCTCGCTGGGACGGAACGTCGCGCACGGCTCGGGCAGATCGAGCGCACAGAGCATGTTGACGTGGAAGTAGCACCCCTCGCAGCTGACCTTCTGCGCCGGCCGTGCGGGTGCTCTCCTGGTCTGCTTTGGCACTAGCCTCTCCCCCAGCCGCGTGTCGGATTGGACGGAACGGCAGCGATCAAAGCACCATTCGAGGACCGGCTCAAGGGCCGGCGCACGGGCACTCCGCAAATCGCAGACAAATCCGATGTCTAGGCGGAAATAGCCCCGAAAGCGTCACTTTGTTGTGACTATCACGCCGATCTCGGCGCAATTTCCGCGGGTTCCGGCCGCGCGCGCGGCGAGCGCGTCATGATCTGCGCAGATGCGTGTGCTCGTCACCGGCGCCAGCGGCTTCGCCGGCTCCCTCCTCGTTCCCCGGCTGCACTCCGAAGGGCACGAGGTGCGTGCATTCGGGCGCAATCCGGTACGCGTCGAGGAGGCACTGGCGCGCCAGCACACGGACCCGCAGGCCGACAACGTCCTGGTCCTGCGCGGCGACGCGCTCACCGGTGCGGGGCTGCGGCGGGCGCTCGACGGCGTCGAGGTCGCCTACTACCTGATCCACTCGATGGAGAACGCGCCGGCGCAGCGCACGCCGTTCACCGAGCGCGAGCGGATCGCGGCGGAGCGCTTTGCGGACGCGGCCGCCCGGGCGGGCGTGCGCCGGATCGTCTACCTCGGCGGCCTCGTGCCGCACTGGCCCGCACAGACGCGCCGCTCGCGCCACCTCGCCAGCCGCGAGGCGGTCGAGCGAATCCTGCTCGACGCCGTCGAGGACTCGGTGGCGCTGCGCGCGTCGATCGTGATCGGCACGCACTCGCGATCGTTTCGCCTGCTCGTCCACCTCGTGGAGCGCCTGCCCGTGCTCACGCTGCCGGCCTGGGAGAGGTATCTCACCCAGCCGATCGATGCCAGGGACATCACCGCGATGCTGGCGGCGTCGGCGACGGCGCCGCTGGGCGGGCGCTCGCTGGAGGTGGGCGGTCCCGACGTGCTCAGCTACGGCGAGATGATGACGCGGATCGCCGAGCTGATGCTCGTGAACCGGCCGGCGCTGAAGCTCGGGGTGAACCTGACCGGCGTCACCGCGCGTGTGGCCGCGGCGATCGCCGGCGAGGACCCTGGGCTGGTGGTGCCGTTGATGCAGGGCCTGCAGGGCGACCTGCTGCCCGCCGACGATCACGCCGCCGAGCTGCTCAACGTCAGGCTGCACTCGTTCGACTCGGCCGTCGAGAACGCGCTGCGCGAATGGGAAGAACTCGAGACGCTGGCCGCCCGCTGATGAGCCTCGTGACCGCCTCGATCCGGATCGCGGCGCCACCGGAGGAGGTGTGGAAGCTGGTGATGGATCCTCACTCGCTCGGCGAGTGGGTCACGATTCATCGCAAGCTCGTGCGCGCCGATGAGGGGCCGCCGCGCGTCGGCTATGCGATGGACCAGCAGATCCACCTGCGGGGGGTCAACCTGGAGGTTCACTGGAAGCTGATCGACTGTCGCCCCAACGAGCTCGCCGTGTGGGAGGGTCGCGGGCCGGCACGCTCCCGCGCCCGCACCGAATACGTGCTCACCAAGGACAATGGCGGCACCCGCTTTGACTATCGCAACGAATTTCGCCCGCCGCTCGGCCCGGTTGGCGCGATCGTCAGCCGTGCGCTCGTCGGTGGAATGCCCGAGCGCGAGGCCAAGCGCACACTGGCCCGCCTGCGCGCTCACTTGGAGGGTGAGTCGGAGACTAGTGTAGTGTGATTGTGAACCGATGTGACGGACTGCATCCAGATCTAGTGAAGAGGATGGAAATCGTGAACGACTTCCTTGACGAGACGCGCAAAGAGATCACCGCTCGACTGAATGAGTTGAAGGCCGAGTACACCCGGCTGGAGGACGCCCTGCGCGCCCTCGCCGGCGTCGGCGGATCGCCTTCGAAGGCCAAAGCGGCGACGTCCAAACGCAAAAAAGGCCCGGGCCGGCCCCGCGGCTCGGCCACTCGCACCGCGACCAAAGCGACCAAAGCGAAACCGGCGGCCACCGCGAAACCGGCGGCCACCGCGAAACCGGCTCGCAAAGCGGGCCGTCCGGCCAAACGCCGCGCCGGTCGGCGCAAAGGCAGCGGCACCCGCGCAGCGGAGGCGCTGTCGTTCGTGCAGGGGCAGCCCGGCATCACGATTCCCGAGCTCGCCGCCAAGATGGGCATCAAGCAGAACTACCTCTACCGCGTACTGCCCGGGCTCGAGCAGGAAGGCAAGGTCAAAAAGCAGGGCCGCGGCTGGTACCCCAAAGGCTGAGACCCGCGCCGGGACCGATCGCCTGCGCGATCGGTCCTCACGCCGGCCCAGCCCGGTCGTAGCAGTCGTCGTTGTCGAACGGGGCGCGGTCGCGAAAGGGGCGCGGTCGCGACGGCCGCGCCCCCTCTCTCAGATCATGCCCCGGCGGGCGCAGTCGGCCTTTCTCAGACCATGCCCTGGCCGGCGACGTCGGCACGCTCGGCCACCAGCTCGGCGACCGATGCCTCGATCCTCCCGCGGGAGAAATCGTCGATCTCCAGGCCCTGGACGATCGTGTAGCGCCCGTCCGCGCAGGTGCACGGGAATCCGCTGATCAGCCCCTCGGGCACGCCGTAGGAGCCGTCCGAGGGCACCCCCATGGAGACCCAGCCTCCGTCGGTGCCCGCAACCCAGTCGCGCACGTGGTCGATCGCGGCGTTGGCAGCCGATGCCGCCGAGGAGGCGCCGCGTGCCTCGATCACGGCGGCGCCGCGCGTGCCGACGTTGGGCAGGAACTCCTCCTCGATCCAGGCCTGGTCATCGACGACGTCGGCCGCAATCTGAGCGCTCACGTGGGCGTGAAAGAGGTCGGGATACATGGTGGGCGAATGGTTGCCCCACACCCCCATGTGGGTGACCTCGCCGACGGGCAGCTGGAGCTTGGCAGCGAGCTGGGCGATCGCGCGGTTGTGGTCGAGTCGCATCATCGACGTGAACCGCTCGCGGGGGATGTCGGGCGCGTTGTTCATCGCGATCAGGCAGTTGGTGTTGGCCGGATTGCCGACCACGAGCACCTTCACGTCCGCGGCCGCGACGGCGTTCAGCGCCTTGCCCTGCACTGTGAATATCTCGCCGTTGGCGCTGAGCAGCTCAGAGCGCTCCATGCCCTTGGTGCGGGGACGCGAGCCGACCAGCAGGGCGACGTTGGTGCCATCGAAGGCGTCGGCCGGGTGGTCGTGCAGATCGAGGCCGGTGAGCAGTGGGAACGCGCAGTCGATCAGCTCCATCGCCACCCCCTCCAGCGCGCCCATCGCCTGGGGGATCTCGAGCAGGCGCAGGTCGACCGGCTGGTCGGGGCCCAGCAGCTGCCCGCTGGCGATGCGAAAGACGATGCTGTAGCCGATCTGTCCGGCGGCGCCGGTGACGGTGACTCTCACGGGATTGCTCACAAGTTCATCTCCTGGCTGGGGGCTGTGGGTTTACTGCTCGATCGGACACGCGCGCGTGCGCCTAGGCCATGGCCCGGTGCAGGCCCGCGTCGATCGAGGCGAGAAACTCCTCGGTGGTCTGCCACGGCTGATCGGGGCCGACGAGCAGGGCGAGATCCTTCGTCATGCTGCCGCTTTCCACTGTTTCGACACAGACACGCTCGAGCGTCTCAGCGAAGGCGCTCACCTCGGGGGTCTCATCCATGCGCCCGCGCGCAATCAGGCCGCGCGTCCACGCGAAGATCGAGGCGATCGGGTTGGTGGAGGTGGGCTTGCCCTGCTGGTGCAGCCGGTAGTGGCGGGTGACGGTGCCGTGAGCCGCCTCCGCCTCGACGGTCTTGCCGTCGGCGGTCATCAGCACGCTTGTCATCAATCCCAGCGAGCCGTAGCCCTGGGCGATCGTGTCGGATTGGACGTCGCCGTCGTAGTTCTTGCACGCCCACAGATAGCCGCCTTCCCACTTCAGCGCGGCGGCGACCATGTCGTCGATCAGGCGGTGTTCATAGGTGAGGCCGGCCGCCTCGAAGTCCAACTGGAACTCCTGCTCATATACATCCTGGAAAATGTCCTTGAAGCGCCCGTCGTAGCGCTTGAGGATCGTGTTCTTGGTCGACAGGTAGACGGGGTAGCCGCGCTCGAGCCCATAGCGCAGGGACGCGCGCGCGAAGTCGCGGATGGAGTCGTCGAGGTTGTACATCGCCATCGCAACGCCACTGCTCGGGAAGTCATAGACCTCGAGCTCGATCGGCTCGCTGCCGTCGAGGGGTGTGAAGGTGAGCGTCAGGCTGCCCGCGCCGGGCACCACGAGGTCGGTCGCACGGTACTGATCGCCGAAGGCATGGCGGCCGATCACGATCGGCTTCCTCCAGCCGGGCACGAGGCGGGGGATGTTGGCGATCACGATCGGCTCACGGAAGATGACCCCGCCGAGGATGTTGCGGATCGTGCCGTTGGGTGAGCGCCACATCTCCTTGAGGTCGAACTCGCGCACGCGCGCCTCGTCGGGAGTGATGGTCGCGCACTTGACGCCCACCCCGTAGCGCTTGATCGCTTCGGCCGCTTCGACAGTGACGAGATCGTCGGTCGCGTCGCGGTTCTCGATGCCGAGGTCGAAGTACACCAGCTCGACGTCGAGGTAGGGAACGATCAGTTGCTCCTTGATGAACGACCAGATGATCCTGGTCATCTCGTCGCCGTCGAGCTCGACAACGGGGTTCTTGACGCCGATCTTGGCCATTGCGCGGCGATGCTATCGCTCACACGCCGCCGGGCCTGCGCAGGGCGCGCGCGCCGGCGCTGGGCTCAGCCGTTCCAGCTGGCCTGCGAGCCGTGCCCGATGAGGAGCTTCGCGGCACCGCCCGAGAAGGGGATGCTCGCGATGCGTCCGTCGGAGGGCGGATCCCCGAGGGCGCCCTCGTCGATCAGGAGCGTGCGTCCGTCGCGCGAGATGCCGGCGGCCATCACCGGTTGTCCCCGGACGAGGATGCGGCGGGCACGGCCGGAGGCCACGAGCACCGTCCACGCTTCACTGGTGTCCTGTCCGCCGAACTCGGCCAGCAGCCTGCCGCCGCTGGCCGAGAAGGCGAGCGGCACGAGGCCCCACACCAGCGGGTCCACGCCCACGTGCGTGAGCCGCCGCGTGCCCCCGCCACTCGGCGCGATCAGCCAGATCTGGTATTCCGGCGCCTCGCTGCGCCGGCGCTCGCGGTCGTAGGCGATGTAGCGCGGCCCCCAGAGCGGATAGAGGCTGCGCCCGTCGCTGGTCAGGGCGCGCGTGCCCGAGCCGTCGGGCTGGGCGATGTAAAGGTTGACGGGCGCGGCGAGAGCTAGCGAGCGAGCGAGCCCGTAGACGATGCGGTCGCTGCCGTCGGGGGCGAAGCTCGCGCCGTGGACCGCCCCGCTGGCGATTGTCGCGACGACGCCGGTGTCGATGTCGATCACGGCGAGCCCCGAGCCCGCTTCACCGGAGGGCGAGGTGGACTGCAGCGCAACCGCGAGATAGCGCGAGTCGGGCGACCAGGCGAGTGGCTGCGCGGTGGCCGTGGCGAGGCTGAGGTAGCTGGACGGGGTGCCGCCTACGGTCGAGTAGATGACGACGGCCGGGCCCTGTTCCTGGAGGCCGGGGCTGAACGCCGTGACGGCGACGGCGCGGCCGCTGTCTGCCAGCAGCGGCTCCTGGCCCGCCCCGAGGCGTCTGGCTTCACGGCCGCCGGGACGCGCGGCCCAAACCGTCGGCGTCGACAGCGCGCCGCCGGTGACGTACGCAAGCCCCGCCGGCAGCGGCGGAGTGAGGTCGGGCGCCGCGAGGCCTTCGGCGCGCACTCCGATGGGCGCGCCGAGAGCGAGCAGCAACGCACCGATGAGCAACAGCACCCTCGCCACACGGCTGACCGGCACGCACATGTGGCGCCAGCCTACTGCGCTCGCCGCGCGTGCGCAGACCCCCTTCTGCTTGACTGTGAGGCAATGGCCAGCACTCTCTCCCGGGCTGCAGGCGACCACGCTCCGTGGCAGACGCACACGGTCACCAACCAGGTGCCGCCGCTGGAGGGCGTCAACGTGTACGCGAGCAACGTGGCGCTGGTCGAGGCGGTCAAGCGCGAGGGCGCCGACTGGGTCGGCGAGCGGGCCTCGGCGCTGGGCGAGCTGGTCGGCGGCGAGCCCCAGCAGTCGTGGGGGCGCCTGGCGAACGAGAACAGGCCCGTGCTGCACACCCACGATCGCTACGGCAACCGCATCGACGAGGTCGAGTTCCATCCCGCATGGCACCAGCTGATGCGACTCGGCGTCGAGCACGAGCTGCACTCGCTGCCGTGGCGCAGCGAGGAGCAGGCGCCCCACGCGGCGCGGGCGGCGCTGTACATGACCGCCATGCAGGCCGAGGCCGGCTTCGCTTGCCCGATCACGATGACCTTCGCGGTGGTCCCGGCGCTGCGCGCCCAGCCTGAGCTCGCGGCCGAGTGGGAGCCGCTCATCACCGCGAACACCTACGACCCGCGGCTGATCAGCGCGAGCGAGAAGGGCTCGGCGATCGCGGGCATGGCGATGACCGAGAAGCAGGGCGGCTCGGACGTGCGCGCCAACACCACGTTCGCCACCGCCCTCGGCGACGGCGGTGCGGGCGGCGAGTATGAGCTGATCGGCCATAAGTGGTTCTGCTCGGCGCCGATGTCCGACCTGTTCCTGGTGCTCGCCCAGAGCGAGGAAGGACTGTCCTGCTTCCTGCTGCCGCGGATCCTGCCCGACGGCACCCGCAACGCGCTGCACATCCAGCGCCTGAAGGACAAGCTCGGCAACCACTCGAACGCATCCTCGGAGATCGAGCTGCATGGCGCCTGGGCGCGCATGGTCGGTGAACCCGGCCGCGGCGTCGCGACGATCATCGAGATGGTCGGCCACACCCGCCTGGACTGCGTGATCGGCAGCGCGGCGGGAATGCGCGTGGCGGTCGTCAACGCCGTCCATCATGCGAGCAACCGCAGCGCATTCGGCAAGCGGCTGGTGGAGCAGCCGCTGATGCGCAACGTGCTGGCCGACCTGTGCGTGGAGTCCGAGGCGAGCACCGTCCTGGCGATGCGCCTGGCGCGCGCCTACGACGAGGCCCACGCCGACGCCGAGACCGGCGCGGACTCCAGCGACGCGCAGCTGTTCAAGCGCCTGGCGACCGCGGTCGGCAAGTACTGGACGTGCAAGCGCACCCCCAACCACGCCTTCGAGGCGCTCGAGTGCCTCGGCGGTGCGGGCTACGTCGAGGAGTCAGGCATGCCGCGCCTCTACCGCGAGGCGCCGCTGGCCTCGATCTGGGAGGGCTCGGGCAACGTCATGAGCCTCGACGTGCTGCGCGCGCTGACGCGCTCGCCGCGCTCGCTCGAGGTGTTCGTGGCCGAGGTCGAGCAGGCGGCCGGCGCCGACGCCCGCCTCGATCGCGGCGTGCAGGCGCTCAAGCAGCAGTTCGCCGACCCCGCCACGCTCGAGACGCGCGCGCGCCGCGTCGTGGAATCGATGGCGCTGTGCCTGCAGGGCTCGCTGCTCGTGCGCCACGCGCCGGCGGCAGTGGCCGATGCGTTCTGCGCATCGCGTCTGGGGGGTGACGGCGGCCTCGAGTACGGCACGCTGCCCGCAGGCGTGGATTTCGCGAGCATCATCGAGCGCGCCGCCGTGCACGCCTAGCGCGCCCGCCCGCGGCCTTCCGGCGGCCTACCATTGTGAGGATGAGGACAGGCAGCAGCATCCAGCTGGCGCGCATCTTCGGGATCCGCATCGGGGTCAGCATGAGCTGGTTCTTCGTGCTGTTCTTCCTGATCTACTACCTCTCGGCGTACTTCCACGATGTGCTCGGCGGGTCGCAAACGACCGCCTACGCGGTCGCCGTCGCCGGCGCCCTCGGCTACTTCGCCTCGCTGATCCTGCACGAGCTCGGCCACGCGCTCGTGGCGCGCCGGCTCGGGATCGCGATCGCGGGCATCGACCTGTGGTTCTTCGGCGGGCTCTCGCGCATGGAGCGCGAGCCCGACACGGCCGGCGAGGAGCTGAAGATCGCGGCCGCCGGCCCGGCCGTGACGCTGGTGCTCTTCTGCATCTGCCTGGCCCTCGGCACGGCGGTGGCCAGCAGCGGCAGCTTCACCAAAGTGGCGCTCACCAGCGAGGGCTTCATCACCACCCCCGCGCTCGCCCTGATCGGCTGGCTCGGCTTCATCAACGCACTGCTGTTCCTGTTCAACCTGGTCCCAGCCTTCCCCCTCGACGGCGGGCGTATCGCGCGCGCGCTGATCTGGTGGCGCACCGGTGACCGCAACCGCGCGACCCACGCGACGGGCCGCTCCGGGCAGGCCTTCGCCGTAGCGCTCGGCCTGTTCGGGCTGTGGTCCTTCGCGGCCCACAACTCGAGCCTCGGCCTGCTCACCATGCTGCTCGCGCTGATCCTCTACCAGGCAGCCGGCGCGGCCGTCGTGCAGGGAGCGATCGGCCGGCGCATCCAGAGCATCACGGTCGGCGACATCATGGATCGCACCCCCGTCACGATCCTCGACGAGGTCACGCTGCTGGACGCCCAGGAACAGTTCTTCCAGCGCTATCAGCGACCCTGGTTCGCGGTCGTGGACGCCGCACGCCACTTCCTCGGCGTGGTGCGCCTCCCGCGCGTGGAGGCCGAGATCGCCGCCGGGCGCCCCGCGCTGCACGTGGCGGACGTGCTCGAGGAGAACCTGCCCGTGAAGATCGGCGAGGAGGCGCCGCTGGAGTCGCTGCTCGGCTCCGAAGGCCTCGGGCGCCTCGGGGGAATGGTCGCCGTGGACAACGACGGCGTCCTGCAGGGCGAGGTCACGATCGCACAGGTGCGCCAGGCGCTGCGCCCGGCGCACGGCACCTGAGGCGGGTGGCCGGCGGGCCTGCGCCCGTGGGGGGCCGCGCGGCCGCGCGGCCCGCGGCCAGGCACGGCCCGCGGCGTCCCGCGTTATAGAGTCCCGGGCCGCAGCGCCGTTCCCCATCCCCTCCCCCTTCCCCACCCTCAGGAGCCATGCCAGCACACGACGTCTTGATCATCGGGGCCGGTCTCGCCGGCCAGCGCGCTGCGCTGGCGGCCGCCCAGCAGGGCTCGAGTGTGGCGATCATGAGCAAGGTCCATCCCGTGCGCTCGCACTCGGTGGCTGCCGCCGGCGGCATCAACGCGGCGATCAGCGTGGACGACGACTGGCACTCCCACGCCTACGACACGGTCAAGGGCTCGGACTTCCTCGGTGACCAGGACGCGATCGAAGTGATGTGCTCGGAGGCGCCGCGGGAGGTCATGCACCTCGAGCACATCGGCGTGACCTTCCACCGCAACGACAAGGGCGAGATGGATCTGCGTGCGTTCGGCGGCGCCTCGATGAAGCGCACCGCCTACGTGGCCGACATCACCGGGCAGGCGCTCCTGCACGTGCTCTACGAGCAGCTGATGAAGCACCACGAAACCGTGGAGCGCTTCGAGGAGTGGTTCACCACCTCGCTGCTGCTCGACGAGACCGGGCGCTGCTGCGGGGTGATTGCGCGCGACGTGCGCAGCGGGCGCATGGAGGCCTTCACCGCCAAGAACGTGATCCTCGCCTGCGGCGGCGCGGGGCAGGCCTACAAGCCGACCACCAACGGGCTGATCGTGACCGGCGACGGGATCGCGATGGCCTACCGGGCGGGCGCGCCGCTGATGGACATGGAGATGGTCCAGTACCACCCCACCTGCCTGGTCGAGACCGGCATCCTGATCACCGAGGGCGCGCGCGGTGAGGGCGCCCACCTGCTCAACGCCAACGGCGAACGCTTCATGGAGAAATCGGCGCCCAACAAGATGGAGCTGGCCTCCCGCGACGTCGTCTCCAGGGCGGAGCAGATCGAGATCAACGAGGGCCGCGGCGTGGGGCCGGGCGGCGCCGGGATCTTCCTCGACGTGACCGTCGTGCCGCGCAAGCGCACGCTCGAGGCGCTGCGCGAGATCGTCAACCTCGGTCGCGACTTCGCCGGCGTGGACATCACGCGCGAACCGATCATGATCCGCCCCGGCCAGCACTACATCATGGGCGGCGTGAAGACCGACATCGACGGGCGCACGCCGATCGAGGGCCTGTATGCGGCCGGCGAGGTCGCCTGCGTGTCCGTCCACGGCGGCAACCGACTGGGCGCCAACTCGCTGTTGGACACGCTCATCTTCGGCCGCCGGGCGGGCGAACACGCGGCCGAGCGCGCCGCGCAGATGGGCCCGCCCAGGCTCGACACGCGGGCCCGCCTGGATCAGGACAGCGACGAGCTCGCCTCGATCATCGCCCGCCCACGCGACGGCAGGCGCGTCTCGGAGATCAAGAGCGAGCTCGGCGAGGTGATGAACAAGCACGCGGCCGTCTTCCGCGACGAAGCCGGCCTGCAGAGCGCGCTGGAGACGGTCCGGCGCCTGCGCGCGGAGAGCGAGCACGCCTGGATCGACGACCGCGGCACCGTCTTCAACCAGGACGTGCTCGGCGCGGTCGAGCTCGGCTTCATGATCGACTGCGCCGAGACGACGCTCGTGGGCGCGATCGAGCGCAAGGAGTCCCGCGGCGCGCAGTTCCGCACCGACTACCCCGAGCGCAACGACGCGGAGTGGCTCAAGCACATCGACATCACCGCCCCGCAGAACGGGGGTGGGCCTCGAGTCAGCTATTCGCCGGTCACCATCACCCAGTGGCAGCCCGAGGAGAGGAAATACTGATGGCTGAAGTGCACGACCGCCCGCCCGAGCAGTTCACGCTGAGGATGCGCCGCTACAACCCCGAGTCCGGCGACGCGCCCTACTGGGACGAGCACACGATCGAGCTCGAGCCCCACCGTTCGGTGCTCGAGGCGATCCTGCAGGCGCGCGACCGCTTCGACGGCTCGATCGGCATCCGCTGCTCCTGCCGCCAGGCCATCTGCGGCTCCTGCGGAGTGCGCGTGAACGGCGAACCGTCACTGGCCTGCCACACCCACCTCGACGCCGCCAAGGCGAGCGCGCGCGACGGCGTCATAGAGATCGAGCCGATGGGCAACATGCCGGTCATCAAGGACCTGATCGTGGACATGGACGCGGTCCACTGGAAGAAGATCCAGCGCGTGACGCCGTGGCTGCTGGCCAAGCAGCCGGTTCCCGAGCGCGAGTACCTCGTGCCCAAAGAAGCGATGGTCGACATCACCCAGACGATGGCCTGCATCCAGTGCGGCGCGTGCGTCTCCGACTGCCTGGCGATGGAGGTCGACCCCGGCTTCATCGGCCCCGCCGCGCTCGCAAAGGCCTACCGCTTCGTGGGCGACCCCCGCGACGCCCAGCAGCGCGAGCGGCTCGTCGACCTCGCCCACGACCAGCAGGGGATATTCGACTGCACGCACTGCTTCAAGTGCGTCGAGGCCTGCCCCAAGGACGTCAACCCGATGGGGCAGATCATGCGCCTGCGCCGGATCGCGATCGCCGACCAGCACATCAAGGACAGGCACAACGGCGAGCGCCACGAGGCGGCCTTCACGACGCTCGTGCGCGAGAACGGCCTGCTGTGGGAGGCCGAGCTGCTGCCGCGCTCCTACGGCGGCAACTCGTGGTTTGGCAAATTCGCCCCGGCGGCCGGCAAAGAGCTGATCAGCTCGCTGCCCGCGATCACCAAGGCGCTGGCGCGCGGCAAGGTCACGCTGATGGGCGCGCTCAAACCACACAAGATCCCGCCGGGGGACCTCAAGAGCGTGCAGGCCATCTACGAGAAGGTCGAGGGACGCGAGCAGCGCTACGAGCTGAACCTCTACATCACCGGCCAGGACGAGGTGCCCGCCGAGGGCGCTGCGGTCGCGGCCGGGGCGGGTGCCGACGGCGGGTCAGACGCCGCGGCCCCGTCCGGCGCCGAAGGGAGCACGAGCCAATGAAGGTTGCCTACTGGCCCGGCTGCGTCAGCCGCGGCTTCACCCCCGAGCTGCATGGCTCGATGGCCAAGATCGCACCGTTGCTGGACATCGAGCTCATCGAGCTCGATCGCGCCTGCTGCACCGGCGCGGGCGTCATCGCCGAGCACAACCAGGAGCTCGCCGACACGCTCAACGCGCGCACCTTCGCACTCGCCCAGCAGGTGCAGGGGGCGGAGATGATGATGAACATCTGCTCCACCTGCCAGGGCGCGCAGAGCGAGTGCCAACAGCGCCTGGACTCGAGCGCGGAGTACCGCGAGCGCGTCAACGGGACGCTCGCCGCCGAGGGGCTCTCCTACGAGCAGGGCATCACGAACAAGAACTTCCTGTGGCTGCTCGTCGAGGAGATCGGCCTCGAGCACCTGCGCTCGCTGGTCAAGCGCCCGCTCAGCAACCTCAAGGTCGGGCCCTTCTACGGCTGCTACATCGTGCGCCCGCGCGATCGCCTCGGCATCGACGCCGAGCGCCCGCGCGACCACTACCTCGACCAGGTCATCGCCGCGCTCGGCGGCACCGTCATCGAGTACGCGGGCATGCGCAAGTGCTGCGGCTTCCCGATCATCACCATGAACAAGGAGGCCTCGCTCAAGCAGGCCGGGCGCCATCTCGGCGACGCCGTGGACGCGGACGCCGACTGCCTCGTGACGCCGTGCCCGCTGTGCCATCTGAACCTCGACCTGCAGCAGCCGCTGGCCGAAGGCGTCGTCGGCCGCCAGCTGCAGATGCCGGTGCTGCACCTGCCCCAGCTCGTCGGCCTCGCGCTCGGCCTCGATCCCAAGGAGCTCGGCCTGAACCGCCACGTCGTGCGCCCGACCTCGGTGATCGACTGGTCCACCGCGGTCGTGGGCGCGGCCGCCTAGCCGCGCGTGCGGATCCTCACCGTCGTAGGCAACCGGCCGCAGTTCATCAAGGCCGCCGCCGTGTCGGGGCCGCTGCGCGAGCACCACGAGGAGATCCTCGTGCACACCGGCCAGCACTACGACGACTCGCTCTCGCGCGTCTTCTTCAGCGAGCTCGGCCTGCAGCGGCCGGAGCGCGAGCTCGGCATCGGGGGCGGGTCGAACACCTCCCAGACCGCCCGCATGCTCGCCGCCCTCGAGCCGCTGCTCGCGGGGCTCGGCCCCGACGCGGTGCTCGTCTACGGCGACACCAACTCGACGCTCGCGGGTGCGCTCACCGCGGCGCAGGCGGGTGTGCCGGTCGTGCACGTCGAGGCGGGCATGCGCTCATTCGACCGCACGATGCCCGAGGAGCTCAACCGGGTGCTCTGCGACCACGCCAGCGAGCTGCTGCTGTGCTCCTCGCCGACCGCCGCCGCCAACCTCGCCGCGGAGTCGCTCGCTGGGCGCGCGGTGCTCGTCGGCGACGTGATGGTCGACGTCGCGCTGCGCTGGCAGCCGGCCGCGCGCGCCGACGCCGCGGCTCCCGCCGCGTACGGGCTCACACCCGGCGGCTACCTCCTGCTCACCGCCCACCGTGCCGGCAACGTCGATCGGCCCGAGCGTCTGCGCGCGCTCGTCGAGCTCATCCTCGCGCTGCCCGCCCCCGTGCTCTTCCCGCTGCATCCCCGCACGCGCAGTCGCCTGCAGGACGCCGGCCTGCTCGAGCGCCTCGCCGGCGCCGAGGGCGTGCAGCTGACCGAGCCGCTCGGCTATCTCGAGTTCAGCGCA
>Ga0209040_10001302_pt1 | contig 19672 bp, 16 predicted proteins | sample BogFormECP12_OM3_FD_188240 | JGI IMG/M metagenome (GOLD analysis project Ga0209040, IMG submission 188240) | Bog forest soil microbial communities from Calvert Island, British Columbia, Canada - ECP12_OM3 (SPAdes) (version 2) | ecosystem: Environmental > Aquatic > Freshwater > Wetlands > Bog ...
ACATGATCGAGGCATTCGACAAGACGGCACCAGTGCGCATCACCCCGGTTCGACTGGACGCAGACTACTGGGGCGCGCGCCGCTACCTCGACCAACCGCCGTGATAGACCCCGCTGATCTCCGGGTCAGCTGGCCTCAACGCGCGAAGATTAACCGCGCCCTCCTCACCTGGAGAGCGGGCTGAAGTACCTGGCTCGTGTGGCCGGTGGCGCCTTAGCCGCAAACGTAGTCGAGCCGGCACGGTCCGTCCGCCCTTGCGACGCCACCGATCTGGGCCGGGACGGGCCGCGGGTGCGTCGTCCAGTCCGGCGTCATCTGGTAGCGGCCGAACAAGTGCGTCATCGCCGCCGTCATGGCCGAGAGCGAGAACGGCTGCGCCGGACACGAGTGCCGTCCGTGGCCGAACGCCGTCACCAACATGGGTGAGGGGAGTGTCTTCTCGTCGGTCAGCCGATGCCGCGTCCATCGGTCCGGGTCCCAGTTGTCCAGCCCCGGTGCAACGGACGTGTTGAGCAGGGGCAGCAACGTGGCGATGGTCCACCCCGGCGGTACCTGGTAGCTGACCTCGCCGGTGTCCAAACAGACCGGGGACAGCACGGTGCGGGACATGATCGAGCGCTGCGCCAGACGGGTGGACTCCAGCGCACAGCGCTGCGCCAGGTCGGCATCGCCGGCGACTACCCGCTCCAGATGTGCCGGGTGCTCAAGCAGGTCGACCAAAGCCCACCCGAGTGCGGCGGCCAGATTGGACATCGAGGCGATGTGTATCAGCGCGACATCGAGCGCGATCCCGCGAAATCTGTTGTCCTGCGCCTTCGAACACCAGGCATCCACGATCCTGCCGAACAGACCCTGATCGTCCATACCGCCGGTGTCCCAGCGGTGCGCGGCGGCCGCGACGATATCGACAATCTCGTCGAGGGCCGCACGCTCGGCTCGCTTGTTGGAGGCGGCGACGGCGGCCATCGCGTCGGGATGCACGAATGCGTCGGCGCCGTCGAGGATGTCGAAGGCCCGCACGAGACGATCAAACGCCTCGCCTTCGGCACATCCGGGCCCCGCCCAGGACGCGAGCCCCATCCGGTGGCCGAGTCGGCGGGTCAGCTCGAAGACGTCCACCGAGCCTGACGAGCCCAACTCGATGGTGGTCTCCCGCAGCGCCCAATCCAGGTTGGCCAAGTAGCCCGCGACGTCGTCGCGGCGGAACAGGGTGTTGGGCAGGATGCGCCGTCCGTCGAAGATCTCGTCGGGAAGTTTGCGGCGCAGCATCAGGTAGTCGGCGACGCCTTTGCTGGCCTTCTCCTCGGGCAGTCCGTAGAACGATTCGACGCCGGTCGGAGAGAACGTGAACAGGTAGTGATCCTGACCGCTCTGCACGGCGAAGGTGTCGCCGTGTCTGGCCCGGGCCGCCGCGATCGCAGCGACCGCGTCCGAGACCGGGACGTCCCACGGCAGGCCGGTTCCTTCGGCATAAGGCGCCGCTGCAGCCGGGCAGGGCTCCGGCACCGTCTAGCGCGCCGTTCGATTTCGTAGGGAATTGAACAGGTTTCGCACTGCGTGGTCGGCCACTGACAGCGGCGACATCACCGTCTCGCCGACTCCCACCATGTAGTCGATTCGCTCGACGATGGCCTCGACCGGCGCGACGAGCGTGACCAGCCGGCCCATCAGGTCGTCAATCCTGACTAGCGTGGCCTCGAAGTGGTCCAAGCCGGCGTCCAGGCGGTCCACCGCCTCGTTCAAGTGGGAGAGCGAATTGTTCAGGTCCGAGAGGGTATCGCCCAGGCCGCCGAGCACGTCTTCCAGTTGCCCCACGGTGACGTCGGCGTTCATTGCCGCCTGGGTGAGCGTCCTGATCCGCTGTCTCGGCGGGCGGCTGCCGGCGCTTTTGTCTGCCATGACGCTCATTATTACTGCCCGGTCGGGAACCCCCGGACTCGAATCGGCATCTGATCGGGTATGCAACCCAGACATTGCGAACATTGCCGCCCCGTCGTGACGACGGGCCCCGCGCCACCCGACATCATTCGGCGGCTGCAGGACTACGCGCTCGGCTACACCGATCGGCTGGCCGAGCGGCGCCGTTAGCCGGAAAGTTTGGCTGCCGCCTGGTTGTCGAGGAACCAGACCGTGTCTTCCCGGCCGACCGCACCGGCGGCCGGCACCGACACGGGGTCGGCGCCGCCGATCGCGGCGGCCACCGCCTCGGCTTTCTCCGCGCCGGACACCAGTATCCACACCTCGCGAGAGCGCTGGATTGCCGGCAGTGTCAACGTAATTCGTTGCGGCGGAGGCTTGGGTGAATCCTCCACACCGACCACCAGCCGGGTGGTTTCGCGCACGGCTGGAGTGTCCGGGAACAGCGAATTGATGTGGCCTTCGGGTCCCATGCCGAGCAGGTGGACGTCGAAATTCGGTGCGGGATAGCCCGGTTCGGCGTTCGCGGCCAGGAGTTGCTCGTAGGACAATGCGGCGGCCGCAAGATCATTGCCGAATTCGCCGTCAAGCGCCGGCATCGCGTGCACGTTGCGCGCCGGAATGTCGATGCGATTCAGCAGCGCATCGCGGGCCTGCTTGTCGTTGCGTTCGTCGTCGTCTTCGGCCACGTAGCGCTCGTCGCCCCAGAACAGATGCACCTTGGCCCAGTCGATGCGCTGCCCCTGGGCGCCGAGATAACTCAACAGCCGGTTGCCGTTTCCGCCGCCGGTCAGCACGATCAGTGCTCGCCCGCGAGCGGCGGCGGCCGCGTCGATGACGCCGATCAGGCGCTCGCCGGCCGCAGCGACCAGCCCGTCGCTGTCGGCGAAGGTCTCGACGGTCGTGCTCATTTGCGCCGCTCTCCCCCGCAAGCGGGAGGTGCCCCCACCCCATCGCTGCATCCCCCTCGCCGCTGCGCGGCTGGGGGTGCCCCCGCTGCATCGTCGCCGGCGCGGCTCACGCGTACTCCACGCGGTCGATGCCTTCCAGCGCTGAAAAGTAGATCGCGTCCGCGTCCAACCGGCGCAGATCCTCGGCGAGGCACTCGCGGGTTTCCCTGCGCTGCAACGGAACAAGCGCGTCCGGCTTAGCCGTCCGGCTCAACGTCGCCGTCACGCCTTCCTGCGGTCTGCTCAGCGTCACCGTCTCGCTGTTGCGCACCAGTTCGACCTTGAGCTCGCCGACCGCGCGCCGCACCGGCCCGTCGATTCGGCTCGCCAGCCAGCCCGCGAGGACGTCGAGCGCGGGTTCGGTCTTGAGCCCGGACACCAACGCCGACGTGATCGGTTCGTGCGGTGGCAGGTCGATCGCCGACGTGAGCAGCGCCCGCCAGTAGGTAATGCGGCTCCAGGCCAGGTCGGTGTCACCAGGGGTGTATCCGGGCAGCCTGCTTTTGATGCAAGCCAATGGGTCAGCCCCGTTGGTTGCGTCGGTGATACGCCGAACTGCCAGTTGGCCCAACGGATCCTGCGCTGGCACGGCCGGGGCGAGATCCGGCCACCACGCCACCACCGGGATATCGGGCAGCAGGAAGGGGACGACGACGCTGCTGCTGTGTCCGGCGAGTGGGCCCGCGAGCCGGAGCACCACCACCTCGGTGGCGCCGCTGTCACCGCCGGCCCGCAGTTGCGCGTCCAAACGCGCCTCGGCGGCATCCGCGTCGCCGGTCATCACCACGATTACCCGGCTGGGGTGCTCGTGGCTGGCCGCGTTGGCCGCTTCGATGGATTCTTCGAGGATCGTCTCGCTGTCGGGCGCGATAACCAGTGTCAGTACCCGGCCGAGCGTCACTGCGCCGACCTTCTCGCGCAGCTCGTCGAGCTTCTTGTTGATTTCGTTAGTACTGCTTTCCGGCAAATCGACGATCATTTGCGCCGCTCCTCCCCGCCCGCGGGGCTCATGCGCCGCTCCTCAGCATCGCTTCGCTCTGCATCGTCGCCGGCGCTCATGGCCGCCGCCATTCCCGGCCCGTCCGGCGGAGCATCTCGAACGACGATGCCGGGCCCCAGGTGCCCGCCTCGTACGGTTCGGGCTTGCCGTCTTCGGCCCAGTTGTCGAGCACCGGATCCAGTATCTCCCAAGCCAGTTCGACTTCCTCATTGACCGGAAAGAGCGACGGTTCGCCGAGCAGCACGTCGAGGATCAACCGTTCGTAGGCCTCGGGTGATTCCTCGGCGAACGCTGAGCCGTAGGAGAAGTCCATGTTGACGTCGCGTACTTCCATTGCGCTGTCCGGCACCTTCGAACCGAATCGCAACGTAATCCCTTCGTCCGGCTGCACCCGGATCACCAGCGCGTTGGCCCCCAGCTCATCGGTCATCGTTGCGTCGAACGGCAGATGCGGTGCCCGTTTGAACACCAGGGCGATCTCGGTCACCCTGCGGCCCAGTCGTTTTCCGGTCCGAAGGTAAAACGGCACGCCGGCCCAGCGACGGGTATCGACTTCCAGTGTGATCGCGGCGAACGTCTCGGTGGTGGAGTCTTTGGAAAAGCCCTCTTCGTCGAGCAGGCCAACCACATGCTCTCCGCCCTGCCAACCGGCGCTGTACTGGCCGCGAGACGTGGTCTCGTCGAGCGGCTCTGCGAGTTGCGTTGCGGAGAGCACCTTGATCTTCTCGGTCTGCAGTTCCGACGGATGAAAACTCACCGGCTCTTCCATGGCGGTCAACGCCATCAGTTGCATCAGGTGGTTCTGGATCACGTCGCGGGCAGCGCCGATCCCGTCGTAATAGCCTGCGCGCCCGCCAAGTCCGATGTCCTCGGCCATGGTGATCTGCACGTGGTCGACGTAGTGGGCGTTCCAGATCGGGTCGAACAACTGATTGGCGAACCGCAGCGCCATGATGTTCTGCACCGTTTCCTTGCCCAGGTAGTGGTCGATGCGGAACACCGATTCCTCGGGGAACACACTGTTGACCACGTGGTTGAGCTCGCGTGCACTGTCCAGGTCGTGGCCGAACGGCTTTTCGATGACCACGCGCCTCCAGCTGTCGTCCTGGGGACGGGCCAACCCGGCTTTGCTCAACTGCTCGCAGACCGCGGGAAAGCTGTTGGGCGGGATTGCCAGGTAGAACGCGTGATTGCCGCTGGTGCCGCGTTCCGCGTCGAGCTTGTCCAGGGTCTCGGCCAGCCGCGCGAATGCGGCGTCGTCGTCGAAGGTGCCTTTGACGAACCGGCATCCCTCGGCCAGCCTGTCCCAGATCGCCTGGCGGAACGGCGTGCGCGAATGCTCCTTGACGGAGTCGTAGATCTCCTTGGTGAAGTCGTCGTGGTTCCAGTCTCGGCGGGCGAACCCGACCAGGGCAAAGTTGGGTGGTAGTAAGCCACGGTTGGCCAGGTCATAGATAGCTGGCACAACCTTCTTACGGGCGAGGTCCCCGGTCACGCCGAAGATCACCACCGCGCACGGCGCGGCGATTCGCGGCAGCCGCTTATCGCGCTTGTCTCGCAGCGGGTTTTGCCACCGTGCGGCACCGGCCGCGCTGCGGGCCGGACTCATTTGGCGGCGCTATCCAGCTGCGCCTGAGTCGCGTCGAGGAGCTCCTTCCAGGACGCTTCGAATTTCTCCACGCCTTCGCTCTCCAGCACGAGGAACACGTCGGTCAGGTCGATGCCGACCGCCCCGAGCTTGTCGAAGACCTCTTGGGCTTCCGAGGCAGTGCCGGTGATCGTGTCACCGGTAACCACACCGTGATCGGCTACCGCGTCAATCGTCTTCTCCGGCATGGTGTTCACCGTGTTCGGGGCGACCAGCCCGGTGACGTACAACGTGTCGGAGTAGTCGGGGTTTTTCACGCCGGTCGACGCCCACAACGGCCGCTGGACCCGCGCACCATCTTTCTCGAGCTGCGTGTAGCGATCGCCACCGATGAAGACTTCCTGGTAGGCGGCATAGGCCAGTCGTGCGTTGGCCACTCCGGCCTGTCCGCGCAGCGCCAGCGCTTCGCCGGAGCCGATCTTCTCCAGGCGCTTGTCGATCTCGGTGTCGACTCGTGAGACGAAAAACGATGCCACCGAATGAATCTTGGAGAGGTCGTGTCCGGCCTGCTTGGCCCCCTCCAGTCCCGCCAGGTAGGCGTCCATCACCTCGCGGTGCCGCTCCACTGAGAAGATCAGCGTGACGTTGACCGAAATCCCTTCCGCCAGAACGGCGGTGATGGCCGGCAGCCCGGCCTTGGTGGCCGGGATCTTGATGAACAGATTCGGCCGGTCGACGATCTTCCACAGCTCGATGGCCTGCTGGATCGTCTTGTCGGTTTCGTGCGCCAACCGCGGGTCGACCTCGATGGAGACACGACCGTCGACCCCGCCCGACGCCTCCCACTGCGGTGCCAGCACGTCGCATCCGTTGCGGACGTCGTCGGTGGTGACGGTGCGGATGGTGGCGTCGACGTCGGCGCCGCGCTCGGCCAGCTCGGCGACCTGGGCGTCGTAGGCATCGCCGTGCGACAGCGCAGCCTGGAAGATCGACGGGTTGGTGGTGACGCCGACGACGCTCTTGGTGTCAATGAGTTCTTGTAGGTTGCCGGACTGCAAGCGCTGTCGGGACAGGTCGTCCAGCCACACGGATACGCCCGCGGCGCTGAGCGCGGCGAGGTTGGGATTCTGAGTCATCGAATTTCCTTCTTTTAGTTATCCAGTGTTCGTTCGGCGGCGTCGACTACGGCTTCCGGGGTGAACCCGTACTCATGGAACAAAGTCTTGGCGTCGGCGGATGCCCCGTAGTGCTCGATCGACACGATCTCGCCGGTGTCGCCGACCAGCTTGTGCCAACACTGTGCGATGCCGGCCTCGACGGCGACGCGTGCCGACACCGACGGCGGCAGCACGCTGTCACGGTATTCGTACGGTTGCGACTCGAACCATTCGACGCACGGCATCGACACGAGTCGCGCGACAATGTTCTTGTCGGCCAACAACTTTTGTGCCTCGACGGCTAGCTGGACCTCGGAGCCGGTGGCGATCAAAATGACGTCTGGTTCTTGGCCGCCGTCATCGCCCAGGATGTATCCGCCCTTGGCCACGCCCTCGGCGTTGGTTCCCTCCAGCACCGGCAGGCCTTGACGGGTCAGGATGAGGCCCACTGGACCGCTCCCGTTGCCGCGAGCCAAGATCGTGCGCCAGGCGTACGCGGTTTCGTTGGCGTCGGCGGGACGCACCACCGACAGCTGGGGGATGGCGCGCAGCGCCGAGAGGTGCTCGATCGGCTGGTGAGTCGGGCCGTCTTCGCCGAGTCCGATCGAATCGTGCGTCCACACGTAGATGGTGTCGATATCCATCAGCGACGCCAATCGCACCGACGGGCGCATGTAGTCGGAGAATTGCAGGAACGTGCCACCGTAGGCGCGGGTGGGGCCGTGCAGCACGATGCCGGACAAGATGGCGCCCATGGCGTGTTCGCGAATACCGAAATGCAGGGTGCGGCCGTACCAGTGGGCGGTGTACTCCCTGGTCGAAATCGACGGTGGGCCAAAGGAGTCGGCGCCCTTCATGGTGGTGTCGTTGCTACCCGCCAAATCGGCCGAGCCACCCCACAACTCGGGCAGCTTCGGTCCTACCGCGGACAGCACCGCTCCAGACGCAGCGCGGGTGGCCAATGCCTTGGATCCCGGTTCCCAGTGCGGGATGTCTGCGTCCCAGCCATCGGGCAACTGCTGCGCGGTCAACCGGTCCAACAGCGCTTTGCGCTCGGGTTCGCGTTGCGCCCACGCCTCGAACTCCGGTTGCCAGCGGTCGTGGGCCTGTTTGCCGCGGGCCACCAGCCCCCGGGTGTGGGTGAGGACGTCCTCACGGACCTCGAACTTCTTGTCGGGATCGAATCCGAGAATTTTCTTGGTGGCCGCCACCTCTTCGTCGCCGAGAGCTGAGCCGTGCGCCTTCCCGGTGTTCATCGCATTGGGCGCCGGATAGCCGATGATGGTGCGCAGCGAGATGAACGACGGCCGGTCGGTGGCGGCTTTGGCATTGGCGATGGCCTCCTCGATGCCGACGACGTTCTCGCCGCCCTCGACGCGCTGCACGTGCCAGCCGTAGGCCTCATACCGGGCAGCGGTGTCCTCACAGAGCGCGATGTTGGTGTCGTCCTCGATGGAGATCTGGTTGTGGTCGTAGAACACGATCAGGTTGCCCAGTTCCTGGACCGCAGCCAGCGACGACGCCTCGGAGGTAACCCCTTCCTCCATATCGCCGTCGGAGGCGATCACGTAGATGTGGTGGTCGAACGGGCTCGTCCCCGGGGCGGCATCCGGATCGAACAGGCCGCGTTCATAACGCGACGCCATCGCCATCCCCACCGCCGACGCCAGGCCTTGGCCGAGCGGACCGGTGGTGACCTCCACGCCCCTGGTGTGCCGGAATTCCGGGTGTCCGGGCGTCTTGGATCCCCAGGTGCGCAGCGATTCGATATCCGAGAGCTCCAGACCGAAACCGCCCAGATAGAGCTGGATATAGAGGGTGAGGCTGCTGTGCCCGGCCGACAGCACGAACCGGTCGCGGCCGAGCCAGGTGGTGTCGTTCGGGTCATGCCGCATGGCCCGCTGAAACAGCGTGTAGGCCAGCGGGGCCAGGCTCATCGCCGTCCCGGGATGCCCGTTGCCGACTTTCTGGACCGCGTCGGCGGCCAGCACCCGGACGGTGTCCACTGCGGCCGAATCGATCTCGGCCCAGTCGTCGGGATGGTGCGGTTGGGTGAGGGTCGAGATGTCTTCGAGTGTGGTCACAGATGTGGTCCTCGGGTCGACAACGTGATTGATCCCTACCCTAGTGCGGGAACCTACGTCGATGCAGGTCCAGAAGCACATGAACTCCGGGCAAATTGTTGTGAGTCGACCCTGCACTGCGAGCGGTGCGTGCAAGCGGTCTACCATCCTCTGTAGTAGAAGCTGCGCGCTGCTGCGATCCAAGGAGTTATTGCGTGAGCATTCGCGAGCGCGTTGCGCCGAGTCGAGTCAGCACGACTTTGTTGGCTTATTTGGCGCTGACCAAGCCGCGGGTCATTGAGCTGTTGCTGGTCACCGCGATCCCGGCGATGTTGCTGGCCGACCGCGGCACGGTGAACCCGCTGCTGATCCTCAATACCCTGATCGGCGGGATACTTGCCGCCGGGGGCGCCAACACGCTCAACTGTGTGGCCGACGCCGACATCGACAAGATGATGAAGCGGACCGCCCGACGGCCGCTGGCGCGCGAGGCCGTGCCCACCCGGAACGCCCTGGTGTTCGGGCTGGTGTTGAGTGTCGCTTCGTTCTTCTGGTTGTGGTGGACAACGAACCTGCTGTCGGGGTTGCTGGCGGTGGCCACCATCGCGTTCTACGTGTTCGTCTACACCCTGTTGCTCAAGCGCCGCACCTCGCAGAACGTGGTCTGGGGCGGGGCGGCCGGCTGCATGCCGGTGATGATCGCCTGGTCGGCCGTCACCGGCACCATCGGTTGGCCGGCGCTGGTGATGTTCGCGATCATCTTCTTCTGGACGCCGCCGCATACCTGGGCATTGGCCATGCGGTACAAGGAGGACTACAAAGCCGCTGGCGTGCCGATGCTGCCGGCCGTCGCGACCGAACGCCAGGTCACCAAGCAGATCCTGATTTACACCTGGCTGACGGTGGCCGCGACGCTGGTGCTGGCGCTGGCGGCCGGATGGCTATACACCGCGGTCGCGGTGGTGGCCGGGGCGTGGTTCTTGGTGATGGCGCACCAGCTCTACGCGGGTGTGCGCCGCGGTGAGCCGGTCAAGCCGCTGCGGCTGTTCTTGCAGTCGAACAACTACCTGGCGGTGGTGTTCTGCGCGTTAGCGCTCGACTCGGCAATGGCGCTGCCCACGCTGCTGCGCGTCTGACCGTCAGCGCCGCGTCCCAGACCTGCGGATACCCCCTACCCCGTCGGGGTCTTGCGCCTACGACACAGCGTCGTATTGAATCCCCGGCGTGGTCGTAGGGGTCGTTTGCGGGATGGGCCGATGACGGCGCCGATCTGGTTTGCCTCGCCGCCGGAGGTGCATTCGGCGTTGTTGAACAGTGGCCCGGGACCCGGGTCGCTGCTGGCTGCGGCCGGCGCGTGGAACGCGTTGAGCACGGCATACGCGTCAGTCGCTGAGGAGCTCAGCACGGTCTTGGCGGCGGTGCAGGCCGGCGCGTGGCAGGGCCCCAGTGCCGACCAGTACGTGGCTGCGCATCTGCCCTACCTGGCGTGGCTGGTGCAGGCCAGCGCCAAGAGCGCCTCGGAGGCTATCCAGCATGACACCGCCGCCACCGCCTACACCGCGGCGTTGGCCGCGATGCCGACCTTGCCGGAGCTGGCCGCCAACCACGTGATCCACGGGGTGTTGGTGGCGACGAATTTCTTTGGTATCAACACCATTCCCATCGCGCTCAACGAGGCCGACTATGCGCGGATGTGGATTCAGGCGGCCACCACGATGACCACCTATCAAACGGTCTCAGCCGCCGCGGTGACTGCGGCGCCGCAGACCGATCCGGCGCCGCAAATCGTGCGTTCCGCCCAAGGGGTCCAGACCGGCCCCGGGACCACCGGTGGCACCTACGGTGGGCAGGGCATCCCCGACAAGGGGATACTTCCCATCGTCGACAACGACGCCGGGAATCCATACAGCTTGAGTTGGTGGATAAATCGAGTCCTCGAACCCATCCAAACCGTGTCGAGGGACATCCAGTTAATCGGACAGAACCCGGCGCAAGGGCTACTACAGCTGGAGTACGACGTTGTCGGAGTGGCGTCAGACGAGTTCGGCCACGCGATCCAGGTCGTTCAGTACTTCCCCGAAACTTTCGCACTTCCGTTCGCCGTGCCGGCCGGATCTGGCGCCGGCGTCGCGGGCCTGGCCGGCTTTGCTGGAATCCAACCTGACGCGGCCACAGCGCCTGCCGTGGCGGCCGCGCCGTCGCCCCAGACGCACAGTTTGCCGGCGGTGACGAGCAGCCCTGTTGCGATAGGTGCGGGCGGCACCGCCCCCGGCACATCCCCAAGCCCTTCTCCCGCGTCCACGACAAGCACTGTCGCTGGTGCCGCGCCGACACCGCCTGCCGCGGGGAGTGGGCCGGGTTTTGTGCCGCCCTACGCGATAGGACCACCCGGCATTGGCGTCGGGTCGGGGATGAGTGCCAGCGCCAAAACTCAGGAGCCGACGTCCCGAGGGTCGGCGAAAGCGCCCGAAGTGGCGGCGACCGCGGCGGCCGTGGCGGCGCCGCGTCGGCGGCGCCGGCGCGCGGGTATGCGCGGGTACGGCAACGAATATATGGATATGAATGTCCAGGTCGACCAGGACTGGGGCGCGCCGCCGGGTCGGGAGACGGTGGCGTCGGATCGGGGTGCGGGCCCGTTGGGGTTTGCCGGCACGGTAAGCAAGAAGACCGCCGCGACCGCGGCGGGATTGACCACGCTGGCCGATGATGAGTTCGGCAGTGCCCCGCGCATGCCGATGCTGCCGAGTAGCTGGGATCCGGACCAGAATCCGGACCAGGCCGGCGACGCGAAAGAAGGCGGAGAGCACGACTGATGCCGCAATGCTTATCGGGCGTTGACGTCGAGTTCTCGCTGGCCTGGTTGCTCCAACCTCTGTCGGTGGAGACCTTTCTCAACGAAATATGGGCGCAAACGCACTACCACGTCAAGCGACACTGCGTCGGCTACTTCGACAGCCTCCTACCCGGGCCGTCGGCGGTTGAGGACCTTCTAGAGTTGTTTCGACCGGAGCCGTCGAGGGTGCGCCTGACCAAAGAGCACGACAAAAAAGGCCCGGACAACTACCGGCTTGCTGATGGCAGTCTCGATTTGGTCCGCGTCCGAAGCGACTTTGCCGACGGCTACACGATCGTGCTGGATGACGTTGAGCAGTACGTGCGCGCGATTGCCTCGCTGGCGCACGCCATCGAGGTCGAGCTGAACTTCGCGACAAAGGTCAACGCCTACGTCACGCCACCCGAATCACAAGGCTTCGTCGCCCACTACGACGGGCACGACGTGTTGATCCTGCAAATTCAGGGATCAAAGATCTGGCATTTATACGAAGGCGCCGACGTGCTGCCCCGCCAGCTGCGGCGTGAGGAGAAGTGGGTTGCCGACGGTCTGCCGTCACCGACCGACCTGCGTCTGGAAGTCGGCGACGTGCTGTACGTGCCGCGCGGGCGAGTTCACGCGGCGGAAGCAACCTCCGAGCCGTCGGTCCACCTGACTGTGGGCATCCACGCGCCCACCGCGCTCACGTTTGCCGTCGCGGCGCTCAACTCGCTGAGTTTCTCCGACGATCGTCTGAACGTCCGTCTGCCTCCGCGGCATCTTGACGACGCGGATGCGCGCGCGACCCTGGGCGCCCTGTTGCGTGACGCTGCGAGAGCGTTCGAGGACCCTCGCGCCGTCGCGGGAGGGCTTGACGCATTGGCGGATATCTTGGTCCGCCGCGGCCAATGTCCACCAGTCGGACATGCCTCCGACGCCATCTCGGTCGACGGACAGACAGTCGTGCGGAAGTACCAACCCCTCTTCTCGCGGGTGACGGCCGTCGAGGACGGGGTGGCGTTGCATTACGCGCAATTGTCGATCAACGCGAGCTCCGAGCACGAAGCAGCGATGCTGTTCGTTTCCGGTAGTACCGAGCCGTTTCGAGTTTGCGACCTGCCAGGGCTGAGTGCGGCGCAGCAGACGGAGCTGGCCCGGACCCTGATCGTGAGCGGATTCCTGGTCCGCTGCCCGACCACTGACGTAGACGACCAGCTGCGCTGATGGAGCTCGCTGACCTCGCCCGCTGGACACCGATCAGGTTCGACTTTTCCGGGCCCGTCCCAGTGGTCGACTGGGCCGATCTCACGGCGGAGCGCTTCGTCGACCCGTTTTTCGACGAGACCGTTGCCCGCTGGGTGTCTGGCCCGGATGCCAGGCCACTCGTCAGGACCGGGCTCGAGGCGCTCGTCGCTCTCGATAGCGAGCCGTCGCTCGAGCCGGCGGGCATGATCTTTCACCTCTCGCGGTGTGGCTCTACGCTCGTGTCCCGCCTGCTGTGCGCGGTTCCCGGGGCCGTCGTTCTCGCCGAGCCGGCGCCGCTCAACGCGCTACTGAGGCTCGATCCCGATCGGGTCGACGAGGCCACGCTGGTACGGCTCGTGCGGCTGCTGGTGCGGGCGCTCGGCCGATGCCGACACGGCGACGAACGGCAACTGGTGCTCAAGTGCACCAGCTGGAACATCCGCCGCCGAGCGGTCCTGGCCGCAGCCTTTCCCGAAACGCCGTGGATCTGGGTCCAGCGCGACCCGGTGCGCGTCTTGGCCTCCCTTCTCGCCGAGCCGCCCGGCTGGCTCGGGTTTCAGGCCAGGCCTGGTCGGGCCGCACAGTTGTTCGGTCTTGACCCGGCCACGTTGCCCGCCATGTCGCGCGTCGAGTTCGCGGCCCGCGTCCTGGGCGCGTTACTCGGCGCTGCGGCGGCTGATACGGGTCGGCGCCTGCTGATCGACTACACCGACCTGCCCGGCGCGGTCTGGCAGCGCGTGGCCCCGCATTTCGGGTTGGACGCCGATGCTGCGGCCATTGATCGCATGATCGAGGAGTCTCGGTTCTACTCCAAGCATCCAGCATCGCGGGTCTTCACCGGCGATGCTCCAGAGCGCCGCCCGGCGACCGATGAAATGCGGGAAGCGGCTGAGCGCTTCGCCGAGCCCGGCTATCGCGAGCTTGCATCGCCTGCATAACTCGGCATGTTGAGCTGGTCGGCATCTGCTCGGCCGCAAGTTTCCGAGTCCACGATCGTGTGGTAGTTATTAATGAAAATCATAGTCATCTCAGCCTCGGACGGGGCGCGGTGACAACCTGGAATCCAGACCAGGCCGGCGAGGGCGGCAGAAGGCGGAAAGCACGGCTGATGCAGCAACGCTTATCGGGCGTTAGCGCCGAGTTCTCGCTCGCCGGGTTGCTTGCGCCGCTGTCCGTCGAGACCTTTCTTGACGAAATATGGGCCTTAGACCACCACCACGTAAAGCGAGGCCGCCCGGGCTTTTTCGATGCACTCCTGCCCGGACCGTCGACGGTTGACGAGCTGCTGGAGTTGTTTCGCCGCGAGCCATCGGCGGTGCGGCTGGTAAGGGGAAGAGACAAAAAGGGCCCCGACAACTACCGGCTCGTTGACGGCAGCCTCGATCTCGTCGGTATCCGCAACGACTTTGCCGACGGCTACACCATCGTTATGGACGGCGTTGAGCAATACGTGCGGGCGGTGGGGACGTTGGCCCACTCGATCGAGGTTGAGCTGAACTTCCCGATACAGGTGAACACCTACATCACTCCGCCAGGGCAGCCGGGGCTGGCTCCCCACTACGACGACCACGATGTGTTGATCCTGCAGGTCCAGGGCTCCAAGATCTGGCATTTGTACGTCGGCGCCGACCTGCCGCCGCGCGAGATCCAGCGCGACAAGGACAAAGCGGTTGCTATCGACGGTCTCCCGGTGCCCATCGACTTGCGCCTAGAAGCCGGCGACGTGCTTTACGTGCCACGCGGCCGCGTTCACGCCGCCGAGACAGCTTCAGAGCAATCCATCCATCTGACCGTCGGAATCCACGCACCCACCGTGCTCATGCTTGCTATCGGAGCGCTGTACTCGCAGAGCTTCCGCGATGATCGTCTGAACGCGCGTGTGCCGCCGCGGCATCTAGAAGATGCGGACCTGGACGCGACGCTGCGCGGCCTGGTGCGGGAAGCTGTTGGAACAGTTGAGGATCCGGGCGCGATGGCCGGCGGTCTCGGGTTACTGGCGGATGGGTTGGTTAGGCGTGGTCGATGCCCACCGGTCGGACAGATTGCCAACGCCAACGCAATCGACGGGCAAACACGGGTGGTGAAGTATCAACCGCTCTATTCCCGGGTGAAGGCTGTTGACGACGGCGTTGTCCTTCAGTTCGCCAGCTTGTCGATAAACGCCGGCTCCGACCACGAAGCCGCGATGCGGTTCGTCTCCAGTAGTACCGAGCCGTTTCGGGTCGGCGATCTGCCGGGGCTGCGTGCGGCACAGCAGACGGATTTGGCCCGTACGCTGATCGTCAGCGGATTTCTTGTCCGGCTGCCCGACGACTGATCAAATAGGCTTTGCCGGCAAAGCAGGCAAGAAAGCAGTCCGGGAGGCGGCGGGCTTGGGCGTTGACATCGAGTTGTCATTGGCCTGGTTGCTTCAACCGCTGACAGTCGAGACCTTTATCAACGAGATATGGGGTGCGACTCACTACCACGTGAGCCGAAACTGCCCGGAATACTTCGACAGCCTGCTGGACGGTTCGGCCTCCGTTGATGAGCTGTTGGGGTTGTTTCGGCCGGATCTGTCGTTGGCACGCCTGGTCCGCGAGAACGACAAAAAGGACCCATACGTCTACCGGCTTGCCGATGGCGGTTTCGATGTTGCTGGAGTCGGCAAAGACTTCGCCGACGGCTACACGATCGTGCTGGAGAGTATTCAGCGATATGTGCGCGCGATTGCCTCGCTGTCGCACTCCATCGAGGTCGAGCTGAACTTCGCGACGCAGGTCAACGCCTACGTCACACCACCCGAATCCCAAGGCTTTGTCCCCCACTACGACGAGCACGACGTGTTGATCCTGCAGATTCGGGGATCCAAGATCTGGCACCTATACGACGGTGCTGATGTAGCACCACACCAGATGTGTCGCCAGGAGCCGGTTGCTACGGCCGTGCTTCCGTCGCCCACCGACGTGCGCCTGGAGGTCGGCGACGTGCTTTACCTGCCACGCGGCCGAGTTCATGCGGCCGAAGCAACCTCGGAGTTATCGGTCCACTTGACCGTCGGCCTCCACGCACCCACGCTGCACTTGCTTGTCACCCGAGCGCTTGATTCGCTGAGCTACTCCGATGACCGCGTCCACACTCAGCTGCCGCCGCAGTACCTCGACGACCCGGACGTACGGGCCGGTCTGGGCGTCCTCGTGCGCGACATCGTCGAAGCCCTCGAAGAGCCGAGCGTCATCGCGGAAGGTCTCGGTTCGCTGGAGGACGACCTCACCAAGCGTGGCCAAAGCCCGCCAGTCGGACAGGCGATCTCGAACGCCGTCGGGATCGATGGCCACGCCCGAGTGAGGAAGTACCAACCGCTCTATTCGCGGGTGACAGACATTTCCGACGGCGTCGCGCTGCACTTTGCGCAACTAGTGATAAAAGCCGCTGTCGACCACAAAGACGCACTGCAGTTTCTCTCGAAAAGTACTGAGCCGTTTCGGATTTGCGACCTGCCGGGGCTGTCTGCGGCGCAGCAGACGGAACTGGCCCGAACCCTGATCGTGACTGGATTCCTGGTCCGGCTACCGGACGACTGATGGAACTCGCCGAGCTCGCACGTTGGACGCCAATCAGATTCGACCTTTCCGGTGCGGCCCCGGTGGTCGACTGGGCCGATCTTTCCGAAGAACGCTTCATCGAACCGTTTTTCGACCAGACCGTCGCCCGCTGGGCGTCCGGCCCACGGGCCCGGCCGCTCGTCAGGACCGGACTCGAAGCCCTCGTCGCTCTCGACAACGAGCCGTCGCTCGAGCCCGCGGGCGTGATCTTTCACCTGTCGCGCTGCGGGTCTACGCTGGTGTCCCGGCTGCTGGGCACACTTCCCGGCGCCGTCGTCCTCGCCGAGCCCTCGCCGTTGAACGCGCTTCTCGGGCTCAACCCCGGTCGGGTCGAAGAGGCCACGCTGGTCCGGTTGGTGCGGCTTTTAGTGCGTGCGCTGGGCCGATGCCGGCACGGCGACGAACGGCACTTGGTCCTCAAATGCACCAGCTGGAATATCCGCCGCCGGGCGGTCCTGGCGGCCGCCTTCCCCGAGACGCCTTGGGTCTGGGTCCAGCGCGAGCCGGCGCACGTCCTGGCCTCGCTCCTGGCCACGCCGCCGGGCTGGCTTGGGCTCGGGGTTACGCCGTCTCGGTCCGCGGGGCTTTTCGGCCTCGATCCGGCGTCGGTTCCGGCGAGAGCGCGCGTCGAGTTTGCGGCTCGCGCACTCGGCGCCATGCTGGAGGCGGCGGCGACCGATCCTGCGGGGCGTCTGTCGATCGACTATGCCGACTTGCCCGGGGCGGTTTGGCAGCGCGCAGCCCCGCATTTCGGGCTCGAGATCGACGCTGTGGCAATTGAACGCATGATCGAGGAATCCCGGTTCTACTCCAAGGACCCATCACCTCGGATCTTTGACAGGGATGCCTCCGAGCGCCGCCTGATGACCGATGCGATGCGTAAGGCCGCCGAGCGCTTCGCCGAGCCCGGTTATCGCTTGCTGGCATCGCCTCGTTAGAGCGGCTGGCCGGCCTCGCGCGGCAACACGCGGCCGTCGAGTTTCTAATCCCGCGGCCGTGTGGTATTAATCTTAATGAAAATCATATTCATCTCGGCCATTCGGCCCATGACCGAGGAGTTGCTGTCATGACGTTGCGTGTCGTTCCCGAAGGTCTCGCCGGTGCCAGTGCAGCGATCGAAGCGTTGACCGCGCGTCTGGCCGCTGCCAATTCCGGTGCGGCCCCGCTGATCACGGCTGTGGCGCCTCCTGCCGCCGATCCGGTGTCGCTGCAGAACGCGGCGGGGTTCAGCGTTCGCGGCGGCGAACATTCAGCGGCAGTGGCCCAAGGCGCGGAAGAGCTTGGTCGCGCCGGTGTCGGGGTGGGCGATTCGGGCGCCGGCTATGCGGCACGTGATGCGGCGGCGGCGGCGTCGTATCACATCGCGGGTTACTGACGATGACGGCGCCTGTCTGGATGGCCGCACCGCCGGAGGTGCATTCGACGTTGTTGAGCAGTGGCCCCGGACCCGGCTCGTTACTGGCGGCAGCCGGGGCGTGGAATTCGTTGAGCGCCGAATACACGTCAGTGGCCGAGGAACTCAGCGCGGTGTTGGCGCAGGTGCAAGCGGGCGCATGGCAGGGGCCGAGCGCGGAGTCGTTTGTGGCCGCGTTCGTCCCGTACTTGGCCTGGTTGACGCAGGCCAGCGCCAACAGTGCCGCCGCGGCTACGCAGCATGAGACCACGGCCGCGGCCTACACCGCCGCACTGGCGGCCATGCCGACCCTGCCCGAGTTGGCCGCCAACCACGTGATTCACGGGGTGTTGACGGCAACGAATTTCTTTGGGATCAATACGATTCCGATCGCACTCAACGAAGCCGACTATGTGCGGATGTGGGTTCAGGCCGCTACCACGATGAGCACTTATCAAGCGGTGTCCACCGCAGCGGTGGCGTCGACGCCGGCAACCACGCCGGCGCCGCAAATCGTCAAATCTACCGCGACAGCACAGCCCGCCGCTAGTGGTGATGCCTATGGCGGACTATCCCATGACAACCCGCTGGGGATCCCGCAGTGGCTCGTGCAAGCCTTGGAACAGTTCGGTATCGGAAATAGCCAACTTGCCCACGACCCGACGATCAGCAATCCGTTCAACACCGCCCTTGCGCAATTCCTGCAGAACTTCGGGTACAACTGGGACCCCGCCGGGGGCACCCTCAACGGAGCCACCTACGACACATACGTCAACCCCGGCCAATTGTCCTTTTGGGTCGCTCGAGGCCTCGAACTCACTGAGGATTTTGAGAATTTCTGGTACACCTTTGCGACAAATCCGGTGCAGGCTATCCAGTGGCTGATCAGCTGGGAACTGTTCGATTTCCCGATTCACATAGAAGAAGTTGGAATCTTCCTGAGCCAGAATCCGGCGCTTTTTGCGGCCGTAATCCCGGCGATCGCCCCCGGGGCCGTGGGCGGCTTAGCGGGGCTGGCGGGGCTGGCTGCCATTCCGCCTCCGACCGCCGCTCCTGCACCCATCCCGGCCCCGCCCCCGGTGTTGCCGGTCGTCGCGACGGCCCCCACGCCGGCGATAGGGGTTGCCGGCGCCGCACCTGGCGCGCCCCCAGGCACTTCTCCCGCGTCCGTTACAAGTACCGTTGCCAATCCCGCCGCACCGACACCACCGCCGGCCGCGGGTGGCCCGGGTTTTGTGCCGCCCTACGTGGTGGGCCCTCCCGGTATCGGGGCCCGCGCGGGGACGAGCCTGGGCGCCAAGACTCAGGAGCCGACGTCGCGTGGTTCCACAAAGGCACCCGAGATTGCCGCGGCCGCGGCGTCGGCAGCGGGGCGGACTCGGCAGCGGCGGCGACGGAAGGTGAGCCAACGCGAGTATGGCGACGAGTTCATGGACATGAATATCGATGTCGACCCGGACTGGGACGGGCCGCCAAGTGAGCCAGCGGTGTCCACGGTGGCCTCGGATCAAGGTGCCGGAAACCTGGGATTTTCCGGAACGGTGTCGAAGGGCAGCACGCAGGCGGCGGGATTGGCTACGCTTTCCGATGACGAGTTCGGTGGAGGGGCGAGTATGCCGATGTTGCCGGGCACGTGGGACCCCGAGATGCCGCAGGGGGAGGGGGATCATCGCTGAATGTGCCTGTGTGGCAACGGTAATCGATTAGAGAAAGGATTTAACCGATGAGTATGTTGGATGCTCATATTCCCCAGTTGGTGGCCTCGCAGTCGGCGTTTGCCGCCAAGGCGGGGTTGATGCGCAGCACGATTGGTCAGGCCGAGCAGGAAGCCATGTCGGCGCAGGCGTTTCACGCCGGGGAGTCCGCGGCGGCGTTTCAGGCCGCGCACGCCCGCTTCGTGGCGGCCGCCGCGAAAATCAACAGCCTGCTGGATATCGCTCAGGCCAACATCGGGGATGCCGCG
>Ga0209040_10001305_pt1 | contig 19643 bp, 15 predicted proteins | sample BogFormECP12_OM3_FD_188240 | JGI IMG/M metagenome (GOLD analysis project Ga0209040, IMG submission 188240) | Bog forest soil microbial communities from Calvert Island, British Columbia, Canada - ECP12_OM3 (SPAdes) (version 2) | ecosystem: Environmental > Aquatic > Freshwater > Wetlands > Bog ...
TTTGCGACGACGCTGCGACCCCTTCTTGCGGCGGGCTACACGACGCTGAACACGGCGAAGTTTCATCTGCGCTTGGTGGTACAGCCTCGGGTTCGCAATTTCGCTACCATCGGACAACGTTGCAAAGGACGACAGACCAACGTCGATACCTACGGCAGCATCTGTCTCGGGCAGCGGTACGACAGGTTGAAGACGGCTCCTGCGTGCTTGACGTACCGACTGTCCTTTGGAATCTGCCACACATCTGGTCATTTGATCAAGTGGTGCAGGCTCACTTTGTCGCCTGAAGGCGACAGTCCGCCGCCTGTTTCATTATCGAAGTTAGGAAGAAGAAAAGCAGCATCGCGAGAGACACCGGCCTGGAGTTGGCCCGAGAGGTGGTGTCTCTGGCCAGAAAGCCACAGCAGCGCGGTTCAGCTGAGCCGGACGGCAGCGGCATGTTGTCATACCCGTTACAACCTGAATCGTGATGCACAAACGTGCACTTCTCCAATACACACCGCGCGGCAACTGCCTATTTTGTGTTCCCCCTCCTATAGCGGAAAATAGCAACTTGCTGGACAACAGTAGAGTGGAGAACGTACGTGGATCGACCCAACACTCGCAGCTCGGCCTGGTGGCTGTTTCCAGGCCTGGCCTTGGTTCTCTTTGTCCTTCACGTTTTGCTGCTCGAGACAGTCTCCTATCAGCTATCTGTGCCATTGACGGGGGGGTTGCTTCAGCTCGGTTTGGGAATCGTCACAGTTTGGGCAGCGTTGCACGCGGCGAAGCGGTCAGAGGGGTTTACCCGCACCTTCTGGCGCTTTCATGTCGGGGCATTCTCTCTTTGGATCCTGGCGCAAGCCATGGCCACTTTCTACGACGCGATCCTGCAGAAACCACTCGATCAGCCGTGGCCGAGCGACTTGCTCTACTTCCTGTGGACCACGCCTATTTTCCTGGTGTTATTCCTTGATCCCACTGCGGAATCGCAGCAAATCGAATGGGCGCAATGGCTGGATTTCGCGCAAGTCGGCATTCTGGTGGTATCGCTTTATCTGTTTGTGTTCGAAGTTCCCGGGCATTGGCAATCCAATGCAATTTCAGTCGAGAAGCTCGCGCTGCTGGTCAGTTGCATGCGCGACCTGTTCCTGATCGCTTGCTTTGCCTACCGCACTCTCAATACGCAAGACAAACAAGTCCGAAGCTTGTTTGGACGCACCACAATTTTCCTGACCGTCTATTCCGTAGCCGAATGCCCCTACCTGTATCTTCAGGTTTATGAACGATTGAGGCCCGGAACACTGTGGGATATTCCCTGGAGCCTGGCCTTTGTCGTGGCCATTGTCCTGATCGCCAGCGCCCCCAGCAAAGGGCAAGAAAAACAATGGTTTTGGCCGGAACAGCGCAAATCACCAAGCCCAGCCTTACGCGTATTGCTGAAATTAGTGCCGCTGTTTTTTCCAATGGCTGTGTTGTTGATGGCGGCGCATATCGCCGAACAGCAGTTTCTGATCGCTACGGTGGCCGTCATTTCATCGTTTGCATGTTCGGGCGCGAGAATTATTCTAACGGAACGCAAACAGTTGCGATCGGATGCAGCGCTTGAAGAAAAAACGGCATTACTGAAGTCGGTATTTGAAGGGGCAGGCGAGGCGATCTTCGTCAAAGATATCGAAGGGAAGTATCTGATTGTAAATAAAGCGGTTGCAAAGTTCTTCGGACGACCGATCGAACAGATTGTGGGAAAGACGGCCTTTGCGTTAACCGATTCTGAATCGGCTCGGAAATTAACAGCCACGGACCAATCGATTCTGGAGAGCGGAGAAAGCACCACTGTGGATTTTCAGATGACCCACGAGGGTGTAACGGAACATTTCCTGGTGACGCGCGCGGCCTATCGCAATACAGCTGGCAAGATCATCGGCATCATTGGGATCACCCGGAACATCACGAAATATCGCGAAATTGAAGAACGACTGCGGCAATCGCAAAAGATGGAGGCAATTGGCACCCTTGCAGGCGGGGTAGCACACGACTTCAACAACATCCTCATGGTGATTAGCGGCTACAGTTCCGTGCTCGCGGATGCGCTGCAAGCTGAACCAAAACTTGCTGCTCATGTAGAGCAGATCCAAAAATCAGCAGAACGCGCAGCCTCCCTCACCCGTCAGCTCCTCGCTTTTAGCCGCAAACAGACCGTACAGCCGACGCACCTCAATCTGAACGAAGTGGTGACCGGGATCGAAAAACTGCTGCACCGCTTGATCGGTGAAGATATCGAGATTTCCACGAAACTGGAACCTGATCTCGGGACGGTGCTGGCCGACTCCGGCCAGATGGAACAGATTATCTTGAACCTCGCGGTGAATGCTCGGGATGCCATGCCGGAAGGCGGAAAACTAACCATCGAGACCAGGCGGAGCAGGGTCGGGAACGCGGGAGCAAAGGGTCAAAACGATCTCAAACCAGGGGAGTATGTGGAGCTACTCGTCGTCGACTCAGGCGTAGGAATGACAAGTTCCACGCAATCGCACATTTTCGAGCCATTCTTCACGACCAAACCCGCAGGCAAAGGCACCGGACTAGGATTATCCACAGTCTACGGAATCGTGCAGCAAGCGGGGGGGTTCGTGACGTTCGAGAGCGCACCTGGGCTGGGAACCAGTTTTCATATTTTTCTTCCGCGAATCCAGTCTCCGGCGAAATTGTCCGTCTCCGAAGGTGAGCGCACGGGCCATCTTCACGGTGGCGAGACAGTTTTGCTGGTCGAAGACGACGCCGCGGTCTGCGAGTTGGTACGAGCGGTGCTTGCGTCTCAAGGATATTCCGTGCTGGCCGCGCGACATCCGCAGGAAGCAGAAACCATCTGCAAGTCACAACCTGGCGGAGTTCAGTTGCTGCTGACCGATGTGATCATGCCAGAGATGACCGGACCGGAGCTCGCCAAACGACTGACAGCCCTCCATCCACAGATGCGGGTGCTGTTCATGTCGGGTTACATCGACGATTCGGTGGTGCGGCAGGAGATACGCGACCGCGGGATTGCCTACATGCAGAAGCCGTTTTCCCCGACAAGCTTGGCCAAGAAAATCAGAGAAGTCCTGGATTCCGCGCCAGTTTCCTCCTAACCAGAAAGGGGTCAGCCGAAACACCGGGTAGCGCCGTGCAACCTCTCGGGCCAAGAGTCTCAAACCAGACGTTCTTGGCGATGGGTAAGGGAGTCGATGCGATCAGGACGAAGTTCAAATCCGAGACCGGGGGCATTCGGCACGGTGATGGTCCCCTGCGAGCTGACCGTGACTTCCGGGTCGATGATATCTTCGGGCCAGTAACGGGCGCTAGCACTGACGTCTCCGGGGAGAGTAAAGTTCGGGAGCGAGGAGAGGGCGATGTTGTGGGCACGGCCCACTCCTGATTCCAACATGCCGCCACACCAAACCGGAATCCTATTTTTCTGACAGAGATCGTGGATGCGTTTGGCTTCGTGAAACCCACCGACTCGACCGAGTTTGATATTGATGATTTTGCAGGCGCCCAGTCGGATGGCGGCTTCGGCTTGCTCGTAGGTATGGATGCACTCGTCGAGGCAGATGGGAGTTTCCAGGGCTTTCTGGATTTCGACGTGGCCGTACAGATCGTCCCAGCCGAGCGGTTGTTCGATCATCATGAGGTAGTAGGCATCCATTTGTTTCAGAAGGTCGATATCTTCGCGACGATATGCGGAGTTGGCGTCAACGGACAGTCGGATGCGGGGGAATTCTTGGCGGAGGCGTTGTACGAGGAGTAAATCTTTACCAGGCTTGATTTTAATTTTAATTCGCTGGTACCCCGCGGAGAGTTCCGTTCTCACGGCAGCGACAAGATCCTCAAGTGTTTCTTTAATGCCGATCGAGACGCCACAGGCGATTTCTGATTGCGTTCCCCCCAAGAGTTCGGAAAGCGAAACACTTCTTTGCTTGGCCTCGGCATCCCAGACAGCCACCTCAAGTGCTCCTTTAGCCATGTTATGGCCACGCACTTGTCCGAGCATTCCCCAGATATCCTCCGCTGATTCGAACTCCCGGCCTTTGAGCATGGGCCAAATGTAATTCTTCAGGATGTGCCAACAGGTTGCGGTGTCTTCGGGACTATAGAACGGATTTTCGCCTGCGGTGCACTCGCCCCACCCGATCACACCATCTAGGTCGGCTTCGACGAGAATGATCCGCCGATCGGTAACGCGGTCCATGCTGGTTTCAAACGGGTGAAGAAGCTTCAAGTGTATTTCGCGGAGGGTCATCTCACGCAGTCGCATGCGGGCGGTTCCTCGTTTCGTGAATTAAAAATCGCTCCAGGGAGCGAGGCAATAGTCCGCACCAGTAAGCGTGAAGCGGACGCCGGTAACGGCATAGCTTTTCCGAAACCAGTGCAAAAATTCCTCACGGATGCGGGTTTGTTCCGCTTCCAAGCGCTCGGGGTTATCCTTCTTCCATTCCTCCAGTTCCGATGGCAGGTGGATCGTGGCGGGGCCTTCGACCGGATCACGAACAAGTTCATTGATGGCGGCAACGACGCGCTTGGTATCCAGTTGCCAGTCGACAAGCAGACGATCGGTGGGCAAGCCACGATGGAGCGGACTGCTTGTGACGCCATAGCAATTCGGGATGAATTTGCGGCAGATGGCACCGAGGCGGTTGAAATTGAAATGCGCGTTACGGGTCTCGAGCGGATCGAAGGTCCATTCCACATGGCGAATCCCACGATGTAGAGCTTCATCGCGCTGAAAGAGTTTCAAGAGGCGACCGACCCGGCGATCTCGATGGGAAGGCAGAACACCGGTCATATGAGAGTGGATGTAGGGAACATTTTCGCGGAGTCCGACAAGACCCAAAGTAAAGCCGACCATGGTGTCACCATCGAACGCGCCAAGAACCTGGCCGCCGGTCTGGGCCGCTACGACAAAGGTGACGTAGGGTTCTGTTTCCAAGTCGCTTTCATTCCAGATCTCGCGCTCGATATCGACGCAGCGGTGAAACTCCTCGAGAGTGGAGCATTTGCGAACGATGATGTCGGGAGCCATGATTCAATTTGCTTTCGCGCGAAAGCGGAGATTGCGCTTGGCATCTTTCCAGAGATCTTCCATCTCTGGCCGAGGAATATTGTCAAACGTGGTGCCGTTGTCGCGTGCGATGCGCTCCATTTCCTGGAAGCGGCCGGCAAATTTTGCATTGGCCTTGGTCATGGCGATTTCCGGATCGATCTCAAGAAAGCGAGCGAGGTTAACGGCAACGAAGAGGATATCACCAAGTTCGCCTTCGATTTCAGCCGACTTGCCATTTTTCAGCGCACGGCGAAGCTCCTTGGTTTCTTCGTGCAACTTATCAAAAATACCGTCGATATTGTGCCAGTCAAAACCGACGCGGGCAGCCTTGCGCGTGAGCTGGAAGCCCGCTAGAAGCGCGGGAAGACCCCGTGGAACGCCATCCAGAATTGACGCGGGTCGAGATTTGCTGGAAACCGCACTCCCTTTTTTGCGCCGTTCTTCGGCTTTGATCATCTCCCAATTGCGAAGGACTTCGGCGGAGTCTTTCGCATGTATTTCGCCAAAGACATGGGGATGTCGGCGAATCATTTTCTCGTAAACCTGGCCAATAACCTCGATGATGCTGAAGCGATTTTCTTCGCTGGCAATTTGCGAATGGAAAAGGATCTGGAGAAGCAGATCGCCCAGTTCCTCGGCGAATTTGGAATCATCGCGCGTGTCCAGTGCTTCTAAAACCTCATAGGCTTCTTCGATAAGATACGTGCGCAGGGTGGCATGCGTTTGCTCGCGGTCCCAAGGACAACCACCCGGAGCACGCAGACGAGCCATTACCTCGACGAGCTTTTTAAACCTCTCACCAGAATCAGCGGGAAAGGTTGAAATTTTCTTGCGGGAGCTCTTTTTTGTGCGCTCGGGAGCGCTCTGCGTAATTTTTCGGCGAGTCATTCTCTGGCCCGGACTGCGTATCGCCTATCACTTTACGGGTAGAGGTTCCGTTTGACAAGCGAGGAGCAAACAAACCTCCAGACGAATGCAAAAAAACGGCCAGTTCCTTACGACTGGCCGTTTTCGATACGCAAAGGAGTGAACGTCTTACTTGGACTTGTTGACAGGCGAAGCTTTGGTTAGGGTCGCGAGCAAGGTCTTGGCGCACGCTGGGACGGGCACGGCTTTGTCGAAAACGATGGCCTTGGCGGACTCGTCCTTGCCGTATAGGTTCTTGTTGGCGCCGTTATCCGGACGCAGTGTGGATCCCGCGAGCGAGATTCCTGCGAAAAGTCCGCGAGCGCGGGAGTAGGAAAGAATCTCGGCGCGCATCGTTACATCGGTCTCCGCCGAAGCCGTACGTCCAACCGGACCGGCTGCCGCTGATGCATCCGCGCCAATCTTGACCTTGCTCGTCAGAATACTGGAAGCCGAACGTGGGCTCATGAGTAAAAGGATAAAATCTGTGGCATTGCCGCCCAGTTGCAAGCCAGCGCTGCCGCCCTCAAGCGCCATCATGGCAGGAGCGCTCCAAGGACCCTTAAACTCCTTGCCGCCGCGACAGGTCATCACGCCGCGACCGTAGCTGCCGCCGATGCCAACGGCGAACTTCAGCACGGAAGGCAAAATCACTACGCAATCGGCCTTGTCGAGTACGTCCTGCGGAATACCGTCCGGCGCCGCGATAATTTCTTGCATCACTTTCCCAGCATTTTCCACGCGATCCTTTTCCTTGTCCTGCGCGAAAAGTGGAAGCATCAGTGTCAAAGCCAAACCTAAACCTAGCAATGCTTTTTTCATATTCATCCTCAGAAACTTTCTGTGCGCCCGGAGGCGAACTTGGGGTGAACTGGCTGGCTGTCGGACGTGCCCCCAAGCAAAAGGGCTCGGATAACCAGGTTCAACCTAGTACGTGGTGTCAACAGACGAGGACTACTGTAAGGCGAGAGAGCAGTTTTGACAAGAGAGGAAGACTACCGAGTGAGCAGGAGCTAGGCAGAGGTTGCCAGGACCGGGCAAGGGGCAAAGAAGCAGGTTAGGGCGGAAGGGTTCACTGGCGTGTTAAACTAACGGTGGACGAAGTAGCGAGATTCCGAGAGAAGGAAGAACAACGTGGCTGACGAAAACCGAGAAGAACAATTCAAGGTCATTGATCGACGCCCCTTTACGGCCGAGGGCGAACTGCGCAAGGAAGTTGTTGCAGAACAGGAACGCGAAGCTGAACGCGACGCGAAAGCGCAGGCCGCAAAAGAAGTTCAACAAGCCGCGAATAATGCCGCTGCGGCTGGAGTCCCTGCCGAAAAGACAGGAATTGCCGCGGTGCCCGCGCCAGAAACACCGAAGAAGAGTGAGGCGTTTGAGAATCTGGTGAGGATGATCGGAAGTAATGCGGCGATGGTGCTGGGGGCCTATGCAGACCCACGGACAGGCCAGCCCGTGCTCGACCCGGATGCGGCGCGTGAGTTGATTGATATGCTAGATGCCCTGCACGAGAAGACCAAGGGCAATCTGGCGCCCGAAGAAGACACCATGCTGCTCGATTTGCTCGGGAAGTTAAAGATGACCTACCTCGAGATCAACAAGGCGATGGCAGAGCAGATGGCCCAGGTCGCCGCGCAGGCAAAGAGCGGGAAGGTCAAGGCGTAGGGCTTTGAGGAATTCTAACTCCCTTGGATCGATCTAAAGATTGGCCACGACAGAAGGCGGCGAGGAAGGCCGCCCCTACAAGTGTCAGGGCAAAGCTGGCACCTACACGAGGATGGCGATGCGGTTAGAGGTACTGGGGTCGGGTACATCGATGGGAGTTCCGACGCTCGGATGCCATTGTGCTGTATGCACGTCCCGGGACCCACGCGACAAACGATTGCGACCGTCCATACTGCTCAGACACAGAGAGCAAAACGTCATCATCGACACTACTCCGGATTTTCGAACACAGGCTTTACGCGCGGGCTTGGATCGCCTGGATGCGGTATTGCTGACGCACGGCCACGCGGATCATATATTGGGATTTGATGATTTGCGACCGTACAACATACGACAAGGCGCGGCGATACCGGTGTATGGAACCGAGGATACGTTTCGCACCATCCGACGCGTGTTTTCCTATGTGTTCGAGAATAAGCCGACACTGAGCAGTGTTCCGAGCGTGCATCTGCACGAGTTGAAGGGCCCCTTTGAGCTAATGGGTGTTCCATTTATTCCGGTGCCGCTCTTGCATGGCGAGATGGACGTCTTGGGCTATAGGTTTGGGCGCGCCGCGTATTTAACGGATTTCAGCCGATTGCCAGAATCGTCCGTACCACTGCTAGAAGATCTGGATGATTTGATTTTAGACGCGCTGCGAGACGTTCCGCATCCCATGCACCAGACCGTCGAGCAAGCACTGGCACTGATTGATAAATTGAAGCCGCGGCACGCCTGGTTTACGCATATTGCTCATGATCTCCCGCATGCCGCAAGCAATGAGCGATTGCGGAAGGCCGGCTATCCTCATGTGCAGCTGGCTTATGACGGACTGGAGTTGGAGGTGGCCACCGAATCTCCGGCCGTCGAGAAGGCCGCGCGCGCACTGGCGGTGCAGGTGTTACATGTGCCGCACGGAAAATTGACGGCATTTTATTCAGCGGCGGACTGGCTGGCACGGTACGGCAAAACAGATCGTGGCAGCGTGATCGCCATCGGAAATTTCGATGGGATTCACCTAGGGCACCAGCGGGTTCTCGATTACACGCTGAACCGTGCGAAAGAAAGTGGTGCGGTGGCAACGGCGTTGACGTTTGAACCGTCTCCCTTGAAAATACTGCGGCCTGAAGCAGCGCCCTTGCGGATATCGACCAACCAGCAACGGATGGAATGGTTCGGGGCAGTGGGCATAGAAGCGGCCGTGGTCCTCCCCTTCACTGTGGAATTATCGCAACTGACGCCAGAGGAATTTGTCCGGAACATTTTGGTAGAACAGTTAAACGTGCGGGCAGTTGTGGTGGGAGACAATTTCCGATTCGGACACAAGCAAGCGGGCGACGTAAAGTTTTTGCGAGATTTGGGCATGCGCTGCGGATTTGAAGTAGTTGTCCGCGAACCGGTAGCCCTGGACGGAGAAATTGTTTCGAGCACATTAATCAGGAAGCTGATTTCAGAAGGTCATGTGTCCCATGCCGGGCGGTTGCTGGGGCGACCGTTCGTACTGACGGGCGAAGTGGTGAAAGGCACCGGGGCGGGGAGAAAGTTCTTGTTCCCCACAATGAATTTAAAGCCGGAGCAGGAGTTGTTACCCGGACGCGGGGTTTACATAACCCGGACGGTATTGGAAGGCGAGCCTAGCAGCCATCGAAGCGTGACGAATATTGGGATACGACCAACAATGAATGGAAGCGGACTGGCTGTCGAAACGCACTTGCTCGATTATTCCGGAAATTTTGCGCCGGGGCGGATTGAGATCCGCTTTTGGAAGAGATTGCGAGACGAGAAGAAGTTCAGCGGTGTGGAAGAGCTGCGCGGTCAAATTGCGCGGGATATTTCAAGGGCCAACCGGTTTTTTGCGAGATTGCGCAGACTGCGGTCCAAGGGAGTGCCGATCGAGGCGTATTAGTCGAGTTTACTGCGGAACGGGCTTTTTTTCGGCGGCAAGGCAATCGGTGCAGATGCCGCCGACTTCGGTGCGGGAAACGGTGACTAGTAGCTTGCAGTCGCGGGCGATCTGATCCTTTAGCTGGTCGTACAGATGGCTCTCAAACTCGCGAACCTTGCCGCAGCGCAAGCAAGCAACATGAATATGATCGCGGGGACCGTGGGTCTCGTAATAGTGGCGATCGCCGCGGAGATGCAGCAAGTCCAGTTCGTCAATCAAACCGTGCTTCTTTAGCAGATCGATCGTGCGATATACGGTGACCAGGTGCACTTCGGGGCTGATTTTTTGGGCGCGCTCGAGAATCTGGTCGACGTCGAGGTGCTGCTCGGCATTGTCCATGACCTCGAGAATGACGCGGCGCTGGCGTGTCAGGCGGATGCCCCGTTGCCGCAACGCCTGTTGCAGGTGGCCGGTCCTGTCCGCGGGGTTGATGCGTTCGCCGCTGGAGACTCGATGTGATGGTGATGCAGGCATGGTGCGGAAGACCTTCTTGAGCAACGCCAGGTGCGGCCCTCTTAGCCAGCTACGAGTGGATGGGTAGTTGCCTCACGATGTCATTGTACATGACGTAGGCAAACACGACTAAAAGAAAGACCAGGCCGACCTGGATGAACCGTTCCTTGAATGCCAAGCTGAAATCCCGGCGGCGCAAGCCTTCCATTGAAAGCAAAAGGATGTGCCCGCCATCGAGAATCGGAATCGGCAAAAGATTCAGGATGCCGAGATTCACACTAATGAGCGCCATGAATGAGATAATGGCGAATGCGCCCATGGCCACGGCTTCCCCTGCTGCGCGAGAAATGCCCACGACGCTTTGCAATTCCTTCACAGAAACCCGTCCGCTGAAAAGCTTGCCGAGGACGCCAAACGTTTCTACAATGATGCCACCAGTCTGTCGCGTGGCGGATTTTACGGCCTCCACCGGACCCACCTTGCTGTAGGCAAAACTCACTTCTGGCGCAATACCAATCTGATAATTCTTCTCTGACGGATCAGCCGCACCCTGTTTGGGAGTAACGGAAAGCTCCACGGGCTGGCCTTTGCGTTCAACTTTAAGCTCTAGCGTTTTGCCGCCCGAGCCACGCACTACATCGACGAATTGATCCCAATACGCGATCTGCTGGCCATCGACGGACTTTACTATGTCGCCGGTTTGCAGTCCGGCGTGAGCGGCAGGTTTGCCGGCGACGACCTGCCCGATCACTGGGGGAATCGGCAAATAGCCAAGGGGATGGTCGTAGGGATCGGATTTCACCGCAAGCGTCAGGGCGCGAGTCGAACCGTTGTTCTCGACTACGATGGGTACAGGTTTGTCGGTCGGGCCGCTGTAGAGTGCTTTCTGCGTTTCTTCCCAGGTAGAAACCTTCGTTCCGTTCACGGACACAATCCTATCGCCAGCCTCGAAACCGGCATTGGACGCGGTGGAATTCGCAGCCATGCTGGTGATCAGGGCAGGCTTATCAAGATAGGCGGCATGCGGCTGGCCGGAAATGATGTAGTAGCCGGCAAGCAGGAGGATCGGAAAAACAAGATTCACGGCCGGGCCAGCAAACGAAATGATCGCACGCTGCCAGCGCTTCTTGCTCATCAGTTCATCGGGAGCTCCGGTAGGTTTCTCCTCGCCGGAATCAATCTCGGTCATGTCCTGACCCGCCATGCGAACATACCCGCCGAGCGGAACGGCGCTGATGCGCCAGTCTGTTGCGCCGCGCTTAAACCCGAACAGGCGAGGGCCGAAGCCAATCGAAAAGACATCGACGCGAACACCAAAGAACCGTGCCGCAATAAAGTGGCCCCACTCGTGAACTAGGATGATGACGCCCAGGGCTAAGATCATTCCAATTAAAGTATTCATTCCTGCGATCGACTCCGGTTTTCGAAATTAATACACTACTTCGTTTGCTGCTTCAACCGCTGCCATCCTCACAGTCGGCTAGGACCTTAGTGCGCTACACCTTTTGCCACTGCAAATTTCTCAACTTCTTCCTGGGCCGTCTGGCGGGCTTCGGAATCGGCAGCCAGCACATCTTCGATGCTGCCGAATTTTGTGCCAGGCGTACGACTCAATACTCCCTCAATCACTTCTGGGATGCCCAGGAACGGCAAGCGCTGCTCCAGAAACGCGGCGACGGCGACTTCGTCTGCTGCGTTTAAGGCGCAGGGCAAGGCCCCGCCCTTTTTCATTGCTTCGCGCGCCAAACGTAAACAGGGGAACCGACGCGTAGAGGCTTTCTCGAAGTCCAAGCGACGGAGTTTGGACCAATCCAGCGCAACTTGGTTAGATGCAAGCCTCTCTGGATAGGTTAGCGCATATTGAATGGGCATGCGCATGTCGGTTGGACCGAGTTGTGCTAAAACGGAACCGTCGATGAATTCGACCATGGAATGAATTGTGGACTGCGGATGGATGACGACGTCGATCTGTTCCGAACCGACGTCAAACAGCCAGCTGGCCTCGATGACTTCGAAGCCCTTGTTCATCATGGTTGCGGAATCGATGGTGATGCGATTGCCCATGCGCCAATTGGGATGCGCAAGGGCTTGTTCCGGTGTGACGTGGGCGAGTTTCGCGATTGGCGTTTTGCGGAATGGGCCACCGGAGGCGGTGAGCACCAGGCGGCGGACTTCTTTGTGGACGCCGCCGCGGAGGCACTGATGGACCGCGTTGTGCTCGCTGTCTACGGGCAGCAGAGCGACGCCGGATTTCTTTACTGCGGCCATAACCAATTCGCCGGCGGCGACCAGGACTTCTTTGTTCGATAGCGCGATGAGGCGGCCGAGTTTGACGGCTTCGTAGGTGGCGGCAAGGCCGACAACGCCAACAGCCGCGGAGACGACAATCTCCGCTTGCGGGTGGGTGGCTACGGCGAGCATGCCCTGGGGTCCGTGGTCGATTGCCGGCAGCGGGGCGATTCCCTTACCCCGCAGGCGTGTGGCAAGTTCGTCGGCGCTTTTGGCGTGGGCCACCGAGACAAGTTCGGGATGGTGATGTTCGATTTGAGAGACCAGCTCGTCGATGTTGTTGCCGGCTGCGAGGGACAGAATTTTGAATTTACCGGGGAACGAGTCCACGACGGAAATCGTTTGGCGTCCAATGGAGCCCGTCGAACCGAGGATGGCAAGGTGTTTCATTCGAAAGTTTGGAGCCGCGAGTTTTCCGTACTCAGTCTTGGAATAAACCCAATAGCGCTGGCATAAACGCTACAACCACGCATTGAATTTCAAGCCGGTGCTTAGCGGATTGAAGGATTCATCAGAACTAAATAATACCAGATGACGGGGATGCAGAGGACGAGGGCGTCGATACGGTCAAGGACGCCGCCATGGCCGGGGAGCAGGCCCCCGGAGTCTTTTACGCCGGCGCTGCGCTTGTAGGCGGATTCCGAGAGGTCTCCCATTTGGCCTGCAATATTCCCAAGGATGGCCATCGCAAACAGATGCACGAGTGGCAGATGAATCCAAAAACTGAAGGCGTAGGCGACGAGCAGGGAGCCGATCATCCCGCCAATTGAGCCCTCCCAAGTTTTCTTCGGGCTGATGTGCGGGGCCAATGGGTGTTTGCCTATCGCGCGGCCAACGAAGTAGGCAGTAGTGTCGGCGGCCCAGGTAATGACCAAAGCGAACAGGAGAAGTGCCGGTCCATTGCTCGGGAAACCGTGGAGACGAACGGCGAAGGAGAGAGGAAAGGCGACCAAGAGCAGCCCGCTCGAAGAGATTCCGGCTGCGGGGAGAGCTTCAACCAACGAGCGCCGCGCCCAGAGCGTGAGCGAACTGACGCCAAGCACGAAAAAAAAGAATAACGCCAGAGGCGAATAGATCGCGTTGATGCGGTCGAGTGCAGGATTATTCGCTATCGTAGGGATATTTCCGGAAGCGAGGCTGAGAACCGCGAACGGTCTCAGAATTCGCCACTGCAAGAGGATCACTAGCATGGAACAGGTGAGCGTCCAGAGGCGATAGGCACGGTGGCCGATGGCCTCTCCCAAGGCGAAATATTCCCAAAGAGCCAGGAGAGTGATCGCGGCGGTGGCGACGGCGACGACCGAGGTCGAACCGAACAGGACAATGGCGACGATTACTGGGATAAGCACTGCGGCGGTGGCGACACGTTTCCAGGTCATCGAGTGAGAGTCCAAGCGAACTGTTGCATGTGGATGGATCGCATTGTGTTGTTGGAATTATACAGAGAGAACGGCGGTGGGAAAAGGAACCGCGGATGACCAATTCTTTCACGTTCAATTGGCCGCGCGCCCTAGGGCAGAAAGAATTAGCGCGCGGCGGAGGCTGGTGGGGCGTCGATGCCACCGTAGCGGCGTTCGCGTTTCTGGAAATCGATGAGGGATTCCAGAAGGCGGGCGCGGTTGAAATCAGGCCAAAGAGTTTCCGTGACAAAAATCTCGGCATAGGCGATCTGCCAGAGCAGGAAATTACTGACGCGCATCTCGCCGCTCGTGCGGATAAGCAGATCGGGATCGGGAATGTCGGAAGTGTAGAGGTTCCGGGAGATCTGCTCTTCGCTGATTGGAGCGTGCGCGGAGTGGCCATTGCGTTCAGCGACGATGGCGTTCAAAGCGTCCACTATTTCTGCGCGGCCACCGTAGTTTACGGCGATATTCAAAATCATCCCGGAATTGTCTGCCGTGGCTGCGGTAGCTTCCCGAGTTTCCCGTTGCACGGCTTCCGGTAGCTCTTCCGGGCGGCCAATGAAACGCATGCGAACATTATTGCGTTGTAGAAGTGGCAATTCCTTCCGAACGTATTCCCGAAGGAGTTGCATGAGGAACTCAATTTCCGCTTTGGGGCGGCGCCAATTCTCAACGGAGAAGGCATACAGAGTGAGCGCTTCGATTTTAAGGCGCGCGCAAGTTTCGATCGTGATGCGGGCTGATTGCGTACCAGCGCTGTGGCCCGCGATGCGCGGGAGGTGGCGCCTCTTGGCCCAGCGGCCGTTGCCATCCATGATGACGGCGATATGGCGCGGAAGGCGCGATAGATCAAGTTTTTCCAACAAATCCGACTCTTCGGCGGTGATGGGGCCGAAGCCATCTGCCAAGGAAGGGAGAGTCGGGAGGTGGAGTCGCGAGTGGGGCACGTTAGATCCGGTCAATCCTCTTTATGCCGCAAAGTTAACACAGGGGTTGGCTCGAGGGCAATCGTCTGTTTTCTACTGTGCACGGTGACCCTAGGAAACGGGTGGGTGAATCGCCTGAATGATACCCTGTACCGACAAAGCTAGCGCTAGAATGATCATCGCAATCGCAATCGTCCAGGCGAGTACGTTGAAGGTGAAGGTATTGGTGTGCTCGCCCATCAGGTCCTTGCGGTTCACCAGCAGCAAAATGAAAATCACAACGATCGGAAGCCAAACCCCGTTGCCCACTTGAGAATAGATGAAAATTTTCCAGAGAGGAACATGGGGGATGAGAACGATACCTGCGCCGACAAGGATAAGGATCGTGTAGAGCCAATAGAAGGCCGGCGCTTCGCGAAATTTGTGGTCGATGCCCGCTTCAAATCCCATTCCCTCGCAAATCACATGGGCGGTGGAGAGTGGCAGGATGGTTGCGGCAAACAGCGAAGCGTTCAGCAGGCCAAACGCAAACGTGAAACCGGCCCATTTTCCAGCCAGCGGGATAAGCGCTTTAGCGGCGTCGACCGCGTCGGTGATGTTGGTCATGCCGGCCCGATGGAGTGTGGCGGCAGTGCAAACGATGATGAAGAAAACGATGATCATGCAACTGATGCTGCCAACCAGCACGTCCAGCCGTGCCTGCGGATATTGGCGCTGGCCAACCTTTTTTTCGACAAAGCTGGCCTGGAGATAGAAAAATTGCCATGGGGCGATTGTAGTGCCAACCAGTGCTGTAAGAATCAGCAGATAACTGACATCCAGATGAATCGTCGGGACCACGGTCATGCGCGCGGCGAGAATCCAATCGGGCTTAGAGAGCAGCGCCGAAAAGAGATAGCTCGAATAGAAGACGCACAAGATCAGGAAAATGATTTCGACTTGACGATAGGTCCCTTTCAAAACCAAGAACCAGACAAGGACAGCGGCAACAGGAACGGCAAAATACCGGCTGATTCCAAACAGTTCCATGGACGCGGCGACCCCAGCAAATTCGGCGACGACATTGAACAAATCCACGAGGAAACCGGTGATCATAACGAAGAAAGTGGGGCGGAAACCGAATTCCTCGCGGATGAGGTCGGAGAGGCCTTTGCCGGTGATGACCCCCATCCGAGCGCACATCTCTTCGGTGACATAGAGTGCGATGGTCATGGGAACGAGAGACCAAAGCAGGGTGTAGCCGTAGGCGCTGCCCGCTTGTGTGTAGGTGGCGATCCCGCCAGCGTCGTTGTCGACGTTGGAAGTAATGATGCCAGGGCCAACGACGGCTAGAAAGAGTGCGATGCGGCGACGCCAGGCCTTGCCGCGGGAAAAGAACTCGAAGGTGCGGGCACGCAAGCCGTCGATAACGTTGTTGATGGAGGAAAAGTTCAGGGGCATGAGGCACCCGGGGGGCAGCGACCGGTTGTCTGGCGGCGGTCTACAATTGATCTTGGGGCGGTGGAATAACGATTAGGCATTGACCAGCCTGGAGACCACGTCGTCGACCGTTACGGTACCGATCGGATGATGGAGGTCGTCGATGACCGTGAGCATGCGCAGATTGTATTTGTCAAAAAGCTCGAACACATCTTTTTCGCTGGCGTCGGGGGTAACGCTGACGAGTGGTTCGGTCTTCATTTCAGACATCCGCTGCTCGGGGGCAGCAAGGAGCATGCGCGCCACCGGAACGGTGCCGCAGTAGCGGGCATCTTTGTCGAGGACAACGATGGTGTCGAGTTGCTCCAGGTTCAGCTCCTGGTTGCGCATCCATTCCAAGACTTCTTCGCGAGTCGATTGCTCGCTAACATAGACAAACTCCGTGTTCATCATGCCGCCGGCAGTCGATGGGTCGTAGGCAAGCAATTCGCGCACTTCCTTGGCTTCCTGGTTCGGCATCTCATCGAGCACTTCTTCGGAAGTTTCCTTGGGAAGATCGGCAAGAAGGTCGGCCGCCGCATCCGGAGCCATTTCCTCGATAATGTCCGCGGCCTTCTCCGGATCAAGTTTTTCGACGATTTGGGTAGTAAGACGTTCATCCAATTCGGCAAGCACAGCGGCGGCGGTTTCTTCGTCGAGAGAGGCAATAATTCCCTGCCGTTCTGCGGCGGAAAGCTGTTCCATCATTTCTGCGAGATCGGCCGGATGCAGATCTTCGAGTTTTTCATGGGTGATACGGAGTTTCACTCGACGCAGCGGGTCGGGCTCGATCAAATTCACAAATTCCCACAGAATGGCGCGTTGCGGCAGCTTGGTTTGCAGGCTGCGCATTAATTTTGAGGGAGCCAGACCCTGAAAGAGTCGTCGCATCGCACCGGGAAGGCCAACGTCCACCTGAGCGATGCGCAGTTCGATATTTCCATTGGTGCGATGCTCGGCGAGATCGACGTCATTCACGCGAACCACTTTGCGCCCTTCGGTGTCGATGATTTGCTGATCGAGGAGGTCTTTGCGCACAGCTAACCAGGATTCATTCGGTTGGTAGGCATCGAGGGCGCGTTCAGAAACGTTCAGATCGATGCGGCCGGGGGCAACTTTGGAAACCTGATCGTAACGGGCAACCAGGGGTTGGAAGCGGCCGCGGGAGATCAAAAAGTGAGAGACACGATTTGGCTGTTCAGCCGGTTCGATAAAAAATTCACGAACGCGGCCGACAAAATTGTCCTGCCCGTCGTAAGCAGCCGAGCCCATAAGTTCAGTGGCGTAGAGCATAAACGGCACACTTTCTGTTGAGCGCGGCTGCAGCGGGTAGCTGCGTCCGGGCTCTTGCAAAATAAAAAACCCGCGTAGCTTTGTTGGCGGCCGCGGGCAAGAACTGCAAAATCCTGGACTGAACCCTTAGCCAGATGTGGAGGTCCCTACGCCAACAGTTGTGGCGGGCACCGCAATAAGCGGCTGCAAAGCGGTCAAGTGGCGGCACCTGCCCGGGGGACGACTCGGGCGCGGGTCGAAATCGCTGGACGCGCTCATCGGTACAAATTCACTCCGAAGGTAGAGATAAGCCCGTAAGGAATTAAAGTCAAGAAAAGAATGACGTTTTTGAGATTTTTGTGAAAATTTTTCGTTCGGCAGTGACTTTTACGGGAGGCGTTTTCCTTTGCGGGATTTAAAGAGCATGTGAGACGCCTGTTCACCCCGTTTTTTGCACTCTTCCAGATACAATACCAGGTAGTTCTTCACGATATAATCAGAACGAGAGAAGCCCAGCTCATGCGCCGCCCGGTCGATCGCTTCACCAGGTCCTTCGAGCTCGACATAGGTCCCAATGGGAGTTTCATCCACCTCAAGAAGCAGCCCCTGCGCCCATTTGGCACGCGCGGGAAATTTGTAGGTGGAACGATATTTTTCATAGCGGAACCATCCCCGGAGGCCTAAGCCTTCGAAGATCTTTTGCAGTGCTGCGGCATCGGTAATGACCAGTTCGGTCTCTTCGCGCACCTTATAGCGGCCACCGGCACTCGCCTGACGGGTAGGTGCGCCCATGGCTAGGGCCTCGGGAGGGCTCTTAAAGGTCAAAAGATGGCGTTCTGGGGGGGGCGCGCCTGGTTTCTGGCCGGGAGCCACGCGAGATTCGCTGCGGATACGCAGGAGCTGCCCGTGCTTGGCCAGGCCGCCATCGGGCGTGTCGAAAAGAAGATTCGCTTCATGAATCCGCGGCGTTTTGGGGAAAGCGGGGACGACAGCCAGGCGTTTGAGGATGCCCTGCAGCGATTTGAGGTCTTCGACTTGAAGTTTGATTTCGATTTCGTTGGGCATAGTGGTTTGATGAACGAGCTGTTGGGGCGCTCGAGAGCTCCAATGCGGAGAATTGTCGATCGAGAGGTCGGCGGTACGTCTTTAAGTAGCCGCCAACTTCGGCTAGTATATCGAACGTCAGGGCAATTGCACGACGACCGAAACCTGCCTCGGGGCTGAACACAAGCAACCATGACCACCGACTCCAATTCGGCAAAGATGTCCTATTCCCCGGAAGAGGCAGACCACCTGGCCTGGCAGCCCCCGGTGGCACAGCGGGAAACCGTTGAGCATGTGCTGCATGGTGACCGTCGACTGGATGAGTATGCCTGGCTGCGTCACAAATCCGATCCGCGGGTCCTCGAATACCTGAATCAAGAGAATGCCTACGCCGATCAGTTTCTTAAGCCCACGGAAAAGCTTCAAGAAACGCTTTATCAGGAGATGCTCGGACGAATCCTGCAAACCGACTTGAGCGTACCTTCACGCCTACGCGGATATTCCTATTATTCGCGGACTGAGGAAGGCAAACAGTATGCGATCTATTGCCGGCGAGCGGAGAGCGCTCTGGGGGCAATAGACGGGTCGGCTCCATTTGCAAACGATACCCCGGAAGAAATTCTCCTGGATTTGAATGTGCTGGCCGAGGGCCATTCTTTTTTGGGGCTTGGATGTTTCGAAGTAAGTGACGATAACCAGCACCTGGCCTATGCGACCGACACGACCGGATTTCGGCAATACACTTTGGAAGTGCTGGATCTCGGCACACGCGAAGCCCTCCCCTTCCGTGTAGCGCGGGTGACCAGCGTGGCGTGGTCCGCGGACGATCGCGTTTTGTTTTATGTGGTGGAGGAGGAAACGACCAAGAGATCGCACCGCCTCTTCCGGCACGTATTGGGAACCGAACAAGCCGCAGACCGACTGATTTACGAAGAGAAGGATGAGCGTTTCCGAATCGATATTGAGCGAACGCGAAGCGGTGCGTATTTGTTGTTGGTAGCCAACAGCCATACCACGAGCGAAGTGCGTTTTTTGCGCGCGGACCAGCCTTATGGGGACTTTCACGTTGTCGCGGTGCGCGAGGATGAGCACGAGTATTCCGTCGATCATCACCCCGGAAGTTCAGCGGACCCGGCAGGCGGGGTTTTTTTTGTGCGCACTAACTCAAATGGAAGAAC
>Ga0209040_10001307_pt1 | contig 19629 bp, 20 predicted proteins | sample BogFormECP12_OM3_FD_188240 | JGI IMG/M metagenome (GOLD analysis project Ga0209040, IMG submission 188240) | Bog forest soil microbial communities from Calvert Island, British Columbia, Canada - ECP12_OM3 (SPAdes) (version 2) | ecosystem: Environmental > Aquatic > Freshwater > Wetlands > Bog ...
GGGGGGCGGAGACCTGAGAGCGACGGCAACCTCGGGCACGGGTACGACGACGGGCACCACGTCTCCGGTTACTATTTACAATCAGCTGCGAATGTCGGCTGTCTACGGGAGCCCGATCAAGCGAGGACTGAGCACAGGCGTGAGTCTCGGCTATGATTTCTCGCTGCACAATCTCCAGTACATTGGGGGACAGACGGGCTATAACTGGAACTGTTGCGGGCTGAGCTTCGAGATCCGGAAGTATTCGCTGGGCAGCGTGCGCAACGACACGCAGTACCTGTACAGCTTCACACTGGCCGGGGTGGGGTCGGCGGGCAGCCTGAAGCGCGCGGAGCGAGTGTATTAGCTCCTAGCCTCTGGCTCTTAGCTTCTAGCTTCTGGTTCTCAGTCGGACCGTTTTTACCGAAAACTGCAGACTGACACCGATCACTCCAGGCAGCGCGACTCAGCCGGCACCGGATGCGATAATGAGAGCATCCCGAAAGGTGGTTGTCTTGTTGCAAATTCGACTCTCCCTGGTTTGCCTGCTCGCGCTTGCAGCGGTTGGGTGCAGGGCGCAAACGGCTCCAAAAAACGACCTGGATCCGCAGACCGGTCGCAAGATCGAAGTGATGGTGCGCGCCAAACTCAATGTTCCCTCGGAATACGAGATCTCGGTCGGGCAGCGCGGGCCGAGCGATCTGGCAGGATTCGACACTGTGCAGGTTACATTTACCCTGCCTGGCCATCCCGAGCGCTCACAGACGCTGCCTTTTCTGCTGTCGAAAGACGGCAAAACGCTGGTTCGGCTTTCACGTTGGGACATCTCCAAAGATCCGGCGGAGCTTGTGCCTTCAGCCGACAGGCCGTTTCGCGGAAATCCCGCCGCCAAGGTGGTGATCGTGAACTACGACGATCTGGAATGCCCCTATTGCGCGAAGATGCACGCGGAGCTGTTTCCGGAGACGCTGGATCACTATAACGGCCTGGTCAAGATCGTGTACCGCGATCTGCCGCTCGAAGAACTGCATCCCTGGGCGGTGCACGCCGCCGTAAATGCGAACTGCCTGGCGGCACAGAGTGCAACAGCTTACTGGGGCTACGTGGATTATCTGCACACGCACGGCCAGGACGTCACCGGCCCGGATCGCGATCTGGCGAAGGCGAACGCGACGCTGGATAAGCTGGCCAGGATGCAGGGCGAAAGAAGCAAGCTGGATGGGGCGAAGCTGAATGCCTGTATTTCGAAGCAGGATGAAACCGCGGTTCGCGCCGAGATGAAGCAGGCAGAAGCCATGGGTATCCAACAGACTCCGATGCTCTACATAAACGGAGAGGCGCTTGAAGGAGCGCTACCCGTCAAGACCGTATGGACCATGATTGACCGCGCGCTGCTATCGGAAGGGATTACGCCACCGCCGAGTGAGCTGAATCAGCCGGCGGCGAAGCAAGAGAAACCGCAAACGGCGCCGGGATCCAAAACGTCTGCGACCGCCCCCGCACCAGCGACTGCTGCCGCCGCCAAACCCGCTACAGGGTCCAATTAAGGCGTGCCGATCGCTTTCCAGCGAGCGCCGCACGCATTTATGCTGGAATAGCCGGTCCGCGTAAGGTTGAGACCGGTCGAGTGTGTCAACGCGAGCTGCGTGCGACGCTTCGTGTGACGCTCAAGGAGATAACTGTTGCAATTCCGATCGAACGCAGCGCTGCCTGCCATTTCCTCACCCCCTGCGCGCAAATTAAAATCTTTAAACGCTCCGGCTATGGTGGCTCTGGCTGCTATGTGCGCGGTCTTCGCGGCGGGCTGCCAGCGCGGGCACGGTCCAGACACTGTAGCCACCGTAAACGGCAAGCCCATTCTGCGCTCGGATATGGAAACCCGTTTCCAGGACACGCTGGGCGAATCTCACCAACAGCCATCGAAAGAGCAGGCGGACATCGTGCGGCTGAACATTGTCCGTGACCTGATCGATCAGGAGATCGTGCTGCAGCGCGCGGCCAAGCTGAACCTGTCGGCAAGCGAAGAAGAAGTCGACAGCCGGGTGAATGAGATCAAGGCGCCATACACCCAGGAGGAGTTCAACAAGGTTCTGGCCGACAAGCACCTGACCCTCGACGCCATGAAGCGGCAGATCCGGATGGGCAAGACCGAAGAGAAGCTCTTCAACAAGGAAATCAACTCGAAGATCAACATCACCGACGCCGACATCGCAAGCTACTACAACGCGCACAAGTCGGAGTACAACCTGCCCGAGCAGCAATACCATCTTGCGCAGATTGTCGTCACGTCCATTCCCGCGCCCGCCCAGCAAGTGGGCAATCTGCAGAACAGCAAGGCGTTGAATGACGCCGACGCGAAGAAGAAGATCGAGGGGCTGCACAACCGGATCATAAGCGGCGAGGATTTCGGCATGCTGGCTGCGAACTGGTCCGAGATGCAGTCGAATGCGCAGAGCGGCGGCGACATGGGCTTCGTTTCCGAATCGCAATTGCACTCCGAACCCGAGGTCTATGCAGCGATCAATAAACTGCAGCCGGGACAGGTGACGGAAGTGCTGCCGCTCTACGGAAACACGCCAGTGGGCAAGAAGGCCGTGGGCTACGCCATCTACAGGCTGGTGGATAAGGAAGCATCGGGCCAGCGAGAGCTGAACGATCCGCGCGTGCAGCAGGCTATCCGCAAGCAACTGCGCGATGCGCGCTCGCAGCTGCTGCAAAACGCCTACATCGAGATGCTGCGCGACCAGGCGCGGGTGGAGAATTACTTCGCCGAACAGATCTTCAAGAGCGCGCAGTAGATACACATTATGACTCGATACGGGATCCTGGGATTCGGGCACCACGCCGCAAAGCGGCTGATGAAGGGCTTTGCCGAGGCCGGCGAATCACAGCTGGTGGGCCTGTGGCGGCGCGACGTCGAGAAGGCCCGCGCGAACGCGAAGGATTACTCGATACCGCTTGTCTTCGAGACGCCCGAGGCACTGTGCGCCTCGCCGGAGGTCGATGCGGTCTTCATCGTTTCTCCCGACGCGCTGCACCTGCCGCACGTGCTGCTGGCGACGATGTACGGCAAGGCGATCCTGTGCGAAAAGCCGCTGGCGCTGAATGCAGGCGAAGTGGAAGAGATGCTGGCTGCGTCGAAGGCGGCTGGAGTAGTCTTGGGCGTGGCACAGAATATGCGCTACAACCGCAGCCTGGGCTTTATCCGGCAGTGGATTGCGGAGGGCCGCATCGGCAAAGCCGTGCTGGCGCATTCGCAGTTTTCCTACTCCGCCGAGGGCAGCCCTCGGACGTGGATTTACGATCCGGCGCTGGCCTGCGGTGGCCCGATCGGGGATGTCGGGATCCACTGCATCGATGCCCTGCGCTTTGTTCTGGGGACGGACATGACCGCTGTGAGTACGCTGGCGCATCGCGATGCGGGCTCAGGGCAGGTGGAGTCGCATGCGGTGGTTGCCCTCGATCTGTCATCGGGAGCGATGGCCACCGTGACTGTGACAACCCGCGCCGAATACCGCACGGTGGTTGAAGTGACCGGCGAGACGGGCGTGATTCTTTGCGAGAACGGGCTGACAGTGGATTACCCCGTCGATGTTGTCCTGCGCCGCGGCGGGGATGTCGTCGCGAGCGAGCGTGTCTCCAATGCCGATGCCTACAGCCTCATGCTGGATGGATTTTCCTCATGGGTGGAAGGCCGGGGCACGTATCTTGCCCCGGCAGAAGATGCGCAGCACAACCAGTGCGTTCTGGACGCGGCGTATCGAAGCTGGCGCGAAGGTACCAGGCAGGCGATCAGCTAGGTTCCGGCCGTTCCTTCTTGTCTCAGAATGCCCCGTTGCCGCAGCATGGCCAAATGGTTTTCATGTGTCAGGTAGAAGACAATCTTTGGCGTCTCACCCGATGTGTGAATGACAAATGTGGACCAGGCCGTGACATCTTCCAGCGCACCTGCCCCGCGATCGAATTGCATCCGCCACTCCGTCTTCGCCAGGACATACCGGTCGTCCAATTTAGTTTCGTGGATCGATTCTAAGGTCGTGGTGCGGCAGCCAAGGCTCTCAAAGAGCTTCTTCCGTTGTGGAATGGCCGACCTGAAGTCGGTGGCGTGGACGACCCGCGAACCGCTCGGATCGGTAACCATAAATGGATCGGCGAATTGGGCGGCGATCCGGTCGACGTCGCCGGTGTTGCTGTTTTTCTCAAACTCGCGGAAGAAGATACCGATTGCTTCGCTCACATTTTGCATGTTCGTCACTCCTCGAAGGTAGTCTGCATTGGGAGAATCCAGACGAAACTCCCTTTAGTATTATACCACAATTATCCTTATTAATCAATAAGATCGGGAGGGTGTGGCTATTGGGGACTTGATTTCGAGGAATAGTCCGAAGCTCTTCTAGTCGATCACGGCGAGCACGTCGCCAGCAGTGACGGTGTCGCCCGGGGCGACGCGCATCTCGGCGACCCTTCCGGCCTTTGGCGATTTCAGCTCGTTCTGCATCTTCATGGCTTCAATCACCACCACTCCCTGGTTGGCTTCGACCGCCTGACCGCGCTCGACCAACACGCGCACGACTCGACCCGGCATGGAAGCCTTGATGACTTTAGGCCCGTCGCCGACGCCTGCGTGGGCGCGGCGGGTCTTGAGCGAGCGCGGATCTTCGACGCGGTAAGGGAAGCGCCTGTCGTCGAAGTAGACGGCTTTATCGTTGCCATTGCTGGCAGGCGCGTCGTCTTCGAGGACCACGCGATGCGAGCGGCCGTCGATGATGATAGAGAGCACTCCGGGGCGCAGCAACCGGGCTTCGACTTCGAGAGGCTGCCCGTCGAGAGTGATGCGGTATTGTCCGGAGGAGGTGCCGGGCGCCAGCTCTACAATTCGCAGGCGTCCCTGAATCTCGATTTCGAGCTTCATTCGCGCAGGCCTTCCCGGCGTGCCGCGGATTTCCAGGCGCTGACCGGAGGCTGGGTGGCAATAACAGGAACACTGCGGGTCTCTTCAAACAGGGCGGCGGCTATGGCGGCGACGGGTTCATCGGCGGCCGTGGCCGCGGATGGCGATTGCGCGAGAAGCCGGTCGAGATAGCCTGTGTCGATGCGAGCGGCGCGGAAGTCGTCGTCGCCCAGAATGCGGCGGAAGAGGCCGAGGTTGGTGCGAATGCCGCCTATGACGTATTCACCGAGGGCACGCAGCAGGCGCGCAATGGCCAGCTCACGAGTGGGCGCGTAAGCGATGAGCTTCGAGAGCATGGGGTCGTAGTCCATAGGCACGGTCCAGCCCTCGTAGATGCCGCAATCTTCGCGAATGCCGGGGCCTCCAGGCTGGAGCAGGCGGGTGATGCGGCCGGGCGAAGGGAAGAAGCCGTTGTCCGGGTCTTCGGCGTAGACGCGGCATTCGATAGCGTGGCCGCGCAGCTGGATCTCCTGCTGGGTGAGGGACAGCGGCTCGCCCTGGGCGATGCGAATCTGCAGGTGCACGAGGTCGAGACCGGTGACCAGCTCGGTGACGGGGTGTTCGACCTGAAGCCGCGTGTTCATCTCAAGGAAGTAGAAGTTCTGCTGGTCGTCGAGGAGGAATTCTACGGTTCCGGCGTTTGTGTAGCCCTGTGATTGCGCCAGGCGTACGGCGGCTTCTCCCATGCGCCGGCGGAGAGCAGAGTCGACGACCGCGGAGGGTGCTTCCTCAATGACTTTCTGGTGCCGCCGCTGCACGGAGCACTCGCGCTCGCCAACATAGAGGCAGTTGCCGTGCTCATCGGCGAGGATCTGAATCTCAATGTGCCGCGGGCGTTCGATGAGCTTCTCAAGATAGACCTCGTCCGATCCAAAAGCCCGCTGGGCCTCGCTCTGCGCCGCCTCAAAGGCTGCCTGCAGCTCTTCGCGGCGGCTTACGGCGCGCATGCCCTTGCCGCCCCCGCCGGCTGCGGCTTTGAGCATCACGGGATAACGAATCTCGTCGGCGACAATGTAGGCTTCGTCGAGGGAAGCCAGGGCCCGGGTCGATCCGGGAGTGCGCGGCATCCCGGCAGCGTCGGCCGCTTGCCGGGCGCGGGTCTTCGATCCCAGAGCGCGCATGGCGGAGGCAGGAGGGCCGATGAACTTGATCCCGGCGCGCTCGCAGGCGTCGGCGAAATTGGCGTTCTCGGAGAGAAATCCATAGCCGGGATGAATGGCGTCTGCACCGGCGCGGTGTGCAATGTCGAGGATAAGATCGCCGCGCAGATATGATTCCGCGGCGGGAGCGGGGCCGAGCAGATACGCTTCGTCGGATTCCAGAACATGCAGCGCGGCGCGGTCGGCATCGGAGTAGACGGCTACTGTCACGATGCCGAGCTCACGGCAGGCGCGATGGATGCGCAGGGCAATTTCGCCGCGATTGGCGATGAGAATCTTCTTGAATGCCGGCGATGAATGGTTGCGTCGCAAGAAGTCATTCTACAAGGTAAAAAGCCCCCGGCGAGCCGAGGGCTTTTGATGAAGAGAGGCAGGGGTTTCTACATAACCACGCCGCTTGCCTTTTCGTTTTTCTTTTGTTCGTTTGCCTTGCGGGTATTCATAGCCTTCTCGCGCCACTCATCGACCAGAGCCATATCCGCCTTGCGGCCTGCTTCGTTGCCGCAATCGAGATCAGCTTTGCGGCGATACATAAGCTGGAGGTAAGACATGGCGTCGTCATAATTGGGGCGGATGTCGACGGCTTTATGAAGGTATTCGAGGCCTTCGTTCACCAGCGGGGTATTCTTCTCGATCAGTTCCTGACAGGTCTTCTTCGGCATCTTGACATTGCCAGCCCCGTCGTCCTGCATCCCGACGTCCTTGAGCGCCTGCACGGCGTTGCGATATGCCTGACGCCAGTCGATGCTGCCAATGGTGTATGCGGCTTCGGCATCCTGCGGGTCGACTGCGAGGACCTTCATCTGCCACTGCTTGGCCTCGTCATACTTGTCGATGTTGAAGTAGAGACTCGCCATGTTCTTAAGGCTGTTGATGTCCTTGGGATCCTTTGCGAGCACGGCCTGAAAACCGTCCATCGCCAGCTTGGCGTTTTTCAGATTTTCAGGAGTAGTCAGATCAGGAACAACCTGCTGGGCGTACGCAGTAGCCAGATATAAGTGGGCCATGGGGAGCGAGGGGTCATAATTCACCGCCTGCTGGAAATGGTTGATGGCTTCCTCGTATTTCGCGCTCTTGTAGGCCTGGACGCCCTTATTCAGTTGATCGCGGGCTTTTAGGCGCTGGCATCCGGTCATCAGGAAAATCAACGAGAGGGTTGCGGCGGCCATCACCGGAAAACGTACAATGCGATTCATTCTTATCTCGTCTCCTTCGACTGCCAGAAACGATGCTGGCAATTGGGATGCTTCAATGTCGTGCGGGGGCAAAAATCCTTGCGCAGTGATTGTACTTCGTTTACGCAATTAGGCAAGGGCTTCAAAGAAATTCTGGAGGTTGGGCAGGCTCACTCCGCCAAATGGACGCAGACTGGTCCGGCAGAAAGACGAACAGCGGGTCTTATTGACCCGCTTCAATCTTGGGCGTGATCAAACCAATATGGTCGACACCCACAGCATGACCGATGTCAATGACCTCCGCGACGCTGGAGAAGTTGAGGTTCGGATCGCCCTTGACGAACATGACCTTCTCGGCACGGGGAGCAAAGATTTCATCGAGGCGGGTACGCAGCTGGTTGCTGGCGACATCATCCTGATTGATCTTGTAGCTGGGGGTTCCGCTTGCGGAGCCGATGATCTGCACCACGATGGTGCGGTCGTTGGGCTGCTCCTGATTGGGATTCTTGGGCGGCTGGGGCACCAGCGCGTCAAGTCCCTTGGGGGTGACGGGCACGATGACCATGAAGATGATCAACAGCACCAGGAGCACGTCGATGAGGGGGGTTACATTGATGTCCGAGTTTAGTCCGCCCGGTCCGCCAGTTGCCATTGACATATGTCAGTTCCTCGTTTCTCCGGACCTTCGACCAGAGGTCAAAAATTCTTGCTGCTACTGGCCGCCGCCGGTCGGTGGCTTGGTGCTGGGCTGCCGGTTCTCGGTGAGCAAGCCTACTTCGTCCACACCGGTCGTCCGCACCGCGTCGATCGCGTCCATTACGGTACCGTAGTGGGCGCGGGCATCGGAGCGGAAGAAAACCATCTTGTTGGTCTTGTCCTTGAGCAGATCCTGTACCTTGGGCCCGAGATCGGCAATGCTGGTTTGATCCTGCCCGAGAAAGACCTTGCTGTCGCGCGTGATGGCGATGGTGATGGCGTCTTCCTTGCTGGCATCTTCCATGGCGACCGCGTTTTGCGTCTGCGCCAGGGTCACGTTCACCTTGTTTTCGAGCATGGGCGTGATGACCATGAAGATGATCAGCAGCACCAGCATGACGTCCACCATGGGCGTGACGTTAATGTTGGAGTTAACTTTCTTGCCTTCGTCTCTTTTTACGATTGCCATTCTGTGCTCCGTCGATCGGATTACTTCAACTGGATGGCGAAGATTCTGCACCGGGAGCGAAGCCGGGCCAGGCCCGCCCCACTCCCGATGCGTGATTCTCGCTGTCTGTCCGTACGGACTGGCCCCTACGGCCGGGGCCAAGCCGTTAGCGCTTGCTCTGCTTGATGAAGTAGTCGATCAGTTCGCTCGAAGAGTTGTCCATCTCGACGTCGAAGGCTTCAACTTTGTTGGTGAAGTAGTTGAAGGTCATAACGGCGGGGATGGCCACGAGCAGGCCGAAGGCCGTCGTGACCAGCGCTTCCGAGATACCGCTGGCGACGGCGCCGATACCGGGCGTCTTCTGCGTGGCGATTTCCTGGAAGGCCTTCAAGATACCGGCGACCGTTCCGAACAGTCCGACGAACGGAGCCGTAGAACCGATGGTGGCCAGACCGCCCAGGCCGCGCTTCAGCTTGGCATGCACGATCGCTTCAGAGCGCTCGAGCGCGCGCTTGGAGGACTCGATCTGCTCAACAGTGATGGCGCCGCCGCTGCCGTAGTTGCGGAACTCCTGAAGACCTGCGGTAACCACTTCGGCCAGGTGCGACTTCTTGTTGCGGTCGGCAACCTTGATGGCCTCATCCAGCTTGCCCTCCTTAAGGGCGCCGGCGACGCGGGGAGCAAACTCGCGCGACTGCTTGCGGGCTGCGTTGAAATACAGGTAGCGGTCGATGATGACAGCCAGCGACCAGATCGACATGATGAAGAGCACAGCCACCACGCCGCGTGCCAGCCAGCCCATGTTGTTCCAAAGATCCATCGGGGCGAAGCCGACCGACTGATCCTGAAACAGGCCCAAGGCTGCTGGGTGGACAACAAGTTGATTGAGATGAGCGAGAATCACTGAATCTTTCCTCCTAGGGAGTAACTTCCTGAAAATTGGTAAGACTTAGCGGCTGCTGGCCGCCTTCCCGGGGCTGCCGGGAAGGCTTAACCAGGCATCAACCACCGAGGGTAAAGATGACGTTGACCTGGGTCTCAACCTCGACCGGCTCGCCGTTGAGCAGGTAGGGCCTGTAACGCCAGGTTTTTACGGCTTCCATAGCAGCCTGCTGAAGCATCGGCGGGCCGCTGACGACATGGAGATTTTCGATCGTACCGGACTTGGAAATCGTTGCCTGAAGGACAACCGTTCCCTGAATACGGGCGGCCTTGGCGATGGCCGGATACTGCGGGGTCATTCCGCCAAGCTTGTTGCCGGCGATCACGCCAGCCGAAACGTTGATCTTTTTCGGGGCCGCGGCTTTTACCACGGGCGCGGGGCCTGTGCCGATACCGCCCAGGATGCCGCCCATGACACCGCCAGCGCCACCGCCCGAGCCTTCCATGCCCGCGACGCCCGCCATGGCCGGCTGCGGCGGCGCGTCATCCTTCACATTCTTGATTTCTTTCGGGATCTTGGTCGGAGCGACAAGCTGGTTATTCAACATCTCCGAAACCACCTTTTGAATGTGGACCGGAGCAGGTGGCGGAGGGGGTGGAGGCGGTGGAGGCGGTGGTGGAGCGACCAGGAGCATGCTCATGGCTGCCTTGGGCAGGGCTTCGGGATAGATGAGCGGAATCAAAATCAAGGCCGCGATGATCGAACCGTTGAGCAGTACTCCCACGAAGGTGAAATATTTGCTCTTCGTCTTGATTTGTCCGCCGGACTCCATTAGAGCATCTTCAAACATGGCCAACCTCGGAAGTGTGAAACGTTGTTACCACCTTTAGACACCGGAACGGTACCACTTTGTTCCCGGTTTGGTCTACTTAATCCCCATTTTGATTTACGCCCGCCTGAGGGGGAAAAAGGTGAGTGCCTCGTTCTATCGCAAACTCCAACTAGATTGAGGAATAATTATGCTCTTACCGCTTTGCCGCAGGCAAAGCCGCTGTTTTTCCGCGCTTTGCGCGCCAGTCCTGATAGGCCACCAGCATAGGCGCCGCTACCGCGATCGAAGAGTAAGTGCCGATCAGAATGCCGATGACCAGAGCGAAGGAAAAATTGCGCAGCACCTCTCCGCCGAAAATATAGAGCGAGAGCACGGTGAGAAAGGTTAGCCCCGAGGTAAGAACGGTTCGGCTCAGGGTCTGGTTGATGCTGCGGTTGACGACATCGGCCAGCGGCTCGCGGCGCGTGAGGCGCAGGTTCTCGCGTATCCGATCGAAGACGACGATGGTGTCGTTCATGGAGTAGCCGATCAGCGTGAGAATAGCGGCGATGACGGTCAGCGAGATTTCCTTGTTGAAGAGCGAGAAGGCGCCGACAGTGATGAGCGTGTCATGGAAGACGGCGACGACCGCAGCCACGCCGTAGATCAGTTCGAATCGGAACCAGAGGTAGATCAACATGCCGGCCAACGAGTAGAGGGTGGCCCACATCGCCTGCTTGCGCAGTTGCGCGCCGACCTGCGGGCCGACGATCTCGCCGCTCCGGACGTGGAAGCCGGAGAGGTATGTGTCTCGCTTCAGTTCGGCCAGGACCGCAGGAGTAACAGCGCCGGACAGATTGTCTATCGAATCGATCAGACCGCTGTGCTGGCTGTCGCGATAGTCGAGAATGGCGTTCACCTGCTGCGTGTAGTGCTGAGTGGCTGCGTCATTGGTCCCAAGATGCTCGGGATCCTTTTCTGCGAGCCCGGAGCCAAGCGTTGCGCGTCCGACGTTATCGAGGTCCAGCTTGCCCTGGTTGGCCTCTGCGTTTGCAGAGTAATTGGAGGTCAACGTGTTTACGATGGCAGCGCGACCCTGGTCGAGAGAGGCCTCGCTGGTCTGGCTTTGCGCCAGCGTAACGATGACCTCATGATCCGAAGCAGGCCCATAGGTGACGATGCGCGCATCTTTGAGGCCCGCCTTGTCGGCAGCCACGCGAATGCGATTGATGTCGGGTTGCTGGTCAAACTTCACGCGCACCACGGTGCCGCCGCGAAAATCCACATCCAGCGGCAAATGGTGCCAGAACAACATCGACAGCACGCCGGACACGCTGAAGATGAGCGAAAACCCGAGGAAATACCACTTCTTCCCGAGCCAATCGATATTTACTTGCCGAAACAGTTCCACGAAATTCTTCCCTCAGGGGCTAAAGCCCCGGATCATTCCGATTCTTGCGGCACGGCTAAAGCCGTGCCCTTTCAAAACCTCAGCTCCTCAAGGTTCTCGGCGAAAGTCCTCAAATCGAGAGCGCTTCTCCGCGCTGCTTGCGATTGACGTTCGCATCGAAGATGACGCGCGAAACGAAGACCGCGGTAAACAGGTTGGCCAAGAGCCCGAAGGTGAGTGTCACCGCGAATCCGCGCACCGGTCCGGTGCCGAAAATGAAGAGAATCGCCGCCGAAACAATGGTGGTCACGTGCGTATCGATAATGGTCGTCCAGGCGTGCGCGAAGCCCTGATCGACGGCCACCACGGGAGACTTGCCCGCACGCACCTCCTCGCGAATGCGCTCGAAGATGAGCACGTTCGAGTCGACGCCCATACCGATGGTCAGGATGACGCCCGCAATGCCGGGCAGAGTCAGCGTGGAGCCGGTGTATCCCATGAAGCCAAGCAGAATGACCAGGTTGAGGAAGAGCGCAAGGTCAGCATTGATGCCGGCTCCGCGATAGTAGATCAGCATGAAGACCATAACGGCCAGCATGCCGACGATCGAGGCCATCACGCCCTGACGGATGGAGTCGGCGCCGAGCGATGGGCCTACGGTGCTCTCCTGCAGGTAGTGGAGCGAGGCAGGGAGCGAACCGGTGTTGAGCAGCATGGATAGGTCGTTGGCCTTCTGTTCGGTCATGCCTCCGCTAATGCTGCCCTGATCGCGAATCTGGCTCTTGATGGACGCGACCTCCATGATCCTGTTGTCGAGCACGACGGCAAGATACTTGCCAACATTCGCGCCGGTGAATTCCGCGAAATGGTCGCCGGCAGCGGTCGTCAGGAAAAAATTGACCTCGGGCTCATTGGTGTTCGAGTCGCGGCCCGTGCGGGCGCTGCGCAGATCCGTTCCGCCCACCTCCGCCGATCGTTTGATCTGGTAATATTCAACGCCGCCCGCGCGCGAGACACCGGGGGCAGTGGGGACGAGCATCGAGTCAATCGGCACACTGCCACCCAACTGCTGGAGCGCATCCTGCTGGCTCGTATAAGGACCGCCGAGCACGGCGTGGATCTCAAGGCGCGCCGTGGATTGAATCACGTCCTTGACGCGAGCCTCATCGTCGATACCCGGCAACTCGACCAGAATCTGGTCGCTGCCCAGGTTGTACTCCTGAATGACCGGCTCGCTCACGCCCAGAGAGTCGACTCGGGTGCGGATGACTTCGATGGCCTGCTCCAGAGCCCGCTTCTTGATCTCGGCGACCGCCGTGGGCTTCATGGTCAGAATCCAGGTGTTATTGGGCCCGGAACTGATGTCGTACTGGGCGCCGTACTTCGAGTTGAGCACGGTACGGATGTCGCCCACGCGGTCCGCGGGGGCGCCGGTGATCTGGATGGTCTCCGGATGGTTCGGGTCGGGCTTGCCGACATCGCCCACGGTGATGCCGTTCTGCTGCAGATCCTGCTTGATATGCGCGGCATCGCTGTCGGTTGCGATGCCGACCGCCTCATTCACCATGACCTGCAGGATGAGGTGCGTACCCCCCTGAAGATCCAGGCCGAGGTGGATGCGTTTGAGAATCGAAGCCTTGAGCGCGGACGGAGTCACGCCGCCGGGAAGACCGATGATCCCGACAATAAAGACGATCAGGACGGCGAAAATCAGGATGGTTTTGTTAGTGAGGTTCTTACTCATGGGGCTCGTCTTGGGTGGGAACTACTTTGCTTCCTCGTCGGTCGTAACGGACGCGATCGCGCTTTTGACCACTTCGATCTTGATGTTGTCGGGGGGAACCCGCAGCTGGATGGCGTCGTCCTTGATGGAGAAGATGGTTCCGCGGATGCCGCCGGTGGTGGTGACCTTGTCGCCCGACTTCAAGCCGCCAAGCATCTGCTGCCATTGCTGCTGCTTTTTCTGGTTGGGGCGGATCAACAGGAGATAGAAGACTCCAATGATCAGGACAAACGGGAGAAACGAGAGGAGGCCAGGAGGAATCGCGGCAGCCAAAAAAATCGTTAACGTCAACACACAATCCTTTTTCGGCGGAACAGCAAAGGACGCTGCCCAGCACCACTTGCATCAATAGATTTCAGGAAAGGCCCCGAGGCTAAGAGGCAAATCTTTGCCGGTAGGGCTTCGAACAGCGCCTGCTGCTTCCTTCTACTTCCGTTAAAACGCGAGCCAGCGGCTTCGCTCGCTTGAGCGCCGCCGATCTCGCCAGGTGCGCACACATCGCCGCATACCCGGGGAGTACCTAGTACCATAGCATCGCGTACGGGATTGAGCGGTGTCAAGGCGGAATGGGCGGGTCGGGATGGCACCGGAAGGAGTCTGATGCGGTCAACGCGCCTCAACAGGCCTGGCGCGGCCCTGCTGATCCATGTCAAAGGAGACAGCGTTGCTGGGAAGGCAGGGGTCGGAGTGCACACCGCAGCCGTAGCCGGCGAGGAACTGATATTCGCCTGCGGGCAGAATGACGCTGACTGCGGTTTTTACGGACTGACCGGGTTTGAGGGTGACGAAGCTGGGCATGCGGTCCACCGGGTTGATCCGCGCGAGATAAAGATAGTGCACGCCATTTGAGTCTCGAATTTCCTGACGGACTTCGTCATTCACAACGTTTGCTCGGGTTATGTAGGCGATCGACGAGCCGTCGGATGGATAATTCCAGAACTCACCGACAGCGGTGACTTTCTTGCCCAGCACAGCATAGCCCAACGCTCCGGCGTTCACCGTGATCGGTGCGTCGCTTGTGTTCTTGATCTCCATGGTCAGTTTTGGATTTGCCGTGTCTGCGATGAGATAAGATTTGAGGGCCAACCCCAGGATCGGCGGAGAACCTCTCTTTGGTACGGATGGCCCAACGATCGCGAACTTGCGGATCAGGCCGTCGCCGGGATTGAGGGGTTGAAAGACCTCTTTTGCGTCGATCTCAATGGATTGGCCCTGGTAAGCGCGGAGCGGCTCCTTTGCCGCCGCGGCGATGTACATCAGGTAGGTTCCGCTGAAGAGAATGCAGTTGTCCCAGCGGTCGAAGAACACGACTCCGTCGTATGGTCCACGACCGCGAAGTCCGGCTACTGCAGCCCTGGGGTCAATCAATTCAGCAAGAATTGCGAGCGACAGAAAACAGCGACCCCCTGAACCGCACAGAATCTTTCGGAATGCAGTTCGCCCGCTTCGACTGGCCATGCGCTTCCTAATCTAATCCCAGCAGATGGGAATTTACAGCGGCACTTCGATGCCAGCCCGCACCTTGCTCATCGTATCCAGATAGAACGCCAGGTTGTGCAGGGTGTTGAGGACCGCCGACAGCGGCTCCTGGGCGGCCATCAGGTGGCGCAGGTAGGCCCGGCTGTAGCGGCGGCAGACGAGGCAGCCGCAGTTTGGATCGGGAGGGCCCTGGTCTTCGGCATAGCGGCGATTCTTGATGTTGAGGCGGCCTTCGGAGGTAAAGAGTAGGCCGTGGCGGGCGGCTCGGGTGGGGAGGACGCAGTCCATCATGTCCACTCCGATGGCGGCGTATTCGGCGATCTCGTCGGGGTAGCCGACTCCCATGACGTAGCGGGGCTTGTCGGCGGGGAGCAGGGGCAGGGTTTCGGCGATGACTTCGCGGGTAAGCTCGCGGGGCTCGCCGACGCTCAGACCGCCGATGGCGTAGCCGGAGAAGTCCAGCTCGACAAGACGCTCGGCCGACTCGCGCCGGAGATCCTTGTACATGCCGCCCTGGACTATGCCGAAGAGGCTGGGCGTCTGGTCTTCGAGCGTTTCCGGCCAGGGGCGCTCGTGCTTGTGCTGTTCGAAATGCTGCCTGCTGCGCGCGGCCCAGCGAAGGGTGAGGTCGAGCGAGCGCCGGGCACGGGCGTAGTCGGCCGGATACTCGGTGCATTCATCGAAGGCCATGGCGATGTCCGACCCGAGGGCAATCTGAACATCCATGGAGTGCTCAGGCGAGAAGAAGTGCGTCGAGCCGTCGAGGTGAGAGCGGAATTCAACTCCCTCCTCGGAGACCTTGCGCAGCTCGTTGAGGCTGAAGACCTGGAATCCGCCGGAATCGGTGAGGATGGCGCGGGGCCAGCTCATGAAGCGATGGAGTCCGCCCATGCGCCGGATAAGCTCGTGGCCCGGACGCAGATAAAGGTGATACGTGTTGCCGAGGATGATGCGGGCGTCGAGCTCCTCGAGAAGATGCTGAGGCACGGCTTTGACCGAGCCGGCGGTTCCGACGGGCATGAAGACCGGGGTTTCGACGGCGGCCTGCGGCAGCGTCATTGTTGCGCGGCGGGCGGTTCCGTTGGTCTTGAGGATCTTGAAGTCGAGGGACACTCAGGTGATTGTAAGCGGACTTACTCGGCTCCATCCCGCTCGGGCAAGACAGATGGGATGTCGCGCCTGCCATGCAGGACGGCGACAATTTCGACTACGCCTGACCGAACCCTGTAGAGGATGAGATATCGTCCCACGGGCCAGAACAGGATCGGCCTGTCACCGGCGAGATCTTTTCTCGCATGGCCAGCCTCTGGAAACTCCGCCAGCCGTCGAAAAGCCCCCCACAATCGCGCCTGCAAACGATCTGCTGCGGTGGGATCGTCGCGCTCGATGTAACTCAGAATTCTTTCGATGTCTTCGGCTGCCTGTGGAGCTAGAACGAATCGGCTCATGCCGATTTCTTGCGTTCTTTTGACTTTTCCAGCATGCGTGCGAAGAGCTCCTCACCATCAATGCCTTCGCCACGATCCAGCGCGGCCAGACGGCGATCAAGATCCGCCTGGAATTCCTTCAGCGCAGCCTCGCGTTCCCGCTCCTTCTGCTCCAGAAGACGCAGGGCTTCGCGCACTACCTCACTGGCGGAGGCGTAGCGGCCGCTATCAACCTTGGCTTGCACATAGCTCTCAAGTTCCGCAGTCAATGAGACATTCATCGCAGTTTCCTTTGCCCAAGAATAGCAAAAGATAGCAAACTTAGACATCCGTGAAGGCGATTCCAGTCTTGGGAGCGTATTCCTCAGGCCAACGTCATAGACTCGCAAGAGTCATCAGAAAAAAGTCCATGTCTCAAGCTCACCCAGGACGCATTGAAGTCATTACCGGACCCATGTTTTCCGGCAAGTCCGAGGAGTTGATCCGGCGGCTGAAGCGGGCGCAGATCGCGAAGCGGCGGGTGCTGTCCTTCAAGCCCGATCTCGACTTGCGGTATCACCGGACGGCGATCGCGTCGCACAGCTCGCAAACGCTAGAGGCGAGGACGGTCGCCAATGTCGAGGCGCTGAAGGCGGAGCTTTTTCCGATGATCGACCAGATCGAGGTCATCGGCGTGGATGAAGCTCAGTTTTTCGATCCTTCTCTGGTGCCGCTGTCGCTGGAGCTGGTGCATCAGAACAAGCGAGTGATCCTCGCTGGCCTCGATACGACCTTTGCCGGAGAGCCGTTTCCGCCGATTCCGGACCTGCTGGCGGTATCCGACGAAGTGGTGAAGCTGTCGGCCGTCTGCATGCAGTGCGGCGCTCCGGCGATTCATACGCAAAGGCTGGGATCGAGCCAGTCGCTGGTTCTGGTAGGTGCTGCCGGGTTGTATGAAGCTCGCTGCCGGGGTTGCTTCCGGCCCTATGTGGATGAGCACGGCGCGGAGCAACTCGAGCTGCCTACGGGCTTCTGACTAGCCCCAGGGTCCGGGGTCATGTTCGTTGGGCCAGGCGAACAGGCGGACGGGGACGGGATTGCCGAGAGTCATTTCTGATGCGGAGTATGCATGGCTCGGCAGCCAGAGCCGGATCTCGTCCCGGGCCTGCGTGGTATGAATTTCCGCTATGATCAGCGGGCGCTTGGTGGCGAAGAGATTGGCGCCTCCGCGAAGCACTTCCGTCTCTCCGCCTTCGACATCGATCTTGATCAGGTCTGGGGCGCGGGCTCCCGATGCGACAAATTCGTCAAGAGAAACAACAGGCACGTCGATCAGATCGCCGGTGCCTAATATGGGACGACTCTCGCCGCTCTCCACACCGCCCTGCGAGCGCATGGTCTTCCCGCATCGGAACGAAATTGTTTTGTTCGCTCCCGAGGACCATACTGCCGCGTGAACTACCTGCAGAATGTCCTGCAGCTGGTTTGCGATGGCATGTTCGCGCAGCCGTTCCACATTCACAGGATCGCCGTCGAAGGCCACGACGCAACCGGAGAGACCGACGAGTCTCGCGGTACCTAGGGCAACGGTGCCTATATAGGAGCCAACGTCATATACGACCCAGCCCGGTTGAATGGCGGATGAAATCGCGCTCTGCACCTCCGGCTCATGCTCCCCGAGCCACATGCCGGCTTCTTCAGGAAACCTGAGACGCATGGAAAGCTGAGCCGACAGGCCGCCCTTTACCCGAACCCAAACAGGCCCTTTTGGCAAAAGCGACGTTCTAATCCAGACTTTGCATCTCTCGATGGGCTTTCTTGTCGAAGGCCACCGCTGCATGATGCGCTCAAGGACAGCCTTTGGCGCAAAGTACAAACGGTAGAGGGCAGTGGAGGGTCGCTTCATCCTGGGAGACGGCCTGTTTCAGGAACCGTTAATTTCAAATCGGCCCCCCATCTCTTCGGCCGTTCATCGCGTGTCGTGGCGGCTTTCACTTCGGTGTAACGGCCCTGGAGTTGTTTCCGTCCATATTGTGGACGAGCACGGATTGGAGCAGCTGGAGCTGCCTACGGTCGACCTTTGATGAGTCCCCCGCGGACCCGCCCGCCTGGTGCGCAGCGAGCAGGTCAGCAGTACCAGGCGTTTCACACGTTCCTCCGTACAAGCAGCGGGATGCCGCGGGCGAACAACCGCGACTTTGATGCGCCGCAATAGTAGCGGAGACAAAACTGCCGTGTCTAGGGGTAAATCGATTTTTCTGCATGGTCGCGCCCGGTGGTCGGCGGGAGCGGGGTGGGAAAACAGAGAGGAGGAGTATTCTTCTCCTCCCCCCGTTGTGGCCTACAGTGCCGTTGTGACGGCCTTGACTTCGGTGTAGCTGTTGAAGACGTCGGCGCCCATTTCGCGGCCCCATCCGGATTGCTTGTAGCCGCCGAAGGGCAACGCGGCATCGAAGACGTTGTGGCAGTTGATCCAGACGGTTCCGGACTTGAGCCGTTTGGCCATCTTGTTGGCGACGGAAATATTGCTGGTCCAGACGCTGGCGGCCAGACCGTAGATGGTGTCGTTGGCTTCGCGGGCGATGCGATCGATGTCGGCGTCGGTGAAGGGTATGGCACAGACGACCGGTCCGAAGATTTCCTCACGGATGACCTTCATCTCAGGGTTGGTGTGCGTGAGCACGGTTGGGTGGACGAAGTATCCCTTCTCGGCGCCTGTTTCGGGGCCGGGTCGGCCGCCGGCGGTGGCCTTCGCTCCCTCGTTCAGGCCCGAATCGATGTAGCTCGAGACGCGCTGGTACTGCTCCTCGGAGACGAGCGGCCCCATCTGCGTGTCAAGATCTAGGCCGGAGCCGACGCGAATCTTCGACGCGATGTCGGAGACGCCTTCGACCACGCGGTCAAAGACGTCCTGATGGGCGAGCAGGCGGGAGCCGGCGCAGCAGCACTGTCCGTGATTGAAGAAGATGGCCGAGGCGGTTCCGGCGATGGCCTTGTCGAGATCGGCGTCGGGGAAGACAATGGCCGGGGACTTTCCGCCTAGTTCGAGAGTGACTTTCTTGAGGTTGCCGCGGGCCGCGCCGACGATGAGCTTGCCGACTTCGGTCGAGCCGGTGAAGGCGATCTTGTCGACGAGGTCGTGGGCCGCGAGCGGGGCACCGGCGCCTTCGCCGTATCCGGTTAGGACGTTGACGACGCCGTCGGGGAAGCCAGCCTCCTGGATGAGCTCGGCGAGGCGCAGGCCTGAGAGCGGCGTCTGTTCGGCGAGTTTGAGAACGACGGTGTTTCCGGCGGCGAGCGCGGGGCCGAGCTTCCAGGCAGCCATGAGCAGCGGAAAATTCCAGGGAATGATCTGGCCGACGACGCCGATGGGCTCGCGCAGGGTGTAGGTGAGGTATTCGCCGGGAAAGGAGGTTGGAAAGGTCTGGCCCATGATCTTGGTGGCCCATCCGGCCATGTAGCGGAAGA
>Ga0209040_10001308_pt1 | contig 19627 bp, 17 predicted proteins | sample BogFormECP12_OM3_FD_188240 | JGI IMG/M metagenome (GOLD analysis project Ga0209040, IMG submission 188240) | Bog forest soil microbial communities from Calvert Island, British Columbia, Canada - ECP12_OM3 (SPAdes) (version 2) | ecosystem: Environmental > Aquatic > Freshwater > Wetlands > Bog ...
CCATCGTCATTGGGACCTCCTCAAGCTCCCGAAAAATCTCTGACGCAAACTCAACGAGCGTCTGAGCTGAGGGGGTCCCCATCACATGTCATCTTTCGGCATTCGATCGGAACGAAGGTGATCCGGCGAAACGTCACCATGCATCGACGCTAGGGACCCGTCGATCGATGCGTCCAATACGAATTGATGCCCTAATCCATTCATTGATGAATTGATATGGGTCGACCAGGGCAGGTCGCGGGAGTAACAATCCAAGGTGTGTCCGAGATAACGCTCGTCCAGTCGTTGGCCCCGAAGTTGGCGCTGCTGCAAGCTGTGGCCGAGGAGGGAAATCTGACCAGGGCAGCGGCTACCGTGGGCCTGCCACAGCCGACCGCAAGTCGGTGGCTGGCGGCGCTGTCCGCCGAGTTGGGCACGCCGGTGGTGGTGCCCGATGGCCGCGGCATCCGGCTCAGCCGCGCTGGTGCCAGCCTTGCCGCGGCGGCGCACCGGGCGCTGTCGGAGTTAGCCGCCGGGGTGCGCCAGGCCGCCGGCGAGGCCGATCCCGAGCGCGGCCAAGTGGTGGTGGCGTTCCTGTACACGCTCGGCGAGCGGAGGGTGCCCGAGCTATTGCGGGCGTTTCGGCAACAACACCCGCACGTCCGGATCACCCTGCTGCAAGGCCCCCATGAGGAGTTGCTCGACCACGTCCGCACCGGGCGCGCGGACCTCGCGTTCACCTCACCGTTGCCCGGGCCGGGCGAATTCGCCGGGGTAACCCTGGAGGAGCAGCAGTTGGTGGTGACCGTGCCGGCCGGACACCGTCTGGCCCGCAGGGCGTGGGTGCGGATGGCCGAACTGGCCGACGAGGCGTTCGTTCGCATCAGGGCGGGGTCCGGGCTGCGTGAAGAGGTCGACGAACTCGCGCGGGCGGCCGGCTTCACCCCGACGCTGGCCTTCGAGGGCGAGGAGGTGCATACGCTGCGCGGCCTGGTCGCCGCCGGTCTGGGGGTGGCCGTGCTGCCCGTCGCGGAGCCCGCCCCGCCGGAGGGGGTCGTGGAGATTCCGTTGCGCCCCGGCGCAACCCGCCGCATCGGCCTGATCTGGGCCGGTGAGCGCCCAATCACCCCGGCCGTGCTGGCCTTCCGCGATTTCGTCACGTCGCAGGCATGACCCGGCCTGCAGGATTCATTCTGCGGTTCGCCATTTTGGCCGCCGAACCGCAACAACCGGCGAACCACGGCTTGATTGCTGAGCAAACATCAGTGGGCAGGGAGCGCGGGTTGCAGGCCCAACTCGATGGGGCCGCGCAGATAGTCTGCGCCGCAACAGAAGCCGGACCGGGCGTGTCCGCACGGCCCTCCCGAGGGCGTTTCCAAACATATGCACATCGGTTAATATGGCACCTGTTCGGAGCTGAACGAATCTCCCAACGACTGCGAGTGGAAGGCCCGAAATGACTGCTGCGCACACCGAGCACGCCGGACACGAACACGCCCACGGCGAGGGATGTGGGCATGTCGCCGTCCCGCACGGCGACCACATCGACTACGTCCACGACGGACACCTGCACAAGGCTCACAACGGCCACTACGACGAGTGCGAGGCCGGCGAGCACGTTACCCACGCGGGGCATGATCACGTGCACGGCGAGGGTTGCGGCCATGTCGCGGTCCCGCATGGTGACCACGTCGACTACATCCACGACGGCTGTCGTCACGCCGCCCACGAGGGTCACTACGACGAACACTGACGATTCGTGGAGGCGGCGTTATCTCACGCAAAAATACATCGCTGCGCACGGGTATTCGTCGCCACTCGTAATCCGCTGCAGTTGACTCCGCCGACTTCGCCCACGGCATCCGGGCCGCGCCCGGGCAGGAAGAAGCCGGGGGCCGATTCGCTGCGTGTTGGTTGAGGCTGATCCGAGCGGGCAACAGGTGTTGCGAGGCCACTTCGGGGCGCGCCTGGCCATTGACCGACCGCGCAGCGCCCAGCAGCACCCATCAAGGTCGAAACCTGCAAACGAAAGCGGGCGGTTTCAGAGGATTGCCACCCATCACAACGGCAAGGACATAACTTGGGTCTTGTTCGCTGAACCGTGAGGAGCGGCGGTGATGGACTGTTGGCTGTTGGGTATGTCGGTGGCGCCTGCCGCTTGCGGCAAAACATCAGCGAACGTGCGGAAAGGCTTGCCCGCAAGCGGTTTAGTTGTCTCGCCGTTCTTTGTTGCTGTAGCGCTGGCAGTTCGTGCGCTGTCTGCGATGTTCGCACTACTGCTAGTGGGGATTGCTGCTGTTGCTGCCGCAGGCACAGCGCCTGCTGAGCCGGTTATCATCGGACCCGGCGAACGGACGGTGGGCTGGGACACCTACCGCCGATTGGATCGATTGCCCTATCTGACCGCCGACACGCAGACTCTGCAGGTGTCGAGCTTCGATCGGAGCGGCGGTGATTTCGACCTCTCCACCGGAAACCAGAACGGCAGCGGTGGATGTTTGGCGTCCGGTGGTGCCGGCTGTGTCATCGCGGAGGATCACGGTGCCGGCGAGATTGATTCGATCTGGTTCACCCGCGACGGCGGCAATGTGACCCGGATCGGAACGATCCGCATCGAACTGGATGGACAAACGGTGATCGACGCACCATTGCAATCGTTGGTCAATGGGGAGCTGGGTGCGCCATTCGTCTGGCCTCTTGTGGCCAACGCTGCGCAGACGCCGGGGGGCGTTTATATCAAGGTGCCGATGCCGTACCGGCAGTCGATGCGGATCAGCGTCGCAAAGAACCTGCAGTACTACCACGTCGACTATCGACGGTTTTCGACCGCCGACGGCGTGAGCACTTTCTCGCCCTCCGATCCCGCGCTCGACGTGCTTGCCACCCTCCGTGCCGCGGGCACCATCGACCCCAAGCCGGTGGCGCCAACAGCAGCGCATAACAATCAGGTCGTCGCGCTCCCCGCCGGTGCCAAGGTAACGATCGCGGAATCGACTGGCTCGGGCGTTATCTCGGCGCTGCGCCTGCAGCTACCAGCACCGACAGATCAGCTCCTGACCGGGTTGCGCCTGCAGATCGAGTTCGACGGCCGAACGATGGTCGACTCGCCACTGGGGGAATTCTTCGGCGCCGGACTGGGCACCGGCAACGTGCGATCGCTGATGTTCGCTGCCATCCCACAACCTGAGGGGTCGTTGTCGTTGTCGGAGTGGTGGCCGATGCCTTTCGCCCACACAGCCCACATCATCCTCGTCAACACAACCGGCGATCCCGTCCCGGGAATCGACTGCGATGTGGTGACCACACCCGATCCCCGGTGGGCACCCGCGCTGGCGAGCGGCCGCGCCGGCTACTTCACGGCACGTTCGCGTGCCGGACCAACGACCGTCGGTCAGGACTGGTTGTTCGCCGAGGAACCTGGCCACGGCAAATTCGTCGGCGTCAGCCACACCATCAGGGGTTCGCGGATCAAAACGTCGTTTAGCGACGACGCCCCTTACTTTCTCGAAGGAGCCGAACGCGTCTACACAGACGGTTCCGCGTCGCCCCAGTGGTACGGCACCGGCACCGAGGACTTCTACGAGGGCGGCTGGTACTTCAACAACGGCACCCGCTATAGCGACCCGCTCACCGGCCAACCCGATCAACGCACGGCGGCCGGCGGATGTGCAGACTACTGCGTCGCTGTCTATCGGCTCATGCTCGCCGAAGCCATCGGCTACCACTCCGCAATTCGGTTCGGCATCGAGCACGGCAAACGCAACATGGTCCAACCTGACTACAGCTCAACCGCATTCCTCTACACACAACCGGACGACACCATTACACCCAGCGACGACATCAACACCGCCGATCCTGTCAGTCGACTCCTGCACCGATACACCGATGCCCCCGGCACCGACGAAATGCTGATCAGCGCCTACGAGGGGAACGACGACACCCGCCCCATCGCTGGGCTAATTCGCACCACCCACGCCGCGATCACATTCGACGTCCAAATCCGCCCGGACAACCACGGCATCCTGCTGCGCCGCACGTCGGACCAATCAGCTGGCTATCAATCGGCAGATGTTGCCATCGATGGCATACCCGCCGGGAACTGGACACAGCCACGCAGCAACGGCTCACACCGTTGGCTTGATGACACATACCTCGTGCCCGAATCTCTCACCCAAGGCAAAGACCGCATAACAGTCACACTTACACCCGTCCCCGACTCCCCATCCTGGACTGCCAGCCGCTACCGCATAGACACGCTGACGGGGCCGTAGGGCACGCCGCGGGCACAAATGGCGGCGCCAGCGTGTTGCGCTACGCACGTGCGCGACAACACGGAGGGAGACGCGGATGAAGATTCGCTTCGGGATCAGCCTGGGTGCGAGCACCGCTCCGGACGAGCTCGCCGGCATTGTCGATCACCTCGAGGCCAGCGGGGTGGACTCGCTGTGGTTCTCCGAGCTGGTTTACTCCCCGGCGGTGGATCCCATTGTCGGTATGGCCTATGCACTGGCCCGGACGACCCGGTTGAAGGTGGGCACCTCGGTGGCGGTGTTGCCTGGGCGTCATCCAGTTCTGGTGGCCAAACAGCTGGCGTCGCTGGCGGCCGTCGCGCCTAAGCGGGTTCTTCCGGTATTCGGGTTGCGTTCGGCGATCCCGGCTGAGCGCGAGATATTCGTAGTCCCGGACGGAGAGCGGGCAGCGGTGTTCGACGAGTCGCTGAGGGTGCTGCGCTCGGCACTGGTCGATGATTCGGCCAGCTACTCTGGCCGGTATTTCACGGTCAGCGCCGCGGCGATCATGCCGCGGCCGACGCCTCCGCTGGACATTTGGCTGGGCGGCTCAGCGCCGGCGGCGTTTCGGCGGATCGGCACGCTGGGCGATGGCTGGCTGGGTAGTTTCCTCACCCCGGACGAAGCGCAAGCAGGGCGGGAGGCGATCGAACGGGCCGCGGAGCGGGCCGGCCGGCATATCGAACCCGATCACTTCGGCATTTCGTTGGCCGTCGCCGACGGCGAGTTGCCGGCGGAGTTGGCAGCCGCGGTCCGCCAGCGTCGTCCAGACCTCGATCCCAGCGAGCTGATCGCAGCCAGCTGGGACCAGCTACATCGTCAACTCGACGCCTACCTGGACGCCGGATTGTCGAAATTCGTGATACGGCCAGCCGGCAAAACGCCGCTGGACGTCTTCATCGACCGGTTTGTCGCTGAGCTGGTCGGCAGGGAGAACTGATCACCACCCAGGTTGTAGGCCCCAGCCCCTACTCGCCAGCGGAGAAGTCGGCGGTGAACCAGCGGTCGGGGCGGATGGTGAACAACACGCTGTCTGCATCGCCAAGGCTGCGCACAAAAGCGCGCCCACCGTCCTCGCCGAGGTAGCGGATCGCGATGGCTTCACGTACCTCCAGCGGGGCGGGCGTGGTGGTATCCACGACAGTGCCCTCGACGACCACATACTGGTAGGGCAGCTCTTCGCGCTGGACGACGAGCGTCAGCGCGCCGGCACGCTCGATCAGCCTGGCTTTGCGTCGCGACGCGCCAGTGTTGATGCGGATGTTTCCGCCGGGGGTGTAGTCATACCAGATCGGCACACTGGCTGGCGGGCGTCCGTCTTCGGCAGCAACGGACAGGATCCCAATATGCTTTTCTGCCAGGAACTGGTCACGCTCGATCTCGTTGAATGCTTTGGGCATATACGGCCGAACCTCCTGCTTCAGGCCGCTATTCCCATGCCGTTTCGTGACGGCGTGGAAAGCCGATGCGTGTGCGGACGCCTATCGTGTCCGGAGTGGCCGAACCGTCCATCGAAACGTCTGGGGAGGAGTTGCGCAGACACCTGGACGATCTGACCATCCGCGACGCCGCACGCCTTGGCGGGCAGCTGAAGAACCTCCGCGGCGCGACGCCTGAGAAGCTGCATCAGCTCGCCGACCAGATCGCCGCGGCGGAAACACGCGTTGCCACCCGGCAAGCCGCCGTCCCGACGATCACCTACCCCGCCTTGCCGGTCAGCGAGCGGCGGCAGGAAATCGCCGAGGCGGTCCGGGCACACCAGGTGGTCGTCGTCGCAGGCGAAACTGGGTCGGGTAAGACGACCCAGCTGCCCAAGATCTGCCTAGACCTCGGCCGCGGCATCCGTGGAACCATCGGGCACACCCAACCGCGGCGGCTGGCCGCCCGCACTGTCGCGCAGCGCATCGCCGACGAGCTACACAGCCCGCTCGGCGACGCGGTCGGCTTCACGGTCCGGTTCACCGACCAGGTCAGCGACCGCACCCTGGTCAAGCTGATGACCGACGGCATCCTGCTCGCCGAGATCCAGCGCGACCGGCGCCTGCTGCGCTACGACACGCTGATCCTCGACGAGGCCCACGAGCGCAGCCTGAACATCGACTTCCTGCTGGGTTATCTACGTGAGCTGCTGCCGCGTCGCCCCGACCTGAAGGTGATCGTCACGTCGGCGACGATCGAGCCGCAACGCTTCGCGGCGCATTTCGACGGCGCCCCGATTGTCGAGGTGTCCGGGCGGACGTACCCGGTCGAGATCCGATACCGGCCGCTGGAAGTTCCCGTTACATCCGGCCCGGAGGAGGACCCCGACGACCCGGACCACGAAATCGTCCGCACCGAGACCCGCGACGAGATCGAGGCGATCGTCGACGCCATACACGAACTCGAGGCCGAGCCGCCCGGAGACGTGTTGGTATTCCTGTCCGGCGAGCGCGAGATCCGCGACACCGCCGAGGCTTTGGGCGGATTGGCGGGCGGGCCAGGCTACACCGAGGTGCTTCCGCTCTACGCCCGGTTGCCGACCGCCGAGCAGCAGAAGGTGTTCGCACCCCACACCGGGCGTCGCGTCGTGCTGTCGACCAATGTCGCCGAGACGTCGCTGACAGTGCCCGGGATCCGCTACGTTGTCGACCCGGGCAACGCCCGCATTTCGCGCTACAGCCGGCGCTTGAAGGTGCAGCGTTTGCCGATTGAACCCGTCTCGCAGGCATCTGCCGCGCAGCGAGCCGGCAGGTGCGGTCGGGTCGCGCCCGGTGTGTGCATTCGCCTCTACTCCGAAGAGGACTTCGCGGCCCGCCCGCGCTATACCGACCCCGAGATACTGCGGACGAACCTCGCCGCGGTGATTCTGCAGATGGCGGCGCTGCAGCTCGGGGAGGTCGAGAACTTCCCATTCCTCGACCCGCCGGACCGGCGCAGCGTCCGCGACGGTGTGCAGCTGCTGCAGGAGCTCGGTGCGTTCGATCAGCATGGCGCGATCACCGACCTCGGCCGTCGCCTTGCGCGGCTGCCCGTCGACCCGAGGCTGGGCCGGATGATTCTGCAGGCCGACACCGAGGGATGCGTGCGGGAGGTGCTGGTTTTGGCCGCGGCGTTGACGATTCCCGACCCGCGGGAGCGGCCGATCGATCGCGAGGACGCCGCGCGCCAGAAGCATGCCCGGTTCGCCGACGAGGCCTCCGACTTCATGTCCTACCTCAACCTCTGGCGCTATCTGCGCGAGCAACGAGCTACGTTGTCACGCAGCGCGTTTCGGCGGATGTGCCGGAATGAATTCCTGCACTTCCTGCGAATCCGCGAGTGGCAGGACCTGGTCGGGCAGCTGCGCAGCATCGCCCGCGACCTCGGCATTAATGAGTCTCGGGTCGAGTCCGATGAGCCGGCCGACCCGGCCCGGATACACGCGGCGCTGCTCGCCGGCTTGCTGTCGCACGTGGGTATGCGCCGGGAGGATTCGCGCGACTACCTAGGCGCACGCAACTCGCGGTTCGTCCTCGCGCCCGGCTCGGTGCTCGGCAAGCGGCCGCCGCGCTGGGTCGTCGTGGCGGAGCTGGTCGAGACCAGCCAGCTGTACGGGCGAACCGCCGCGCGCATCCAGCCGGAGGTCGTCGAGCGGGTCGCGGGTGACCTGGTGCAGCGCACATACAGCGAACCGCACTGGGACGTCAAGCGCGGCGAGGTGATGGCCTACGTACGCGTGACGCTGTACGGCCTGCCGCTCGTTGAGCGCCGGCTCGTCGGGTACGCCCGGGTCGAGCCGGCGGTTGCGCGGGAATTGTTCATCCGGCACGCGTTGGTGGAGGGCGACTGGCAGAACCGCCATTTCTTCTTTCGTGACAACGCGCGGCTGTGGGCAGAGCTCGAGGAGCTGGAGGAGCGGGCCCGCCGCCGCGACCTGCTCGTCAGCGACGACGCCGTTTACGCGTTCTATGACGCCCGCATCCCCGCCGATGTCGTCTCCGCGCACGACTTCGACGCGTGGTGGAAAAAGCAGCGGCACCGGACACCGGACCTGCTGACATTCACCCGCGACGACCTGCTGCGCAGCGACGACGCTGCGGGCGCCGGTCGACCGGACACCTGGGAGCTTGGCGACGTCGCGCTGCCCCTGACATACCGTTTCCAGCCCGGCGCCGCCGATGACGGCGTCACGGTGCACGTCCCGGTCGACGTGCTATCGCGGTTGGGTGGCGACGAGTTCGCCTGGCAGGTGCCTGCACTGCGCGAGGAGCTCGTCACGGCGCTCATCCGCTCGCTGCCAAAAGACCTGCGGCGCAACTTCGTTCCCGCCCCTGACACCGCCCGGGCGGTGCTGGCCGGGATCGACCCGGCCCGAGAGCCACTGCTGGTGGCGTTGCAGCGCGAATTGCGCCGTCACACCGGCGTCTTGGTGCCCGTCGATGCCTTCGACCTGGACAAACTGCCTGCGCATCTGCGCGTGACGTTTGCGGTCGAGTCCGCCGATGGCACTGAGGTCGCCCGCGGCAAGGACCTCAAGATGCTGCAGGAGACGCTGGCGGCGCCCGCTCGGCGCGCCATCGCCAACGTGGTCGCCGGCGAGCTGGAACGGACAGGATTGCGCACCTGGCCCGACGACCTGGACGAACTGCCGCGGGTCATCGAGCGCACGGTCGGCGGACGAACCGTGCGGGGCTTTTCTGCTTTCGTCGACGCGGGCACCGCCGTCGATCTGCGAGTGTTCGCGACGCCCGTCGAGCAGGGGAGTGCGATGGGGCCGGGCACCCGGCGGTTGGTGCGGCTGAGCGTGGCGTCGCCCGTCAAAGCGGTTGAGCGGCAGCTGGATCCGCGGACACGCTTGGCGCTCGGTGCGAACCCGGACGGCCCGCTGTCCGCGTTGCTCGGCGACTGCGCCGACGCCGCGGTGGACGCGCTGGTGGCTGGGCCGGTGTGGACGCGCGACGAGTTCACCGCGCTGCGCGATCGGGTAGCGGAGGCTCTGGTTTCGACGACCGTCGACATTGTGGGCCGCGTCGAGGCGGTGTTGTCCGCTGCACAGCAAGTGCAACTGGTAGTGCCTGCCCAGCCGCCGCCGACGCAGACCGACGCGATCGCCGACGTCCGCGCTCAGCTGGACCGGCTCTTGCCGCCCGGATTCGTCACCGCCACCGGGCGCGCGCATCTCGCCGACCTGACCCGCTACCTGACGGCGGTCCGCCGCCGCCTCGACCGGCTGCCCCATGCGATCGAGGCCGACCGGGAGCGGATGCAGCGGGTGCACGCTGTGCAGGGCGAATACGACGAACTGGTGCACACGCTGCCGGCCGCCCGGGCAACGGCCGCCGATGTCCGCGACATCGCCCGGCAGATCGAGGAGCTGCGCGTGAGCCTATGGGCCCAGCAGCTCGGCACACCGCGTCCGGTCAGCGAGCAGCGGATCTACCGGGCGATCAACGCCCTGCGCGACCGCCTCTGACCTGGCCCGATCCGGGCGCAAGGCATCACCGCCATATGTTAGGTACGTGCGTGCCAGAAAACCGTTGCGCAATCGATACCGAGCAGCTAACTTAGACGCACGGGGAGATCCACGTCACACCGATCGGGAGCATGGCGCGGCGCAGAACCAAGCAAGGTCTTCACCAACGGGGAGGCGGTCGCAAGTCGCGGCCGGGAGGAAGGGAACAGCTCGGTGTCAGAAACGCGACCGGCCGCGCGGCGACTAAACCTTGTGCCTGCGAACAGCAATCTGCGCGCCGCGGCCGCAGACGATCGTGACTGGGTCTCGAAGGCACTGTGTAAGACCAAAGATCCCGACGAACTCTTTGTTCGGGGGGCCGCACAGCGTAAGGCCGCGGTTATCTGCCGTCACTGCCCGGTAATGCAGCAGTGCGCGGCGGACGCGCTCGGCAACCAGGTCGAGTACGGCGTCTGGGGCGGCATGACCGAGCGACAGCGCAGGGCACTGCTCAAACAGCACCCCGACGTCGTGTCGTGGGCGGACTTCTTCAACAAACGCGACGCGCGCACCTTCGGATAGGCACTAGCGAGCACTTAAGGGCCGCCCAGTTTTTCTTTCTAATTACGTTTCTGTTACAGCTCTCGGGCGACCCAGGATGAGCTTGGAGGACCCCGTCTTTACGCGCGTGCAGGACAACCCTGCGTGCGAGCTCTCGAATGACGAAAACAAGTAGTGGGCTACTCAAGCCTCGAGCCGCCTAACCCGCCATCGTTGTCCACAGTGGAAACCTTACGGACGGAATCGGATCGAAGGAGAGCCCAAAATGCCCTGTTATTTGCCGCAGATCAATGAATGCGCTAGGCCACTCGTTCCGAAACAGTGCGACCGAACCTGGTGGCTGCACACAGCAATCTGCCAGCAATGACCGCAGAGGATCGTCCCTGGGTCTCGCAGGCGCTGTGTCAGGCCAAAGATCCCGACGAGCTCTTTGTGCGGGGGGCCGCGCAACGTAAAGCCGCCGTGATTATCTGCCGTCACTGCCCGGTAATGCAGCAGTGCGCGGCCGAGGCGCTCGACAACCAGGTCGAGTACGGCGTCTGGGGCGGCATGACCGAGCGGCAGCGCAGGGCACTGCTCAAGCAGCACCCAGAGGTGGTGTCGTGGGCGGACTTTTTCGACAAGCGCAAAACCCGCTCCGCCGGATAGCTCGACCCATCGCCCGGAGATGCGCAAGCACGTGCTGCCTGGTTCACCCTCAGCCATGAACCTCGCTGCAACGGACCGGCTCACCCATGGCCGATCGTTGCAGCTCAGAGTCTGTCGAAGATGCTATTGACGAGGTCGTCGCCGATGCCGATGCCGGCGCCGGTGACGATCGCCTGACCGAACCGTCCGCCAAGGAACCGCCGCAGCGCCCCACCACCGCCCGGCACGGGCTGCTGGTACTGCGATTGGTACGGCGTCTGGTATTGGGGTGGTTGCGCGTGCTGGGCGCTTGGCGGGTAGTACGGCGGCGCGGACGCCGCGCTGGCCGCAATATGGTTGTCGACCAGGGCGTGAATCGCCTGGAGAAGCTCCGTGGTGGTGCTTTGCTCGTCGCGGAGCGCTAACGCGATCTCCTTGAGATCCAGTGCCCATTCACGGGCATTGGGGTCGCCCGCGGTGACCGCGGTGGACAATTTGTCGGCCAGCGTTTGGATCAGCGCTCCCGTTTGTTGAGCCTGTTGTTGCAGCTCACTGAATTGGCGATCCACGGTCTCGGTGTCCACTGGCGCGGCTCCTTTGGCTAGGTGTCGGGATTGGCTTCTCCCATCAGAGCCGATATTGCTGAGACCGGGCTGAATGATTTCGATGATTTGGCCAACGAGGCGTGTGTTGGTCGTGATCTGGTGATCATCGTGCCAGGTTCGAGCCGGGTTCCATGGTCGGTGCGGTGCCAACGCACCGGCGTGATCTCGCCCTCAGGGCTGACGGCGAAGCCCGGGCGCGATCGATCGTGTCCCAGCTTGCCGGGTTGCACGGACAGCAGCTCTTGCTGCAGTCGAATGCGTCGAATAACCCGCGGTATCGCTTGTTAGAGGCCGCATCTCGATTTGCGCAGTCATCGGTCTCAAAGCGTGTAGCGTGAACTATATTGGTGGACAACATGATAACGACTATCTAGCCGTCTACCGTTAGCCGGCGATACGCAACTTCGCTGTCGTGGTTCGCGGACGGCTGGGTTGGTTGGTTTCTCTGATCGGGGCAATAACCTGCGCACAGTGCCGCCACAGCTACAGCGGAGACGATGAGACACCTAAGAAAAACTTACGTTCAAGTCCATACCGCGAGAATCAACGGCATTTGTTGTACCGCAACGTAAATCATCGGACAGGGCGGAGGGACGAAAAGATGTACTGAACACAACCATCAGCGCCGCGGCGACGGCAACTCTCGCGCTGACGCATTCGCGACGGCCTGCCCTGGTCGAGCCTCATCAATTCACTACGGATGAACCACCGCGTTTATTCGAACCAGACGCATCGATCACCCGTACTAGCTTCGACACCTAAATACAAGAAATCCCTCGGATACTAAAAGGAGAGTCACAATGTCTATCGCGAATCCAAAACGGTCAGCTGTCGGATTGCAGAACCTCGACCCGACGGTTCTGATCACGAAAACACTGATCAGCGCTGCTATCGTTCTCGGCTCCTGTGTTGTTGCAGCAGCACCGGCCAGCGCTGACAACGGCCCGGCCAGTGCCGGCCCCAACCCGTTCGGCAGCCTTGGCTGCAACTGCCAAGAGACTGCTCCACTCGGCAACCCGGCTCTGACGGCAAAAGAACTACAGCGCGGAATCCAGGCGGGTCTCTCTGGCTGACCCCGGTTCCGACCGCTCGGACCCGCTGGCCGCCTGAAGCGTCACGCAGCTTCACCGCGATTCACCATCTATCCCGTTCTGCCCCTTGGGATAAGGTGGGCCTCAGCGGTTTTGCGCGACAGCAGTCATACCGGCGTCGTCTCTACGTGCGAGCTGGATTTCGCGGGACGCATCGTGCGCTCTGCCATGCGCGTTACGAATTGGCGCGGCGCCAGCCGCGGGGCGTTGATCAGCAGCCGATTGCCGGCGCCGGTGACCACGCTGCCCGTCCGATGGTCCAGGGCGCGGAGGGCGGCGTGGACCACACGCTCGGGGGCCATGCGCCGACCTACCTGAGCGTTTTCGCCTGCCACGGTGAAGAATTCGGTTTCGGTAGATCCGGGGCACAGTGCGGTCACCCGCACGCCGGTGCGCCGGGTTTCGGCCCACAGGGCCTCGGTGAACGACAGCACGAACGCCTTGCTCGCGCCGTATACCGCCATGTACGGGACGGGCTGAAACGCCGCCGTTGATGCGACGTTGATGACCGCGCCGCGATCACGCGCGAGCATCCCCGGCAGGTACAGCCGGGTCAGGTCGACGAGCGCCGCCACATTGACCTGCACCATCTCGGTGAGCATGGTGGGGTCGGCCTGATGGAGCCGCGCGTGCAAGCCGAAACCGGCGTTGTTGACCAGGATGTCGATCTGGCGGCCACCAAGCTCGTCGGCCAGGCGGTCGGCCGCCGACGGCTTGGCCAGATCCGCGACCACGGCGTCGGCGGCCACGCCATGGGAGGCGCTCAGTTCGTCGGCAAGCGCGGCGAGCTTGTCCCGTGAGCGGGCCACCAGCACAAGGTCGCTGCCACGACTCGCCAGTTCACAGGCGAATACCGCACCGATTCCCGAGGAGGCGCCCGTCACCAGGGCCCGTTGGCGTTTGTAGTTCATAGCCTTGTCATTCATTGCCGCCACCTATTGTCGAAGAGGTCCGATCGTGACCCAGAATAAAACCGACCGCGCGGTATGTCTAGAGATACCGCACGGTCGGTTTGTGTTATGTTGACTGCATGTCGCCAGACCCGGTCACCGCAAAGGGAGTAGCCACCCGCGGGTTTCTGCTTCAGGTTGCGGCCGAGATTTTCGCCGAGCGCGGGTACACCGAGGCGACGATGGCCGAGCTCATCGCGCGAAGCGGACTGACCAAGGGCGCTTTCTACTTTCATTTCTCGTCCAAAGAGCAGCTTGCGCTTGCGGTTATCGACGAGAAGCAACGCCAGTGGTTTGACTCGGTGCAGGCTGCGATCGCCAGCGAAACCCGGGCGGTCGACCAATTTCGCGCGGTGGCTCTCGCGCTCGTGAGCCTGCATCGCCACGACCCCAGCGCGTTCAGTGTTTCGCGGCTCACTCACGATCTCGCGCTGGCGCTTGATGGCGCCGACCAGGTACGCGACCACATGCGCGCCTGGGTCGGTATGCTCGCCGGCCTGATCACACAGGCCCAGGCCGACGGCGACCTTCCCCGTGACGTTGACGCCAACGATTTGGCGGCGGTGCTGGTCGCCGCCACCGACGGACTGAAGGATCTCGGCAGCCTGATCGACACACCATCGCGGGCACGCCGCGCTTTCGAACGACGGATGAAGATTGTGATCGCGCTCGTCGACGCACTGCGTGCCGAGAACACCGGCTACAACGGCTGACCGGTGTTGACATCGGGGCAACCGCCTCGCGAAAACGACCAGACCCGGCACCGGGTCGCCGGATCATTTCTCTCGTGGCACTCCTGCCCAGGCGGTATCTCTACGACACAGTAGTAGACAATTACTGTTTCTATCTGCACCGTTCGGGGTACGGCTTCAGGGTGCGGAGTTGACGTTCAACTTGGCGTCAGCACGTAGTGCGATTCAGGGAGTATCCGAACCAGGGGAGTATCCGAAATGGCGACGATGGCGATCCGCGTTCCAGTTATGGTGGTGGCGTTGCTGCTTGGCCCGTTGGGAGCAGCCGCGACCGCTCATGCCGACACAGACGATCAAAGATTCCTCGCATCGCTGAAGTCCGAGGGCATCACCGACCACGTTTCTCCGTCACACGCGATCGAGGCCGCTCACAGCGTCTGCCAGAAACTTGACGGCGGCGAGACGCCTACCCAGGTGGCAAATGACGTGCTGAACAACAGCACCATGCCCGCTTATCATTGCGGCTACTTCGTCGGCGCGAGCATCAAAGTGTATTGCCCACAGTACGAGCCCAAGGTCTCTCCCAGCACCTGACGCATACGTCGAGTTGGCAGGACCTGCCGAGGTCGGGGATCGCGGCCTTCCGCGACGCCGATCAGCGGCCCATTCGTGGGAGGGCTACAGACCTCCGACGGCCTAAGGTCTCGTCCCGCGTCGCATCTGGCAACCACCGAAGGGATACTCAGTTCGGTAGCTGAGGTGCGGAGGAAGGGGCGAGGGTCTGATGATCCGCGGAAAGTCCGTCGTTGTAACTGGTTCCACATCCGGTATCGGGCTTGCCGTCGCGCGCGCCTTCGCCGCAGAGGGCGCAAACGTGACCCTCAACGGGTTCGGTGATCCGGACGCTATCGAGCACCAGCGGCGCAGTATCGAGGAGGAGTTCGAGGTAACGGCGGCCTATTCGGGCGCCGATGTGACCAAACCGGTCGAGATTGCCGACATGATCAGCGGCACTGAAAGGGCGTTCGGGGCAATCGATGTCCTTGTTAACAATGCGGGCATCCAGTTCGTGGCGAGGGTAGAGGATTTCCCAGTCGCCAAGTGGGACGCTGTGATCGCCACCAACTTATCGGCCGCTTTCCATACATGTCGCTGCGCGCTGCCTGGGATGAAACGCCGGGGCTGGGGCCGAATTATCAACATCGCCTCGGCGCACGGCCTCGTTGCAAGCGCCCAGAAGGTCGCATATGTCGCAGCCAAGCACGGCGTTGTTGGACTGACCAAGGTGGTAGCAATCGAAACCGCCGACCATGGCATCACCTGCAACGCGATCTGCCCCGGTTGGGTGATGACGCCTCTGGTGGCGCAGCAAGTCGAAGCGCGCGCCAACGAAGCCGGACAGTCCTTTGACGAGGCCAAACACGAATTCGTTGCCGAAAAGCAGCCGATGGCCCGCTACACCCGCCCGGAGGACATCGGCGCACTCGCGGTCTTCCTGGCTGGCGATGCGGCCGCCACCATCACCGGCGCCTCTTATTCGATCGACGGCGGCTGGACCGCCGGATGAGGCCCAGCGCACGCGCGTGTGTTAACCGGGATCGACGTTTGCTGCTCCGGCCGCGTGTCGCGCGGCAGTCGCGTCCATGGTTTCACGCAGGGCGGGTATCTCGTCGACCAAGCGCGCCAGATCATCGCGCCCGATAGCCAGCACCTCGGCGGGCCCAGTCGTCGTCACGGTCGCATTACGCAGCTTCCCGCGGCGCAGCACAGATTCGCCGATCACCTCACCCGGCTCCACGATCGCAATGCGTTCCTGGCCGACGTAGACCGCTGCCTCGCCGTTGAGCAGGATGTAACAGGCGTCCGAGGGGGTCTTCTCATGGATCAGTGGCCATGGCCCGGACGTCGAGGTGTGGCGTGCTGCCCGGACGAGGCGATCCAGATCGTCGTCCGAGAATTTGTCGAATGCACTGAACTCCCGTAGCCGACGGACGTATTTCCCACGACCCTTCGCATCGGCGGTCGTCATACTGGCCTCCTCATTCGCGATGTGACCCTGACATCGAGCAGCCTAACGGGTCGTTGACTTTTAATTCGGCGTTGCACCTGGATCTTGTGCCCGGTGCTAACACGACGATCGACGTGGCGCGGATTTGCTTTACATTTACGAAAGCCGGGTGAGGGACCAGATGCCGGCAGCCGTGGCTGCACACGGGCATTGGTCCGCACCTTGACGGGAGCCCGCCGGCGGCCGTCGCCGGCAGGCCTACCTGTGGTCGGCGTAGCCCACTCCGCCGGACTTATGCGAACCGTGCTGCGCTGTGTGGCCATAGCGGTGCGCGGGACGGCTACTGGTGCAGCGGTTTTCGAGGCACCGTAGGTCCAAGCATTATTGGCTTGACTGGAAAGGGAAGTAGCGATGTCGACTGCCGAACAATCGATTCCGGCGCAAGGCGATATCTGGCTTAAGGGTGCAGAGGGTGAGCGACAAGCGATCCGCATGGACAGCCGGGCCACAGGAGGCGTCTATGCCATCATCGAGTCGGTGGCACAGCCGGGATGCGCTGTACCGACCCACCTGCACCGCAACGAGGACGAACACTTTCTGGTGATTTCGGGTCGATATCGCATCGCGATCGGCGACGAGCAATTTGATGCGGGTCCAGGCGCACGCATTTCGGCGCCGCGCAATACGCCTCACAGCTGGCGGAACGTTGCCCTAGAAGAGAGCCGACTGCTGGCTATCCTCATGCCAGGCGGATTCGAGCAGATTGCCTACGAAGTACGAGACACTCGTGCTGATCAACTCGAAGAGCTCGCCGCTCGGTTCGGCTGCGAGATACTCGGCCCGCCCGTCGCTTAATGCCGCTTGGCGACATCAGCGAGGTCGAGTGGCCTTGAGAGTCGAGTGTGGCGCAGCGCGCAGGGGCTTGCCTGCGGTCTAGAGTTCCAGTCGATGCGTCGCACTTGGACCTGGACATTCGACCTGCCGCCGGATCAGTTGTGGCCCGTGCTGGCCGATACCAACCGGTTCAACGAGGCGATGGGGCTGCCGCCCTACAAGCTCGAGGAGACGCCGCAAGCCAACGGTACGGTCGTGCGACGCGGGCGGGGTAAGGCTGCGGGCTTCGTGTTGGAATGGGAGGAAAGGCCGTACGAGTGGATCTCGGGTCGGCACTTCCGCCAGTCGCGGGTGTTCACCAAGGGCCCATTCCGCCGCTTCGGCCCGGTGTTCGATCTTGAACCGGACGGCAAAGGTGGCTCGCGCGTAACTTACGCACTCGAATGGGAGCCGCTGAGCTTAGTTGGCCGCGTCTTCGGCGCCCGGCTTGCGACCCAGGCGGGCGAGGCGGTGGGAAAGCGCGTTGTGGAGGCGGTCACCTTCGCCCAGGGCGGCGTTGGGTCCGGGCGTTTGACACCTTTCGTGTTGCCCGAGCCAGCGCTGCCCCCCGGCGCACGGCAGCGGGCCGCAGCGATGGCTCAGGAAATTGACCGCACCCCTTACGGCAACGGACTCGGCGCTCGGCTCGCCGACCTTGTGCTGCAAGGCATGGCGGCCGACCTCACCTATCTGCGGTCCAAGTCGCTGGCGAGCGATCTAGGCGTGCCTTCGCGCGCCGCGACCGAGGCCTGCCTCGCCGGCGTGAAGGCCGGGCTTCTCGGCATGAAGTGGGGTTTGCTCTGCCCCAACTGCCGCGGACCCAAGCTCAGCGTCTCAACGCTCTCCGAGCTGCCCCACGGCGCGCACTGTTCGACGTGCAACATCGACTACGATCGCGACTTCGAGCGCAACGTCGAGCTGACGTTTGCACCGGCGGCAGCGGTGCGCCCGTTGCCCGATAGCGGTTTCTGCCTGTCGGGGCCGATGGGGACGCAACATGTCGCCGTTCAGGTTCTGCTGGGCCCGGGGGAGCGGCGCACCGTAACTGTCGACCTGCCTCCAGGCCCATATCGTCTACGCACGCTCCATCCCAGCGGTTTCGTAGACGTCGAGTACGAGTCCGGGGCGTTTCCAAGCCTGCGCATCACGGCGTCGGGCGTCGAAGTGCTGAACGTCGCGGATCAGGAGCACCAGCCGGGAAGCGTGATGTTCGTCAACGATGCCGACTTCGAGTTGGCAGCCTTGATCGAGGAGCGAACTTGGTCGCGTGATGCGCTGACGGCACCCGAAGTGATCTCGCTGCAGGCCTTTCGCGATTTGTTCGCCGAGGCGACGCTGCGGCCGGGAGACGACGCGGGCGTCGGCCAGGTCGCGCTGCTATTCACCGACCTGCGGGGCTCGACGGAGCTGTACGAACGGGTCGGCGATGCCACGGCCTATAACATCGTGCGCGAGCATTTCACGCTGCTGGCGGCGATCGTGCGTGACCATGACGGCGCCGTGGTCAAGACGATCGGTGACGCGGTCATGGCTTCATTCACTGATCCGGCGCAAGCGGTGCGCGCGGCGCTGGCCATGCAGGCAGGGATCGCCTCGTCGGCACATACAGACCGCGACCTGGTGCTGAAGGTGGGCATCCATGCCGGCCCCAGCGTGGTCGTGACGTTGAATGACCGCCTCGACTACTTCGGTTCGACGGTGAACATGGCCGCTCGCCTGCAGGGTCAAAGCGCCGGCGACGACATCGTGCTGTCACACGCGGTAGCCGCCGATCCCGCGGTACAGGAGATACTGGCCGCCGTGCCCCAGCGCCAAGAGACGGTCGCGCTGAAGGGCTTCGCCGCACCCGTCGGTTTCGTGCGCCTGTTGTGCTCCCGACAATTAGATACGTCATCGTGACGAATTGCGTGCGACAGCACGGCGATTGATCGCCTCGGGCCGTCACGGGATTCGGCGTATTGCGCAAAGACAACCCGCAACGCCTCATACGCTTGATTGATTCATCTGTTGCAATGCATATTCGATTCCTGCACTTTCGCGGGACACTCCTTTCGGAGAGCGGCTGGTCCGGCGCCGCGTGAAAGGATGGATGCGGTGATCCTCGCCGTCGACCTCGGCAAGACGTCCTGCCGGGCAACCGCGCACGGCCGGAGGGCCGAGAGCGCGGGCGCGCCGGGGCTTGCAGCGCCTGGCGGCTTGCGGGCCGCGGAGGCGGCGATCCTGGCCGTCGCGCGCGAACTCGGCCCGGTCGACGAGGTGATCGTGGGCGCCGCCGGCGCGCTGGTGGCGCCGGACGCGGCGCGCGCGCTGGGTGTTGCGCTGCTGGCCTCGCTGCGCGTGAAGCGCGTCGCGGTGACCAGCGACGCCGTGATCGCGCACGCGGGCGCGCTGGACGGGAAACCGGGCGTCGTGCTGATCGCGGGCACCGGCGTCGTGGCGCTCTCGATCGGCGCGGACGGCGCGCTGCGGACCGCCGACGGCTGGGGCCCGTGGCTGGGCGACGAGGGCGGCGGCGCGTGGATCGGCGCCGCCGGGCTGCGCG
>Ga0209040_10001309_pt1 | contig 19618 bp, 21 predicted proteins | sample BogFormECP12_OM3_FD_188240 | JGI IMG/M metagenome (GOLD analysis project Ga0209040, IMG submission 188240) | Bog forest soil microbial communities from Calvert Island, British Columbia, Canada - ECP12_OM3 (SPAdes) (version 2) | ecosystem: Environmental > Aquatic > Freshwater > Wetlands > Bog ...
TTTGAGCCTTTCAACGACGGCAGCACGATGTTCGCGCACGGCTATACATTTGGCGGCCACCCGGTGTCGGCCGCCGTCGGGCTGGCCAACCTCGACATCTTCGAGCGTGAGGGCCTCAACGACCACGTGAAGAACCACGCACCCAGCTTCCGCGCCACCCTGGAAAAGCTGTACGACTTGCCCATTGTCGGCGATGTGCGCGGCGAGGGGTTCTTCTACGGCGTGGAACTGGTCAAGGACAAGGCGACCAAGCAAATCTTCACCGACACCGAGCGCCGCTCGCTGCTGGGTCACGTGTCGTCGGCCCTCTTCCAGGCCGGGCTGTATTGCCGCACCGACGACCGCGGCGACTCCGTCATCCAGTTGGCGCCGCCGCTGATCAGCGGCCAAACCGAGTTCGACACCATCGAAGCCATCCTGCGCAGTGTGCTGACGGACGTTGGGAGTCGCCTATGACCACCACGCCGGCGACGATGCAGAGCGAAGCGATGAGAAGGAGCGGCGCAAATGACCAAGCCACGCATCGACCCGATCCGGTGGCAACCACCGCCGTCACGGCCGTTACCCGAACCTGACCTCACGGCGACGCTGCACGTGGTGCCGCTACCCGGCAACGCACCCGAGGACGTCGTCGCCGATGCCGAGGGCAACATCTGGACCGGCGTCGACGACGGACGCATCATCCGGATCACCCCCGACGGCGCCTCGACGCAGGTGATGGTCAACACCGGCGGGCGACCGCTCGGCTTGGCGGTCGCCCGCGACGGCCGGCTGCTGATCTGCGACAGTCACCGCGGCCTGCTGCGATACGACCCCGCCAGCGGGACGCTGGAAACGTTGGTCGCCGAGGTGGCCGGGCGAGCGTTGACGTTCTGCTCTAACGTCGTCGAATCATCAGACGGCACAATCTTTTTCACCGAGTCGACGAGCCGCTTTCACTACGAGTACTACAAGGGCGCAGTAGTCGAGGGACGGCCCACCGGCTCGCTGTTCCGGCGTGATCCCGACGGTGCGGTGACCGTGCTGGCGTCAGGTCTACACTTCGCCAACGGCGTCACGCTGACCGCCGACGAGTCGGCATTGGTGTTCGCCGAGACGACCGGCTGCAGGCTGTCCAAATACTGGCTCACCGGAAGCCGGGCCGGCTCGATCACCGCGGTGGTCACCGATCTGCCCGGTTACCCCGACAACATCGCGACCGGTCGCGACGGCAGGATCTGGGTCGCCATGGTCTCGGAGCGCAACCGGCTCGGCGAATGGCTTGGCCCACGCGCGCCGGTCATCCGCTCGCTGTTATGGCGGCTGCCCTACCGCTGGCTGTCGAACCCGAAGCCGACGGTGTGGGTGGTCGCGTTCGACCCCGACGACGGCCACGTCGTAACCCAGCTTCGCGCCCAGCATCCGTCCTTCGGCCTGGCAACGGGAGTGGTGGAAACGCCCGGCCGGCTCTGGCTGGGCCGCATCGGTGGCCCCACGATCTGTTATCTGGATTTGTAACTTCTGCAACACCAGTCACAGCGCGGCTTCCAGGAATCGGGCCGCTGATCGCCTACTCTGCACACACGATGACCTTCTTACGTAGTGCGTCATGCCTGGCAGCGGCGGCTTTCCTGGTCACGGCGCCCGCGGTGGCGGGCATGCCGATCGCGGTCGCCGAGCCCAGTGCCGGAGCCGGTCCTGGGCACGACGCTTGCCCGTACAAGGTGGCGACCCCGCCGGCGGTCGACTCATCAGAAGTCCCGCAGGCCGGCGATCCTCCCCTTCCGCTGCCGGTCCCCGCGTCGCCGATCGGCGGTAACGCGCTGGGCGGCTGCGGTGTGGTCACCGCAGCCGACACCCCGCCGGTGCCCAACGACATCTCCGCCGAGGCTTGGGTGGTGGCCGATCTCGACAGCGGCGCGATCATCGCCGCCCGCGACCCGCATGGTCGTCACCGCCCGGCCAGTGTCATCAAGGTGCTCGTCGCGATGGCATCGCTCAACGAGCTCAACCTCAACAAGACTGTCGACGGCACGCCTGAAGATGCCGCCGCGGAGGGCACCCGGGTCGGCGTTGCCCCGGGTGGCACCTACACCGTCAACCAGTTGCTGCACGGGTTGCTGATGCACTCCGGCAACGACGCCGCGCATGCACTGGCCATGCAGCTGGGCGGCATGCCGGTCTCGCTGGAGAAGATCAACATGCTGGCCGGCAAGCTCGGCGGGCGCGACACCCGCGCCGCGACGCCCTCGGGGCTGGACGGACCCGGCATGAGCACGTCGGCGTACGACATCGGGTTGTTCTACCGATACGCGTGGGAGAACGCAACTTTCGCTGACATCGTCAACACGCGGACGCTCGATTTCCCCGGGCACGCCGACCACCCCGGCTATCAGCTGGAAAACGACAACCAGCTGCTTTACCACTATCCGGGGGCGCTAGGCGGCAAGACCGGCTACACCGACGACGCGGGCCAGACGTTCGTGGGCGCCGCTAACCGGGACGGGCGCCGGCTGATGGCGGTGCTGTTGCACGGCACCCATCAGCCGATTGCGCCTTGGCAGCAGGCCGCGCATCTGCTGGATTACGGCTTCGCGACCGCCCCGGGCACCCGGGTGGGAACACTGATCGAACCCGACCCGTCATTGGTGGCCGCACTCAAGACATCGGCCAGCGGTGACGCCGTTCCGGGCGCCGCCGCGAGCGCCGCCGCAATCGTGCCGCCCGCCGATGCGCTGCCGGTACGGGTCGGCGTGGCGGTGATCGGCACCGTCATCGTGTTCGGGTTGATCCTGGCTGCTCGCTCGATGAATCGTCGACCGCAGAACTAACTCGCGAAAGTGCGCGGCTCTGTTGTGTTCATGGGGCGTTGGTGGTCGGCAGGAGTTCGGCGATGAGTGCGCGGATGCGTTCGGCGATGTCATTACGGATCGCGCGGGCGGTGTCAAGCGGTTGGTCTGCCGGGTCGTCAAGTTCCCAATCTCGGTAAGACACTCCGGGGAAGTAGGGGCACGTGTCGCCACAGCCCATGGTGATGACGACGTCGCTGGCCTCCACCGCGTCGGGAGTCACAACTTTGGGGACCTCTGCGGTGATATCGATACCGAGTTCAGCCATCGCCGCAACAGCGGCAGGGTTGATCTGATCGGCGGGTTCGGTTCCCGCCGAGCGGACTTCGATGCCATCACCGGCGAGATGGGTCAATAGCGCGGCGGCCATTTGCGAGCGCCCGGCGTTATGCACACAGACGAACATGACGCTGGGTCTGCCGCTCATCAGTGCACCCTCCTCGAGTAGTCGACGGCGACGACAGGGGCTGGGAATAGGCGTGTCCGCAAGGCCAAGGATACGTAGACCAGGGCGACGAGCACAGGTACTTCGATCAGGGGTCCGACGACGCCGGCCAGCGCTTGGCCGGACACGGCGCCGTAGGTGGCGATCGCCACGGCGATGGCCAGTTCGAAGTTGTTGCCGGCGGCGGTGAATGCCAGGGTGGTGGTCCGTTCATATCCCAAGCCGAGTGCGGTCCCCAATAGGTAGCCGCCCACCCACATGATGGCAAAGTAAGCCAAAAGTGGCAGCGCAATGCGGGCGACATCCCATGGCCGGGAGATGATCTGGTGGCCCTGGAGGGCGAACAGGATCACGATCGTGAACAGCAGCCCATAGAGTGCCCAGGGCCCGATCTTGGAGAGATAGCGGGTCTCGTACCAGCCGCGGCCCTTGGCTTTTTCGCCCCATTGACGGGAGAAGTAGCCGGCGGCCAGCGGGATGCCCAGGAAGATGAGCACGGATTTGGCGATCTGCCACGGTGAGGTGGAGATGGCGGTTTGCGGCAGATGCAGCCAACCGGGAAGCGCTGAGAGGTAGAACCAGCCCAGGGCGGCGAACATGAGGACCTGGAAGATCGAGTTCAGCGCGACCAGCACGGCGGCGGCTTCGCGGTCGCCGCAGGCCAAGTCGTTCCAGATGATGACCATGGCAATGCAGCGGGCCAGGCCGACGATGATCAGCCCGGTGCGGTACTCGGGCAGATCGGCCAGCATCAGCCAGGCCAGGGAGAACATCATTGCGGGGCCGAGCACCCAGTTGAGCAGCAGCGAACTGATCAGCAGACGGCGGTCGCTGGTTACGGTGTCGAGCCGGTCGTAGCGGACCTTGGCCAGCACTGGATACATCATGGTCAGCAGCCCCACTGCGATGGGCAGCGAAATCCCGTCGATCTGCACTTTTTGCAGCGCGATGTTGAGGCTGGGCACCCAGCGTCCCAGCAGCAGGCCAGCGGCCATCGCCACCGCAATCCAGACCGGCAACATCCGATCCAGCATGGAAAGGCTTGTCACAGTGGAGGCGTCAGCCGTGACTACAGTGCTCGTGTCTGTCATCGGGTAATTCGGTTCACGCGGTCGCAATGGGCCATCAGCAGCACGATGTCGCCGCGGCGGCGGTGTCGGCGGACTCCGCAGTCGCGCCGCAACGTAGTCCTGAGCCGTCGTGGCCAGGTTGATCGGGGCTGTTACCGAAGCTCTCGGAATCGGCGAGCACGGTGTAGACCTCCCAGCGCTCGCCGCCGGGACCGGTGATCCAAACCTTGTCCTGAGTCGCAAAGCAGCAGGTAGTACCGATTTCTTCGGTGGTGAACATCCCGGCCTTGGTCAGCCGGGCGATCTCGGTGTGCACGACCTCGCTGGATTCGACCTCGACCCCAAGATGATTCAGCGTGCCACCGTGGCGCGGGTTTTCCAGTAGCACCAGCTTCAACGGCGGATCGGCGATCGCGAAGTTGGCGTAGCCGGGCTTGCGTTTTGCCGGTTCGGTCTGAAACAGCTTGGTATAGAAGGCGATTGCCTGATCGAGATCCTCGACGTTGAGGGCCAGTTGAACCCGTGCCATGGCGGCGAACCCCCAACCTGTGAGACATATATCGAACTCGTGATGTGGCCCAGCATGCCGACCTTTTCGATATATGTCAATAAATGTGGCAGCATGGTGCGATGCCCAAAACGTTGCCGGTAATCGATACAACCGCGCCGGTGTGTTGTGCCCCGGTGGCTGCTGGACCAATGACTGATGCCGATGCCTTGCACATCGCGTTGCGTTTGAAGGCCCTTGCCGATCCGGTGCGGGTCAGGATCGTTTCGTATCTGTTCAGTTCCTCTGCCGGTGAGGAGATTTCCGGGGAGCTGGCGGCCGTGCTCGACCTGAGTGAGTCCACGGTGAGTCATCATCTGACCCAGCTGCGCAAAGCCGGCCTGGTGGTCTCGGACCGCCGCGGGATGAACGTTTTTCACCGAGTGCGCCCGGAGGCGTTACAGGCGCTTTGCACGGCACTGGACCCAAACTGCTGTACTTAGCTACCGGTGTCGGTTCGGTACCAGACAGCGTTGCGAAGGCAGGTGAGACGACGTGACAGAGCAACGGCCCCCGACCGCCGTGCGGCGACGACAACTCCTCGGGATCTCGATGTCGGCGGCCGGTGTCGTTGCCGTCTCGGCATGCGGTAGCCCGCAGCCCGAAGCGGGGCAGCGCGGCGCACCCGGAGAGGCGGAAGCGTCGGTCACTCCACCCGAAGACTTAATGCGTGAGCATGGCGTTCTCAAGCGCGTATTGCTGATCTATCGAGAAGGAATCCGCCGCCTGCAGGCCGACGACGAAGCTCCCCTTCAACCGCTCAGCGCGGGCGCGGGGATTATTCGAAGTTTCATCGAGGACTACCACGAGCACCTGGAAGAACAATATGTCTTTCCAAAGCTGGAGCAGGCGAACAAACTTGCCGACACCACCGCCGTGTTGCGCACGCAACACCAGCGTGGACGCACGCTCACCGATCGGGTGCTCGCCGCCACCACCGCAGCCGCGGCTCTCGGCCACCCTGCGCGAGACGCCCTGGTTCAGGACATGGCGGCGTTCATCCGGATGTACGAGCCGCATGAGGCACGCGAAGACACTGTCGTCTTCCCGGCTCTTCGGGACGTGGTGCCCGCGAAGCAGTTTCGCGATCTGGCTGACATCTTCGAAGACGAGGAGCACCGTCGCTTCGGCCAGGCCGGCTTCCAGGGGGTAGTCGACAAAGTCGCCGATATCGAGAAGAGCCTCGGCATCTACGACCTGAGCCAGTTCACCGCAACCTAGTGCGCAAAGTCGACGTGGGCCGAGCCAACAAGCCACGCACCTGGCGCCGTGGAATCCTGCTGGATGGCCGCTGGCCTGACGAATTAGCCAGCACAGCAACGGATGTGCCGGCATGCCGCTGATCGCCGCTGGCACTGTGATCCTGGAGCATGGCGTCTGCCGACCGGGCTGGTTGGAAACGTCGGGCGAGCGGATCGTGGACCGCGGGTCCGGTCTGCCACCCCGGCCGGCCGATGTCGACATGCCCCAGGCGCTGGTAGTGCCGGGTTTTGTCGACATGCATGCGCACGGTGGCGGCGGCGCGTCATACACCGACGCCAACGACGCAGATATCCTGCGCGCGGCGATGTTTCACCGCCAGCATGGCACGACCACCACGCTGGCGAGTCTGGTCACGGCGTCACCCGCCGATCTGCTCACGGCGGTGGCTGTGCTCGCCGACTCGACCCGCGCGGGCACCGTCGCCGGTATTCATCTGGAGGGGCCGTGGCTCAGCCCGACGCGCTGCGGGGCGCATGATCCCACGCAGCTGCGCGACCCGACGCCTGCTGAGATCGACGAGCTGCTGGCCGCAGGCGGGGGCGCAATCCGGATGGTTACCCTGGCGCCGGAACGCGCCGCAAGCAACGACGCGATCACCCGCTTCGTCGACGCCGGAGTAATTGTCGCCGTGGGGCATACGGAAGCGACGTACGAGCAGACCCGTCATGCCGTCGAGCTGGGCGCGACGGTCGGCACCCACCTATTCAACGCGATGCGGCCAGTGCATCACCGCGAGCCCGGTCCTGCGCTCGCGTTGTTGGAGGATGCCCGGGTGACCGTCGAGTTGATCGCCGACGGCGTGCACGTCCACCCCGCAATGCTGCGAGCGGTGATCGACGCGGCGGGAGCCGACCGGGTGGCGTTGGTCACCGATGCCACCGCGGCGGCGGGATTGGGCGATGGCGAATTCCGGCTCGGTGCAGTACAGATCGATGTGGTCAAGCGGGTGGCACGGGTGCGTGGTACCTCGACGATCGCCGGGAGCACCGCGACGATGGATCAGCTCTTCCGCGCCGCGGCCGGCCTCGGCTCAGACCGGGACGCGGCGCTGGCCGCTGCGGTGCAGATGACCTCGACGACGCCGGCCCGGGCGCTCGGCCTCGCCAGCCTCGGCGGCCTGCGCGCCGGTGCCGACGCGAACCTTGTTGTCCTGGACGGTGATCTACAGGTCATGCGTGTCATGGCCGACGGCGAATGGCAAGCGGGCAGCTAACTCCCATTCGCCGTCGCGCCAGTAGTCACGCGGACTTCGGATGGTGTTCGGTCTCCTCGGCCCGGCCGAACAATAAGGGATAGGCGATGCCGGCGATCGCTCCACCGATCAACGGCGCCAGCCAGAACACCCATAGCTGCCCAGGGGCTCCGTCACCATTGAAGAACGCGACGGCGGTGGAACGCGCCGGGTTGACCGAGGTGTTGGAGATCGGAATCGCGACCAGGTGTATCCCTGTCAATGTCAGCCCGATGGCCAGGCCCGCAACGCCCTTCGGCGCCCGCGCGTCGGTCGAGCCGAGGATGACGAACAAAAACATCGCCGTCAAAACGATCTCGGCGAGTATGACCGCGCCCAGTGAGTACCCAGTGGGCGAGTGTTCGCCATAGCCGTTGGCGGCCAGGTGCCCAGTAGCGATAAAACCGGGCCTGCCGAAGGCGATGTAGTAGACCACCAAAGCTCCGAGCAGGCCGCCGACCACCTGAACAATCCAGTACGCCGGCAGGACTTTCCATTCCACACGGCGAGCCAATGCCGCGCCCAGCGTCACAGCCGGGTTGAAATGCCCGCCGGAGATCGTTCCGAATGCGTATACGCCGACCAGTACGGTTAAACCGAAGGCGAGCGCAACGCCGAGATAGCCGATACCCACCGGGTACAGGTCGGCGGCGTGGGCCTTCAGCGAAAAAACTGCGCTGCCAACGCCACCGAGCACCAGCCAAAAGGTGCCGATCGTTTCTGCCGCCAATTTGTGAAACAGGTTTGGTTCCGACATCGCCTACCCGCCTTTACGTAGAGCAACAATTCTGCGTAGAGCAACAATTCGTGTCCATGAGAGTGACACGGTTGAGCGCAGAAAGCGCCCCGTCGTGGCCAAATCGTTTCGAGATAGAAACGATCGCTATGCAGAGACCCTGCCCCGCGCTTCCAAGCCCGAGTGCCAGATGCGCTTTGAGGGCAGCTAGTCTCTAGGCCGTCGGACCAGTCGGGAAAGACTAAGGGCCCCAATCGCACCTACCGCCGCAGCGGTCAATGCCTGCCGCGCACTAAGACCCTCGTTCAGCTGCACCCTGGGCGCGATGACCGCCGGCTCAGGCGCTTCTACCGGCGCCGACCGCAGGTTCTCCGTCGTCGTCGCCGCCCACGCGGTCGCGTAGAGCAGCAGCCGCGCAGTGATGTACGCAAACACCATCAGGCCCAGCACCGGCCCGAACGTCGCGCCAGCCGGGCTGCGCAGCACGGACTTCAGGTAGATCGACGCAACCAACTTGAACAGCTCGAAGCCGATTGCCGCAATCAGAGCCGCCCGTATCGAGCTGGCGAAGCTGACTGGTTCTCTGGGCAATCGGGCGATCATCCAGCAGAATACCAACCACGACACCAGCAATGAAATCAGCATCGACACACCGCGAAGGACTGCGTCCAGCACTGGCGCGTTCTGGATACCCAGCCACCCCAACACCTTGCCCATTGGCACCGCGGCGACGAGGGCACTGAGCGCGAGCGTAGCGAGGATCGCTACAAACGACGAAACCATCGCCACCAGGTCGGAGAACTTTGTGCGGATGTATCCAGTGAATCCGAGGGATTCCTCTTTCTGCTTCCACATTGCACTGAGTGCTACCCGAAGATTCGCCATCCAGTTCAGTCCGACCCATGCCGCGGCGATCAGACCGATGAAGCCGACCGAGGCCCGTGAATTGATCGCCGAACTCATCAGGTCGACGACTTCCTGCCCCAGTGCGCCCGGCACCGCGGACCTGACCTTGTTGTCGATCCCGGTCAGCACGTCGGGCCGACGCGACAGGATGAATCCGCCGACGCTGAAACCAACCATCAGCAACGGGAACAACGCGAAAATCGTGTAGTAGGTCAGCCCGGCCGCGAAGAAGTTGCCCTTGGATTCTTCGTATCGGTCGTTGGCCCGCATCGCGTGGTCGAACCATCCGAACCGCGCCCGCAGCCGATCCAGGATTCCTGGTTTGGCCGGTTCGCTCATTACCGCACCCGCTAAGGACGTTTCGGCAGGAACCCGAGTCGGTCGTAGACCCGGTCGACCGTTTTTGCGGCCACATCCTCGGCCCGCGCCGCCCCGACGGCCAGCACACCCTCCAATTCGGCTGGGTCCGCGAGGAACTCGTCGACCCGGGCTTTGATCGGGGTGACGAATTCCACGACGGCCTCGGCGGTGTCCTTCTTCAGATCGCCGTAGCCGTGCCCGGCGTAGCGCTGTACCAAGGCGTCGACGTCGACCCCGGTAACCGCAGACTGGATGCTCAGCAGATTCGACACACCGGGTTTGGCGTCCGGGTCGTACCGGATCTCGCGTTCGCTGTCTGTTACCGCGGAGCGAATCTTCTTGGCGGACAGCCCCGGAGCGTCGAGGAGACTGATCAGCCCGGCGTCGGTCGCGGCCGACTTACTCATCTTCGACGACGGGTCTTGCAGATCGTAAATCTTGGCGGTCATCTTGGGGATGAGTAGGTCGGGAACCACGAATGTGTCCGGGAACCGGCTGTTGAATCGCTGGGCGATATCGCGCGCCAGCTCCAGATGCTGACGCTGGTCTTCACCGACCGGTACCAGTTCGGCGTCGTAGGCCAGTACGTCGGCGGCCTGCAGTACTGGGTAGGTGAACAGGCCCACGGTGGTCGCGTCGCTGCCCTGCCGCGTCGATTTGTCTTTGAACTGCGTCATTCTCGAAGCCTGGCCGAAACCGGTGAAACAGCCCAGCACCCACGCCAGCTGAGTGTGCGCAGGGACGTGGCTCTGCACGAATATGGTGCTGCGGCCGGGGTCGATACCCAACGCCAGATACTGCGCGGCGGTGATCAGGGTGCGGCGGCGCAGCACTTCGGGATCCTGCGGGATGGTGATCGCGTGCAGGTCGACGACGCAGAAGAACGCGTCGTAGTCGTCCTGTAGCTGGGCCCACTGGGTCACCGCGCCCAACGCATTTCCGAGGTGCATGGAATCGGAGGTGGGCTGCACGCCGGAGAAGACCCGACGGGATCCAGGAGTCATAGGCGCCACTCCTCCTCATCGCTTCGCTCTGCATCGTCGCCGGCGCGGCTCATGATGAATCGATCTTTTCACGCGGACACCGGCCCGCATTCCGAATGCTTGCGGTACCGGTGGTATCACCTTACTGTCGGCTGCATGACACGCGCGCCCATCCATCTCGGGTCCGGCGAACCGGTCCTTTTGCTACACCCGTTCCTGATGTCGCAGCTGGTGTGGCAGACGGTGGCGCCGCAGTTGGCCGACACCGGCCGCTACGAGGTCTTCGCCCCGACAATGGCCGGCCACAACGGCGGTCCGTACGCCGGCACCTGGTTGCTGAGCTCGTCAGTGTTAGCCGACCATGTCGAGCGGCAACTCGACGAGTTGGGCTGGAATACCTGCCACATCGTCGGTAACTCCCTGGGCGGATGGGTCGCCTTCGAATTGGAACGTCGCGGCCGGGCACGCACCGTCACCGGTATCGCGCCGGCCGGCGGCTGGCGTGGATGGAGCCCGACAAAATTCGAGGTGATCGCCAAGTTCGTCGGCGGTATGCCGGTGTGGGTGCTGGCCCACTTGCTCGGGCCGCGACTGTTGCGCCTGCCCATGAGCCGCCGGATAGGCACCCTGCCCATCAGCGGATCGCCAGACGGGATCAGCGAAGACCAACTCATCGCCGTGATCGACGACCTCAAGCATTGCCCGGCGTACTTTCAGCTGCTGGTCAAATCACTGCTGATGCCCGGGCTGGTGGAGCTGGCGCACACCGCCGTCCCCACGCATCTGGTGCTCTGCGAGAAAGACCGGGTGGTTCCCCCACGCCGGTTCAGCGGGCATTTCACCGACCATTTGCCCGCCGCGAACGAGGTGACCGTGCTCGACGGCGTCGGTCACATTCCGATGTTCGAGGCACCGGGACGAGTCACCGAAGTCATTACCAGCTTCCTCGACCAGCACAGCCCGCCGATCCGAGCCGTCAGCTCGAGCTGAGCGCCTTCGTGAGGTTGTCCGCGATCGCGCCGAGGAACTCCTCGCTGGTTTGCCAGCTCTGATCCGGGCCGATGAGCAAAGCCAGGTCTTTGGTCATCTGACCGCTTTCGACCGTGGCGACGACGACGTCTTCCAGCTTCTGGGCGAAGTCGCTCACCTCGGGCGTGTTGTCCAGCTTGCCGCGATGCTCGAGGCCGCGCGTCCAGGCGAAGATCGAAGCGATCGGATTGGTGGAGGTGGGCTTGCCCTCCTGGTACTGCCGGAAATGGCGAGTGACCGTGCCATGGGCGGCTTCGGCCTCCACCGTCTTGCCGTCCGCGGTCATCAACACCGACGTCATCAGGCCCAGTGAGCCGTACCCCTGCGCGATCGCGTCGGACTGGACGTCGCCGTCGTAGTTCTTGCACGCCCACACATAGCCGCCCTCCCACTTCAGGCACGCGGCGACCATGTCGTCGATCAGCCGGTGCTCGTAGGTCAGGCCGGCCGCCTCGAACTTGTCCTTGAACTCTTCGTCGTAAATCCGCTGGAACTCGTCTTTGAACATGCCGTCGTAGGCCTTGAGGATGGTGTTCTTCGTCGATAGATATACCGGGTAGTTCTCGTGCAGGCCGTAGGCGAACGACGCGCGGGCAAAATCCTGAATTGAATCCTTGAAGTTGTACATCCCCATCACGACGCCGCCGTCTTCGGGGATGGACACCATCTTGTGCACGATCGGCTCGCTGTCGTCGTCCGGGGTGAAGGTCAGTGTCACGGTCCCGGGCCGGTCGACCTTGAAGTTCGTCGCACGGTACTGGTCGCCAAAAGCATGGCGGCCGATGATAATCGGCTTCTTCCATCCCGGTACCAGCCGCGGGACGTTCGAGATCATGATCGGCTCGCGGAAGATTGTGCCGCCCAGAATGTTTCGGATGGTTCCGTTGGGCGACGACCACATGGTCTTGAGGTTGAACTCCTTGACCCGGGCCTCGTCGGGGGTGATCGTGGCGCACTTGACGCCGACGCCGTGCTTCTTGATGGCATACGCCGAGTCGATCGTCACCTGGTCGTCGGTGGCGTCGCGGTGCTCGATGCCCAGGTCGTAATAGTCCAGTTTGATGTGGAGGTGCGGAAAGATGAGCAGATCCTTGATCCACTTCCAGATGACCCGCGTCATCTCGTCGCCGTCGAGCTCTACTACCGTGCCTTTGACTTTGATCTTTCGTCCGCTGGACATGCGCCCAGGCTACAAGGGACACCCCCGGCGGAGTCGTATCAACTGGTCACGGACGGTGACACGGTGTTCGCGCGCACGGCCGGCCCGGTCCAGCGGGCAAGTATCTCAAGCCATTCGGACCGATTGGCGGAGTCGCCGGCCCAGGCGATGTAGCCGTCGGGCCGCACCAGCATGGCCGGCCCGGAATCGGCCCGCTCGGCTTGGTGCAGGTCGATCACGTCGAACGGAGACCTGCCGCTCTCACGGACTAAGACGAAGCCGGGCTCGCGCTGCAACTCCGTGAGACGGTCTTGCATCAGCGGAATCTGCGTCGCCCTGGTGCCCACCAAAGCGCCGTCCCCTGCCCGGTGGGCGTACCGCAGCGTCGTACCCGCGAAGCTCCCCGCTACCTCGTCACGCACCCGGGGGACACGAAGAAGCCTCGGCAACAGCAGGTTTCGCAAACCCCGCGCGACCCGCGGGTGAAGGGCGACGCCGCGCGCCATGAGACCGGACTGCAGCAAGACCCGCTTGCCAATCGGATGACGCTCGTCGTGGTAGCTGTCCAGCACGGCGTCGTCTGCACCATCGAGCGCGCGTCGATCTTCCAGGCGAGGTTCGCCGCGTCCTGGATGCCAGTGTTCATGCCCTGACCGCCCATCGGAGAGTGGACGTGTGCCGCGTCTCCGGCCAGGAACACGCGACCATGCCGATATTGCTCGACTTGTCTTTCGTCGCAATGGAATCGGGATTTCCATCCGACTTCGAGCACCCCGAGGTCGGCCTTCATCGCGCGCAGGAGAACCGCAGCGATCTCTGCGGGGTGCACAGGCTGGGTGTCGGGAACCTGATTGTTGCGGTCCCACAACGTCGCGCGGTACCAGGAACCGTCCTGGTCGTGGCGGTCGTAGGGGGCTAAGAACGCGAACTCGTCGCGGGTGCTACCCAGCGTCAGGCCACCGTCGGCAGGCCCGTGCGCCAGCTTGACATCGGCGAGCACGATCGACGACAAGATCGTCTTACCCGGAAAGTCGGCACCTATCAACGCGCGGACGGTGCTGTGCGCCCCGTCGGCACCAATCAAATACTTTGCCCGCCAGTAGGTTCGACGATCTACGTGGTCGCCTTGCGGCTGCGCGGTGGCGGTCACGCCGTCGGCGTCTTGATCGAGCGCGACGACCTCGATGCCGCGTAGGATCTGGGCCCCTTGCGCGACGGCGTAGCCGCCCAGCGCCCGGTCGACATTGGTCTGGGGAGTGATCATCGCGAATGGGTAGGGCGAGTCGAGGTGCGTGAGGTCGATGCGGGCGCCGCCGAAAATCGTGACGCCCGGCGCCTTGTGCGCCTGCGCGAGCAGATCGTCGGCGATTCCGCGGGCGTCGAAGACCTCCAGCGTGCGCGCCATGGTGGCGAACGCACGACTGGACGGGTTGATCGCGGGCCAGCGCTCGAGCACGGCGACCGAGCGGCCCGCTCGCGCGAGGTCACCGGCGGCGGTCAGCCCGGTCGGGCCGGCGCCGACGATGAGGACGTCAACCTCGTGAACGGTCATCACGCCACCGCCTCCGGGTTCGGGTACCAACGACGAATGTCGTCGGGGGTGGCGAAGGCCCCGCGCAGCTTCTCCTGCGACAGGCCCGGAAATCGGGCGAAGTCGGGCGACGAGTAGTCGATCACATCTGGGTCGAGTCCGATCTGAATGGCGGTAACGGTCATGATGACGACCCCTCGTCATGAGTTCAACAACTGTTGAACTCGACCGTAGGCTGTTACACCAGCCGTGTCAACAGTTGTTGAATACACTGTTGGCATGCCATCGAAGGCGCGTGAGGGACGCGATGGACAGACCACCCGGGCAGCGATCCTGGACACCGCACGATCGCAGTTCGGGAGCCACGGTTTTGAACGCACGACCATCCGTTCGGTCGCATCGCAGGCCGGCGTCGATCCGGCGCTCGTCATGCACTACTTCGGCAGCAAGGCAGAACTGTTCGCCGCCGCCTCCCGATTCGACATCACGTTTCCCGATCTCTCGGATGTCGCGCCTGACCGTATTGCCGACGTCCTGTTGCCGCTGTTCATCACTGTTTGGGGACCGCAGGGACCGTTTCTCCCGCTGCTGCGCGCGGCCGCGACGAATCGCGCGGCCGCAGATGCCCTGCTCCAAGTTTTCGTCGACCAAGTGGCCCCGGCACTATCCGCGGTCGCGCCCGATCATGCTGCCGAGCGGGCCGCCCTGGTGGGATCGCAGCTGCTGGGCCTTGCCGTCGCTCGCTACATCCTGGGTGTCCCGCCACTCGCCGGTATGGACGACGCCCAACTCATCGAATGGCTGCGCCCGGTGCTCGCCCACTACTTGGCAGACCCTGCGCCTTGACGCTGTTCGAGGATCTCCAATGCACGCTCACCCCATCGGATGTTTTCTTCTTCGAACGAGATCCCCCGCATCAACGTCAGGTACGGGCCTATCCGCTGCGCCGTGGCCAGGTATTCCGCTTCGCTGCGGCCATCGAGCAGTCGGTGACGCAGCCGCTCGTAGCGATGCACTTTGGCCTCGGCCCATTCCCGTCGTTCGGTGATGAAGTCGCGGACAGCCGCCGCGTCACCGGCATCGGCGGCCTGGACCTTCACCATCAGCTCGTCGCGGATCACCGAGGGCTTCGGAGACGTCCTGGTGAACTCGCGGATCGCCTCGCGGCCCGCCTCGGTCAGCGAGAACATCCGCTTGTTGGGTCGACGTTCCTGGTGCACCACGCGTGCCTGGATCAGGCCTTGCTCGGCAAGACGTTCGAGTTCGCGGTACAGCTGCTGTGGTGTGGCCATCCAGAAGTTCGCCACCGACGCGTCAAAGCCCTTGGCCAGGTCGTAGCCAGAAGACTCACCCTCGAGAAGAGCGGCGAGCACCGCGTCACGCAGCGACATCGACCCATAGTACGACATCTGACTAATCAATAAAGTGATTAATCACATCTAGACATATGGCGATCGGCCCTCTAGCGTCAACCACACCTACTCAACAAGTTGACTGTGCGAGGTGCTCCGTGTCTGCTACTCATCCCTTCCGCAAAGCAGTCGAGGAACGTGACGAGTCGGCCATCGCGGCGATGCTGGCCGATGACGTCGTATTCACCAGCCCAGTTGCATTCAAGCCCTACGTCGGCAAACCGATCACCGCGGCGATCCTGCGCGGTGTGCTGCGGGTCTTCGAAGACTTTCGCTACGTCCGCGAGATCCACGACAGCAATGGCCGTAACCACGCGTTTGTGTTCGAGACAACCGTCGCGGGCAAGAAGGTCAACGGTTGCGACTTCCTGCACTTCAACGATGAGGGCCTCATCGACGATTTCACAGTCATGGTGCGGCCGCTGTCGGGTGCGACCGCATTGTCCGAGGCGATGGGCGCCCAGTTCGATCGGATCCAGCAGGAAGCCCTCGAACTAGCCGCATCGTTCACCACCGCGTAGCAGCGCCGAAGGGATAGATCGTGCGAATCGGATTGGGCATCAACTACGCAGGCGGCTTCAAGGAGGTCGCTGCCGAAGTGGCCGACCTCGAGCGCGCCGGCTTGGATATTGTCTTTGTCCCCGAGGCGTATTCGTTTGACGCGGTGAGCGCACTGGGCTATTTGGCGGCCAGCACCGAACGGGTTCAACTGGCCTCGGGAATCCTGCAGCTCTACACCCGAACTCCTACCTTGACCGCGATGACCGCCGCCGGTCTCGACTACGTTTCCGACGGCCGTTTCATCCTCGGTCTCGGCGCGTCGGGGCCCCAGGTCATCGAGGGCTTCCACGGCGTGCCTTACGACGCTCCGATAGCACGCACCCGCGAAGTCATCGACATCTGCCGCCAGGTGTGGCGACGCGAGACCGTGCAACATCACGGCAGGCACTACACCATTCCGCTGCCCGCCGAACAGGGCACCGGGCTTGGCAAACCGCTCAAACTCATCAATAAGCCAGTGCGAGAACGTATCCCGATATTGGTGGCCGCGCTGGGGCCCAAGAACGTCGAGCTGGCCGCCGAGATCGCCGAGGGCTGGCAACCGATCTTTTATCTGCCGGAGAAGGCGCAAGACGTCTGGGGTAAGGCGCTGGCCAGCGGCCAGGCCAAGCGCGACCCTGCGTTGGGAGACCTCGACGTGTATGCGGGACCTGCACTAGCCATCGGCGAAAACGTCGAGCCGATGCGCGAATTCGTCAAACCACACCTGGCGCTCTACATCGGAGGAATGGGCGCCAAGGGCAAGAACTTTTATCACACCCTGGCCACCAGGTACGGCTACGGCGCTGCGGCTGACCGCATCCAAGAGCTCTACCTGTCCGGCGACAAGGACAGCGCCGTCAAGGCGGTGCCCGACGAACTCGTGCGCGACATCTCGCTGATCGGAACACGCGGCTTCGTCAAGGAACGTTTGGCGGCGTTCCGCGAGGCGGGGGTGACCGCCTTGAACGTGGTACCGATCGCGGCAACGCCGGCCGACCGGATCAAGCTGATCGAGACGCTTCGCGAACTGGTTGACTAAACGTCAGCCGTGCGCGTCCTGCAGCGCGGCGTTGAGTGTTTTGCTCGGCCGCATCACCGCGGTGGTCAGGGCGCTGTCGGGCGCGTAATACCCGCCGATGTCGACCGCTTCGCCCTGCGTCTCAGCGAGTTCGGCCACGATGACGTCTTCGTTCTTGGTCAACGCATCGGCCAGTGCGGCGAAGTGTTTGCGCAACTCTTCGTCATCGGTCTGCGCGGCCAGTTCCTGCGCCCAGTACATCGCCAGATAGAACTGGCTGCCACGGTTGTCGAGCTCACCGGTCTTGCGCGACGGGCTCTTGTTGTTGTCCAGCAGTTCGCCGATGGCGGCATCCAGCGTCTTGCCGAAGATCTTGGCCCGCTCGTTGCCGGTCTTGATACCGATGTCTTCGAAACAGGCTCCGAGCGCGAGGAATTCACCAAGTGAATCCCACCGTAGGTGATTTTCTTCGACGAGCTGGTGGACGTGCTTGGGCGCTGAACCACCCGCTCCGGTTTCGTACATTCCGCCGCCGGCCATCAGCGGCACGATGGACAGCATCTTGGCGCTGGTGCCCAGCTCCAGGATCGGGAACAGATCGGTGAGGTAGTCGCGCAGGATGTTGCCGGTCGCGGCGATGGTGTCCTGCCCGCGCATCGCGCGCTCGATCGTGTGCCGCATGGCTCGTTCCTGCGACATGGTCTGGATGTCGAGGCCCTCTGTGTCGTGGTCGGCCAGGTAGGTGTTGACCTTCTTGCGCAGTTCGTTCTCGTGCGGACGCTCCTGGTCCAGCCAGAACACCACCGGCATGCCCGAGTTTTTTGCCCGGGTGGCGGCTAGCTTGACCCAGTCGCGGATCGCGGCGTCCCTGACGATGGGCATGCGCCAGATGTCGCCGGCTTCCACGTTTTGCGTCAGCAGCACTTCGCCGGTGTCGAGGTCGACGATGTTGGCGACGCTGTCTTCGGGGATCTCGAATGTCTTGTCGTGTGAGCCGTACTCCTCGGCCTGCTGCGCCATCAGCCCGACGTTGGGGACCGTACCCATCGTCGCCGGATCGAATGCCCCGTGCGTCTTACAGAAGTTGATGATTTCTTGGTAGATACGGGAAAACGTGGACTCGGGGTTGACGGCCTTGGTGTCCTTTTGCCGCCCGTCGGCGCCGTACATCTTGCCGCCCGCGCGGATCATCGCCGGCATCGAGGCGTCGACGATCACGTCACTGGGCGAATGAAAGTTGGTGATTCCCTTGGCCGAATCGACCATGGCCAGCTCCGGACGGTGCTCGTGACAGGCATGCAGGTCGCGGATGATCTCATCGTGCTGCGAGGCGGGCAGCGACTCGATCTTGTTGTAGAGATCGGCCAACCCGTTGTTGACGTTGACACCCAATTCGTCGAACAGTGCCTGATGCTTGGCGAACGCCTCTTTGTAGAAGATCTTCACGGCGTGTCCGAAGACGATGGGGTGTGAGACCTTCATCATCGTCGCCTTGACGTGCAGTGAGAACATCACGCCGGTCTTGTGCGCATCCTCCATCTGCGCCTCGTAGAACTCGCATAGAGCTTTGCGGCTCATGAACATGCTGTCGATGATGTCGCCTTCCCGCAGCGACACCATGGGCTTGAGCACGATGGTCTTGCCGGTTTTGGTCTCCAGCTCCATCTTCACGTTGCGCGCGCGGTCTACCGTCATCGACTTCTCACCGTGATAGAAGTCGCCGTGCCGCATGGTCGCGACATGAGTGCGTGACGCCATCGACCACTCGCCCATGCTGTGCGGGTGCTTGCGTGCGTACTCCTTGACCGCCTTGGGCGCGCGGCGATCCGAATTACCCTGCCGCAGCAATGGATTCACGGCGCTGCCAAGGCATTTGGCATAGCGGTCGCGGATTTCCTTGTCCTCGTCGGTTTTGGGACTTTGCGGATAGTCCGGAATCTTGAATCCCTTGCCCTGCAGTTCCTTGATCGCGGCGAAGAGCTGGGGCACCGAGGCGCTGATGTTCGGCAGCTTGATGATGTTGGTGTCGGGTAGCTTCGCCAGCCGGCCCAGTTCGCCGAGGTTGTCGGGCACTTTCTGATCGTCGGTCAGGTAATCGGGGAACTCGGCCAGGATCCGCGCGGCCACCGAGATATCGCTGGTCTTGATCTGGATGCCCGCCGGCTCGGCGAAGGCGCGCACGATCGGCAAAAAGGCGTAGGTCGCCAGTAACGGCGCCTCGTCGGTCAGCGTGTAGATGATGGTCGGCTGGTCGGCGCACATAGTTTCTCCCGGCGTCACTATCGGTCAGATTCTTGAAGGCGTGCTACTTGAGAGGCTTTATGACGATGGCAACTAGTATCCCGTACGACGTCTCTCCAGCTGCGGCTAGGCCCAATGGCGGCGACCCGCGGCACCTGGCTCCACCGCCCTAGCGATCGCCGCCAGTGGCGGCGCATCGGCGACATGCGATAGGCTTCCGGCAGGTCATGAGCGCCAGCGTCAAGCCCCGGCTTGCTGGCCGGCAACCCTCCAACCGCGGTGGGGTGCCCCGGGTGATGACCAGGTTGAGTAGCCA
>Ga0209040_10001310_pt1 | contig 19614 bp, 9 predicted proteins | sample BogFormECP12_OM3_FD_188240 | JGI IMG/M metagenome (GOLD analysis project Ga0209040, IMG submission 188240) | Bog forest soil microbial communities from Calvert Island, British Columbia, Canada - ECP12_OM3 (SPAdes) (version 2) | ecosystem: Environmental > Aquatic > Freshwater > Wetlands > Bog ...
GGTGAGCAGGTCGGGTTTGCCCAACGGATGGAATCGGTGGCGCCCCCGGGCGGGGTGATGCTCTCGGAGTCCACCGCGCGGCTGGTCGAGCACCTCGTGGTGCTGGCTGAACCGGAGTGGGTGCGCATCAAGGGTTCCGACGAACCGGTGCGCGCGCGCAGGCTGCTGGGGATCGGCCCGCGGGATGGCCTGGTCGGGCGCGCCGAGGCGAGCCTGGTCGGCCGGCGCTGGGAGATGGCGGCCCTCGACGCCATGGTGGACCGCGCGATCGGTGGCCGTGGTGGTGTCGTGACTGTGGTGGGACCGCCGGGCATCGGCAAGAGCCGGATCGCTCGGGAGGCCGCGGCGCTGGCGGACGGTCGCGGGGGCGAGGTGTTTTGGACCTTCTGCGAGTCGCATGCTCGTGACGTCCCGTTCCATGCCGTGACGCGGCTGCTGCGGGCAGGCAGCGGCGTGGCTGACCTCGACGGCGCAGCCGCCCGCGCCCGGCTCCGGGAACAAGTCCTGGATGCCGACCCGCAGGATCTGCTGCTGCTCGACGACCTGCTGGGCATCGCCGACCCCGAGGCGTCGCTGCCCCAGATCGACCCGGATGCGCGGCGGCGCCGGTTGACCGCACTGATCAACACCGCGTGGCTGGCGCGTACCGAACCGGCACTCTACATCATCGAGGATGCGCACTGGATCGATCCGGTCAGCGAGTCGATGCTGGCCGATTTCCTCACCGTCATTGCGCGCACCCCGTCGATGGTGCTGATCACCTCCCGCCCCGAGTATGAGGGAGCGCTGACCCGGGTGCGCGGCGCGCAAACGATAGCGCTTGCCCCACTGGGTGATTCGGACACCGCGGCGCTGCTGCGTGAGCTGCTGGGGTCGGATCTCTCGGTCGCCGAGCTGGCGGCGATCATCGCCGATCGGGCCGCGGGGAATCCGTTTTTCGCCGAGGAGATGGTGCGGGAGTTGGTGCAGCGCGGCGTGCTGGCCGGTGAGCACGGCAGCTACGTCTGTCGCGCCGATGTCGCCGAACTGAGCGTGCCGGCCACGGTGCAGGCGGCCATCGAGGCGCGCATCGACCGGTTGAGCACCCCGGCCAAGCAGACGTTGAACGCGGCGTCGGTGATCGGGGCACGCTTCGGGGCGGAGCTGCTGACGGCGCTGGGCATCGATGCGGTGCTCGACGAACTGCTCAGCGCGGAGCTGATCGATCAGGTGCGGTTCACCCCAAGCGCCGAGTACGCCTTCCGCCACCCGCTGATCCGCGCGGTGGCCTACGAGTCGCAGCTGAAATCCGATCGTGCCGAATTACACCGGCGCCTGGCCACCGCGATCCAAGAGCGTGAGCTGGGGTCGGTGGAGGACAACGCGGCGCTGATCGCCGAACATCTGCAGGCCGCCGGCGACCTGCACGCGGCGTACGGCTGGCACATGCGCGCCGGCGCCTGGTCAGCCACCCGCGACGTCGGCGCCGCCCGCGTCAGCTGGGAACGGGCACGCCGCATCGCCGACGCACTACCTGACTATGACCCCGACCAATTGTCTATGCGCATCGCTCCCCGCACCATGCTGTGCGGGACCGCCTGGCGAGTCCATATGAACGTGGCCGGCGCCCGCTTCGATGAATTGCGGGAGTTGTGCACCGCCGGCGGGGACAAGGCGTCACTGGCCATCGCCATGGCCGGGCTGGTGATGGATCACACGTATCACGCCCGCATCCGCGAGGCATCGCGGCGGGCATCGGAAGCCATGGCCCTGGTCGAGTCGGTCGGCGATCCGAACCTGACGGTGGGGCTGTCCGTGCCGGTGATCTACGCCAAGATTGAAAGCGCCGAGTGGTCTGACGTGCTGCGGTGGTCGCAGACCGCCATCGACCTGGCCGACGATGACCCCTCTAAGGGCAACCTCCTTGTGGGGTCTCCGTTAGCGGTCGCCTTTACGTCGCGGGGTATGGCCCGGTGGTGCCTGGGTCGTCCCGGATGGCGCGACGACCAGCGCCACGGCCTGGCGATGGCCCTCAGCGCCGACCCCGTGTCGCTCGCCGCGGCCCTCCCCTACGTTTACTTTCTGGGAATACCGCATGGCGTGCTGCGGCCCGACGATTTCGCGGTGCGCGAGATCGAGGATTCGCTACGGATTGCCGAGCGATCCAGTGATGACCTCGTGCTGGCCAACGCCCGGATGACGCTGGGCGTTGCGCTGGTGCACCGCCACACGGCTGCGGAGCGTGACCGCGGACGGAGCCTCCTGGCCGAGGTCGGCGAGGTATTCGTGCGCCGGGAACACAACCTGGCCGATTTGCCGATCGTCGAGGTGTACGTGGCGCGTGAAAGGGCGCGTCGTGGAGAACGCGATGAGGCCATACGGCTGATGCGCGCCGCCGTCGACCATCTGTTCCGCGAGGGACGGCTGCTGGTGTGGGGCGTTACCGCGACGGGTGTGCTGGTGGAGACCCTGCTAAATCGCAGCGGCGATGGTGACGTGGCCGAAGCCGAGGCCGCGATAAGGCGGTTAGCGGCTGCGCCTGCCGAGGACGGTTTGGCGGTGCGAGACATCTGGTTGCTGCGGCTCCGCGCTCTGCTGGCGCGGGCTCACGGCGATGCCGGGGCGTACGCGCACCTCCGGGAACGCTACTTCGCGACGGCGGAATCGCTCGGCTTCGAAGGCCACATCGACTGGGCCGAGGCGATGTGAGAGTCAGGAGGGTTGTCGAATTCGACGAGCCGCAGATATTTCGGCTCTCACGGGAATCTCGCGTGGTTTCTGCTCGGAACTACCTAGTCGCGATCAATGCGTGGCAAAGCAGCCGATGGGCGGTAACGCTCGACGCCAGGGTCAATAGCGCCCTTCTTCACTGGTGAACCGCCTATTCTTGGGCAATCGGGGTGGGCGCGATCCCGAGATCGGCGGTACTCGGATGACGGCGGGCGTGGCGTGCGCATCATGCGGCACTGGCCTGCGGGGGAGCGCCAAGTTCTGTGACGAGTGCGGTGCCCCAACTGCGGTTTCGGGTGACACAGCGAAATACAAGCAGGTGACGGTGCTGTTCGCCGACGTGGTGCGGTCGATGGACATAGCAGCCACCGTGGACATCGAGCGGTTGCGCGAAATCATGACCGAACTAGTGGAGCGGTCGGCGGCGGTGGTGCAGCGCTACGGCGGGACCGCGGAGTACAACGGCGACGGGGTGATGGCGCTGTTCGGCGCCCCAGTTGCGTTGGAGGATCACGCTTTTCGAGCATGTCTGTCCGCCCTGGCCATCCAGGAGGAGGCCAACCGGCTGGCGGCCGAGGTAGCACGCCGCGATGGCGTGGCGCTGCGGTTGCGGGTGGGCCTGAATTCGGGTCGGGTGATCGCCGGTGAGATCGGTTCGGGGTCGCTGGGATACGCCGCGACCGGTGAGCCCGTCGGGCTGGCGCAGCGGATGGAATCGGTGGCGCCCCCGGGCGGGGTGATGCTGTCGGAGTCGACCGCCCGGCTCGTCGAGCACCTGGCCGTGCTGTCTGAACCGGAGTTGGTGCGCATCAAAGGCTCCGACGAACCCGTGCGCGCGCGCCGACTGGTGACGATCGGCCCGCCGGATGGCCTCGTCCGCACGGCCGAGGCGAGCCTGGTCGGTCGACGCTGGGAGATGGCGGCCCTCGACGCCATGGTGGACCGCGCGATCGGCGGCCGCGGTGGCGTCGTGACCGTGGTGGGACCGCCGGGCATCGGCAAGAGCCGGGTGGCCCGCGAGGTGGCGGCGCTGGCCGCCGCCCGCGGGGTCGAGGTGTATTGGGCCTTCTGCGAGTCGCATGCTCGTGACATCTCGTTCGGTGTGGTGGCCCGGCTGCTCCGGGCGGGAATGGACGTGAGTGACGTCGACGGCGAAGCCGCCCGTGCGCGGTTGCGGGCTGCTGTGCCCCCCGATACCGACCCGCAGGATCTACTGCTGCTTGATGATCTGCTCGGCATCGCCGACCCCGCTGTGCCGCTACCCCAGATCGACCCCGATGCGCGTCGGCGCCGGTTGACCGCGCTGATCAACACCGCGGCGCTGGCGCGCAGCGGACCGGCGCTCTACATCATCGAGGATGCGCACTGGATCGATGTGGTCAGCGTTCGATGCTGGCCGATTTCCTCACCGTCGTTCCGCGCACCCCGTCGACGGTGCTGATCACCTCCCGCCCCGAGTATGAGGGAGCGCTCACGCGGGTGCACGGCGCACAAACGATAGCGCTTGCCCCACTGGGTGATTCCGACACCGCGACGCTGCTGGGTGAGCTGCTGGGTTCGCATCCCTCGATCACCGACCTGGCGGCGATCATCGCCGACCGGGCCGCCGGGAATCCGTTTTTCGCCGAGGAGATGGTGCGGGATTTGGTGCAGCGCGGCGTCCTTCAGGACGAACGCGGTGGCTATGTCTGTCGCGCGGATGTCGCCGAGGTGAGCGTGCCGGCCACGGTGCAGGCAGCCATCGAGGCGCGCATTGACCGGCTGACCGTCCTGGCCAAACAGACGTTGAACGCGGCATCGGTGATCGGAGCGCGCTTCGCGGCGGAGCTGCTGACCGTGCTGGGGATCGATCCGGTGTTCGACGAGTTGCTCAGCGTCGAGCTGATCGATCAGGTGCGGTTCACCCCGAGCACCGAGTACGCCTTCCACCATCCGTTGATCCGCGCGGTGGCCTACGAATCGCAGCTGAAATCCGATCGCGCTGAGTGGCACCGGCGCCTGGCCACCGCGGTCCAAGAGCATGCGCCGGGGTCGGCCGATGAGAACGCGGCGCTGATCGCCGAACATCTGGAGGCCGCGGGCGACCGCCAAGCCGCATACGGGTGGCATATGCGCGCAGCTACCTGGTCGACACACCGTGACATCGGTGCGGCGCGGGTCAGTTGGGAACGGGCCCGCCAAATCGCCGACGCGTTACCCGATGACCACCCGAGCCGCACCCAGATGCGAATCGCGCCCCGCACGATGCTGTGCGGCGCCGGCTGGCGAGTCGATGCTCACATCGCCGGGCATTTTCAGGAGCTACGAGAGTTGTGCGCGATCGCCCTCGACAAGGCGTCGCTGGCCCTCGGCATGACCGGCATGGTGATGGATCACATGATGAATGGCCGCCTGCGCGAGGCATCGCAGCTCGCGTCCGAGCAGATGGCACTGCTCGAGTCGATCGGCGACCCGGCCCTGACTGTTGGGGCGGGATCGATGGCGATCCTGGTCAGGTACCGAACCGGGGAGGTCGCCGACGTACTGCGGTGGTCGCAGACGGTCATCGATTGGGCTGACGGCGACCCCACCAAGGGCAATCTCGTCGTGGGCTCGCCGCTGGCGTTAGCGCTTGTGTGGCGCGGCGTTGCACGATTCTGGCTGGGGTGTGAAGGGTGGCGTCAGGATCTGGACGACGCCGTTGCGATGGCCCGCAACGTTGACCGGGCGACCCACGCCCTAGTCGTCTTCTGGAAGCACGGTTGGGCAATCACGAACGGGGTGCTCGTCGCCGATGACTCAGCGGTACACGAGCTGGACGAAGCGCTGCAGATGGCCGAACGATCGGGCGACGATACCGAGCTCGGCCTTATCAAGTACGTCTTGGGTATCGCGCTGGGAACTCGGGAGGACGCCGCGGACCATCAGCGCGGAATGGAACTTTTTGCGCAAGTCCGCGAGATGTGCGTGGAACAGCGGTTCTACCAAAGCGAATTGCCGGCCTTCGAGTTACACGCTGCGCGCGATAGGGCCTTGCGTGGCGACTGCGAGAGTGCCATACCGGTGATTCGGAGAGTACTGAATGAATTCTTGGAGGCCGGACAGCTGGCATATGGCGCTGTCGTTACGACTTTCCTGGTGGAGGCGCTGTTGGGCCGAGGCACCGAAGGTGATGTGGCCGAAGCCCAAGGCGCGATCGATCGTGCGTCGAACTTGCCGCCGGATGAGAGTTTGGTGCTGCGCGACGTCTGGCTGCTGCGGCTCCGCGCTCTGGTTGCCCGCGCCCGCGGCGACGACGACGCCTACCATGAGTTGGTGAATCGCTACGACGCGATGGCGAAATCGCTTGGCTTCGAAGGACATATCGCCATGGCGCAGGCGATGGTCGAGAGCGAGGAATAGTCGGGGGACGGCAGGCACTACTGTGTCGTCCGCGCTTCAAACGCGGCGAGACTCGTGAAGGTCACTGCCATCCATACACACTGACTACCTCTTCGCCGAGAAGTGTTGGCGACTAAGTAGTACCGCACCGGGGCTGTACGAGATTGCAGTGGCGTGCTACTGAGTTCGCCACACCGCACGGGAGCGACGATTCCCCTGGCGGAGCGAAAGCACCTACTCCGGAGGCCGTCGTTCGGCAGGGTATCGCGGAAGGAACGCTGATGGAGTGCTCAAGCGCATCGGTCGCATCGAGGCATTGCACACGGGTTTTCCTCATGCGCCGGTCATCACGGAGTGGTTGGCGATTTGCGCATGACAGTTGAGGGTGTCCGAGTGAAGCGAATTACGCTAAACGTCGATCCGGTGGAAGCGCGCGATCTCCTGGAGCGCGTACCACGCGCATGCGTAGCGTTCGTCAGCGACGAGGGCCCACAAGTTGAGCCAGTCAGCGTTCTCTTCAAGGACGATCGCTACCTGGTCGGAATGCCCTCAAGCGCCGCGAGTCACCTGACTGTTGACGAGGAAGTGGTGCTGCTCGTCGACGACGGTGTCCAATTCTTTGACCTTCGGGCGATTTACGTACGCGGACATGTCCAGCCGCTGAGTGGGATGGAGGGTCTGAGGGGCGACTTCTTCTGGTTCGAAGTGCAGCCGACGCGAACCGTCGCCTGGGATTACGCGCGGATAAGGGAAGTGGATGATGAAACCTGACGATCCGGCGGTAGTGGGCATCCTCCGTCGCGCGATGGTAGCGCGCATTGCGACCGTCTCTCGCAACGGACGACCCCACGTCAACCCGCTCTACTTCATAAGTGGGAACGGGAAGATGTACCTCGGCACGACGGATCGAACTCTGGCAGCGCTGAACGTCAAGGCCAACCCGCGGGTCACGATCATGTTCAACATTGAGAGTGAGCCGAACGATCGGAGAGTCCTGAGGATTCGCGGCGGTGCGATAGTGCGTACCGACTCTAAGTTATGTCGATGGTACGTAGTCCGCGACTTGCGGAAGTACATCTTCAGCCGACGAGGGTTCGTGAACGCGCTCGCGCACGCTCGGCTTCTCCCGTTAGTGCGTCGCTTCGTCTCGTCGGGGGAGAAGGGACAGGAGTGCGTGCTTGAGGTCCGACCGGAGGAAGCGGAATTTCTGACCGCGCCCCCCGGCGTGGGACGCCACCTCAATCTTTCATAAAGCAGTACACCCGGTACGGATACTTCCCGCTTTGCATTGCGCGATAGAACCCCGTGCCTTTCATGCCGGCGTATTCGCGGCCAATGCCGCGGAGACCTATCGGCATGCGCCCGATCAGCTCCAGCATCCGCTGCGAATTCTTCTCCAGCCCGCGCACGACCTGCGCATTGATGTCGTCGTGCGAAAGCATCCGCATTGGGGCGCCGGCCAGCGCCGCCTCCCACTCGGCGATGCTGCTTGCGGGGCGAAGGTCGGTGTACAGGAAATGGCCTCCCGGGCGCAGCACGCGCACCACTTCGGCGAGGAACCGGGAGAAGTGGGGGTAGGCAGCCGAGGATTCGACATTGACCACTGCGTCGAAGGATTGGTCGGGGAAGGGCATCTTCTCTGCGTCGCCGTGCACGAAGTCCACATTGGGCAGTTTGTGTCTCTTTCGGCAGAAGGCGATGGCGGCCCGGTTCAAGTCCAGTCCCGTGTAGGCGGCAGGGCGCAAGGTGCGCGTGAGGTACGAGGCTCCGCCGCCGTGGCCGCAACCGACCTCCAGCACCCGTTTGCCGCTGAGGTCGGCCAGTGTCGCCGTGCGGTGGTAAAGCTGAATGTAAAACCGGTTGGGCTCGTCAGATTCCGCGAGCGGCACGGCCATCGGAGGATCTTCCTCGTAGCCGATGTTGAGGAAGACCACGTCGCCGGTATTGAACAAGCGGGTTTGGATGCGATAAAAGGACTTCGAGACCAGCCGGTTGAATGACAAGAAGTAGGTAATTTCCATGGGAGAACCTCCAATTCACGTTGAAACGGTCATGTTCTTGTGGCCCGATTCGTCGACCCGGCGGACGAGCACTGGGAAGCCGTCGGTCGGTGTTGGCATTGCCGTCAAGTCCCATTCGAGCGAGTAGCCGGAACGCATCTCGATTCGATGGTTTCGAAGCAAATGATGGATCACGACCTTTACCACGTTTGTCGCGAAGTGCATGCCGATGCACTTGTGTACTCCCGCGCCGAACGGCACGAAGGCAAGACGGTGCGATCTGTCCTCGCGGCGCGCGTCATTGAACCGCTCGGGATCGAATGCATGAGCGTGGGTCCACAGGCCCGGCAAGTAGTGGTTGAGCCAGGGAGCGACCACGACCATCGTGTCTGCGGGGACGAAGTACCCCTGAATCGAGGTGTCCACCAGGGTTTTCCGGCAGATCGCAGGAACCGGGGGAAACAGCCGCATCGACTCGTTGATGACCATCCCCAGCGACTGCATGCGATCCAGAGCGTCCAGATCAAGTCGCCCGTCGCCAATCACAGCCGATGACTCTGCGCGAACCCGATCCTGCCATTCCGGGTGGAGCGCCAACTGGTGCAAGACCGCCGTCGCGGCGGCCGCGGACGTGTCGGTCGCGGCTGACATGAGGAAGATCATGTGGTTGATGACGTCGTCGTCGGTGAACTGATTGCCGTCCTCGTCGCGGGCGCGGCAAAGCGCTGCGAAGAGGTCCTCGCCGCCGGAGGTCCGCCGAGCGTCGATATTGGTGCGGAAGTACTTTTCGAGCGCGCGCCGACCGCGCATACCGGCGGACCAGCGTAAGCCGGGAACCGAACCACCGCCGAGGCGGCGCGCAAACAGTCGGTGAAGGCCTTGTTCACCAGGTCGCTTTGCGGTCCTGGCTCGTCGCCCATGAACACGACGGTTGCGATGTCGAGCAGTGTGCGTTTGAGGTATGGATAAACCAGCAATTCGCCGTCGCACAGTGCCGCCGCGGTTGCGCCACCGACTGCGTCCATCGAAATGCACATAGCCGCTCAGACGTTCTCGGGTGAACGCCTCTTGCATGATTCGGCGGTGGAAGTGGTGTTCCTCGAAGTCCAAAAACATCAGTCCCCGGTTGAAAAAGCGGCCGGAAAAAAATTCCTGACCCTTCTGTGAGAAGACGTGGCCGTTGTTCGCGAACACTTCCCGAGAAGCTTCCGGACCTAGTGCGAGGACGAACGGGATCCCAAAGGCGCGCATCCATGAGACTGCACCATAGGTTTCCAGCCGACTTTCCAAGAACTCGATTGGGAGCGTCGCCACTGCGAGGGCGTGGCCGAGAATCGGCAGACCCCTGTCGCCTGGAATTGGCTGGAGCCCGCTATCTTCCGGTGCCGGAGAAAAATCGCACCGGACGGGCTTTCGGTTCGACAGCTTACGAGCGACTACCGCTCCACCCTTGAGAGCAAGCCTTTTCGCCCACCGACGGACATCTTCCGCATGCTGACTGGCGGTCATGATCCCTACCATCGATCACCCGCTTTCACGATGACGCCAGTTCCTTGCTGGGCCGGTGCGAGTAAGCAGCCCTTGTCAGGCCGTCAAGACCAACTGCGATCAGGGCGTCCATCAGTCGGTCCGGCACCAGGCGGCGGGCGAGGGCGCTGCTCGACGAATCGACGCCGACTCGGTATCGGGTCTTTGGGCGCTTGGCCGCCAACGCCGCGGCGACGGCATCGGCGTAGTCCGCGGGGGTGGTCTTACTCTGCTGTCCCCGAACCTCATTCATGTTCAGAAATTCGACGAACCGCGCGCGGTAAGTCTCAACGACCTCGGTCGGAGCGGTAGCTAGAATCTCGTCCGCGGTCTTGCGTATCTTGCCCCAGATCGGTGTATACACCGCGCCGGGCTGGATAACCGAGACGCTCACCCCCAGCGGGCGCAGTTCGCGCCGCAGCGAATCGCTCAGGCCCTCCTTGGCGTACTGGGATGCCGAATACAACCCCAGATACGGCAGCGCGATGTTTCCGACACCAGAGCTGACGTTGACGATCCTTCCGCCAGATGCTCGCAACACTGGGAGGAAGCGCTGCGAGACTGCAAGGGTTCCAAGGACGTTTGTTTCCAGCTGGGTACGCATGAGGTCCATCCGAACGCTTTCGAGCGGCGCGCTGATACACACACCCGCGTTGTTCACAAGGGCCCATAGTCCGGTGTCAGCGCACCGCTGCTCCACGCAGTCGCCGGCGTGCGCAATCGAATTCGCGTCCGTGACGTCGAGCATCACCGGGGTGAGCAGGCCTTTGGACGACGACACCCCCGAAAGCTCGGCTGCGCTCGACTCGCTACGCACACCCGCGAACACCCGATAGCCGAGTTCGGACAGGTGGATAGCGGCGGCTCTGCCCAATCCGCTCGAAGCACCGGTGATAACTACCGACTTCGACCGTGCCGGCGTCACCGCCACGGAACCCCGCATCACGCTGTCCATCCCAGGTCGAATCGCATGGGACGGACGGTGTTCCGGGTCAGCGATCGCATCGGCACACAACGCACCCCGAGGTTTCGCGCGGCACAAGCGACGGGATTCTGCGCCTGCTCCATTCTGTTGAGCCGCCGCGAGCTCCGCACCAGCATCGCGGCGCGGTTTCGGCGCCTGTCCTCGTATGCGCGCAAGGCATCGACCGCATCGGGTACGCGCGCGATCGCCTCCGCCAACACGTAACCGTCCTCCACCGCGGAGCTGGCGCCTTGTGACCTGCTGGTCAGCATCGGGTGCGCGGCATCACCCAGCAGGGTGATCGGGCCCCTGCCCCACTGCTTGAGGAATGGCCGATCCTGAGCGGGCACACTGAGGATGGCATCCGCCGGTGTCCGCTCGATCGCCTCGACTACCTCGGGGGCCCAACCGTCGAACGCGGCGAGGATGTCAGCCTTGTCCCCGTTCCAGTCACGTGCCCGGGCGGCGGGCATGTTCTTTGTTCCCCACCAGTAGGCCATCCCACCGCCGATGTCGATGAGCCCGAACCGCTGTCCTCTGCCCCAGTAATGGCCGGTGTATCCGGGCACCATGCGTGGGTGTGTAAAGCGCACGGTGGCGAGCCAGAGGACGTAACCGTACTCGCTGGGCGCCTGTTCACCCGCGACCACCGACCGGACGACCGATCGGATGCCGTCAGCGCCGATCAACACGCTGGCGCGCACGTCGGTGCCGTCGACAAGTGCGGCGCGTACCCCGCTTCGGTCGACTCCAACGTCGACCACCTCGGCGCCGTAGTGGATGGGTATGTCGTCGGCGGCAGTGCGCAGCGTGCGGATCAGCTCGTTGCGGTGAATGCTCACGAAGGGATGGCCCAGTTCGGCGGTGATCGCCGCGCCAGGCAGCGCCCGGATCAGCGCGCCTCGGGCCGTTCGAAACTCGAAGTGCCCAAGCGCGCGGCAGCAGGCGTCCGTTGTCAGGTCGATGCCCAGCGAGCGCAGCACCTTCGTGGCGTTGCTGGCGAGCCCGAGTGCCGTGCCGGTGGCCCGTGGTCCGGGTGCGGCCTCGTAGATTTCGACGTCGATCCCCTTGGCCCGCAAGGCGACGGCGGCGGTCAGACCGCCGATTCCGGCACCGACCACCGCCACCGTCGGCGCTTTCATCGCCGGCCCTCGCCGACAAGCTCGACCGCAGCGAGCTCGGTGGACAGTTTGGCCGCGACGTCCGCGACGTGTGGCTCCGACATCATCGACAGGTGGTTACCCGAAACCTCGATCACCCTCAGGCTGCGCGGCGTCAGTATTTCCCAACCGTTTGTGGGACTGGCGAACATGCTCCCTACGAGGCGGTGGGGGCCCACCAACTCTGCCGGGAGGTCTTCGATTGACCTCAGCAGTGTGATATCTCGATCCAACGGTTCGTGGCGATAGTTCAGCGTTGCCTCGTAGTTGGCGCGGAATATCTCGTAGAGCCTTCGGATCAACTGTGGCGAGCTTCCGGCGGGAACGATTCCCGCCTCGATCGCGTCGCGGAGGGTCGAATCGAACAATGCGTCACGATCCGTCCCATTGGTCCCGAACGTCATCTGTTTTGCCTCCGCGCCGTACGCCTCCAACAGCAGTTCCCCGAAAAACCATGTGATCAAGTCACTTTCCGGGACTGCAGGATGAGGACCGTCACCGAGCGCGGTCGTATCGAGCAGGATCAGACGCGCCAGTTCCTCGTCAGCGAGTTGCCGCGCCATCTCGACAGCGACATAGCCGCCGAAGGACCATCCGCCGATGTTGTACGGCCCGTGGGGGCGCACTCGACGAATCGCCGAGATATAGGACGCGGCCAGGTCGCTCATCGTGCCCAGCGGCGTCGCGCCGGGCTCGGCGCCTGCGGCCTGCAACGCGTAGACCGGCTGACCGACCGGAAGGTGTTTGACGAGATTGAGATAGCACAGGACATTCCCGCCGATCGGATGGACGAGGAATAGCGGCGGACGATCGCCCGAGGTGCGCAGCGCGACAAGGGGATCGAACGTCCGCACCGGTCCACCGGCCGCGATCAGGCTGGCGATGTGGGCGGGGGTGGGCGCAACGAGGAACGCATCCAGCGGAATCTCGACGCCCCATGTTCGCGCGATTGCCATCACCACACGCATGGCGCCGATCGATGTGCCTCCAGCATCGAAGAAGTTGGTATCGGCTGCGAATCCTGCGCTACCCGCGAACTCCGCCATGACGTCAGCGACCGCTCGCTCGTGTGTGCTGAACGGTGTGGTGCCGGCTGATGGCGCAACGGAAGTGGTCAACGGCAGCTCACGCAGCGCCTTGTCGTCGCGCTTGCCGCTCGGCGTGAGCGGGAATTCGTCGAGCCATTGGAAGTGCGCCGGGATCATGTATGCGGGTAGCACCGCTCGCAGGTGGGCTCGGATCGCGGCGAAGTCGGCCGCTTCCCTGTCCCCGACGAGGTAGGCCACAAGGACGGAATCCACCGAGTCGAGGTTTCGCGCCACGACCGCTACCGCTTGGATCGCCTTGTCGTTGAGTTCCATCAAGGCGAGTTCGACCTCCGCGCACTCGATGCGAAAGCCGCGCACCTTCACTTGGGCGTCCGCCCGCCCCAGATAGACCAGGTCGCCGGTGGGTAATTGGACGCCCAGATCACCGGTGCGATACATCCTCTCGCCGTAGTCGCCGATGGCGACGAACCGCCCCGCGGTGAGGTCGGGTCGTGCCTCGTAACCGAGTGCGAGGCAACGGCCCCCTATGTAGATCTCACCCTTTGTTCCGTACGGGACCGGACGCAGGTCGGCGCCGAGCAGACTGATCGTTGCGCCGTCGATCGCGGTGCCGATGGGTGGCAGTGTGGGAAAGTCGTTCGGTGAACCGCTCATCGTGTGGCTGGCTACCTCGTGCGTCTCGGTCGGTCCGTAGTGGTTCTCCAGGACAAGACCGGGATTCTCCGAGCACAGCTGACGGATCTCGGACGTCACCCGCAGCTGCTCGCCGACGTTGATCACGACACGCAGCGACTCCAGCCGCGTTCGGGTGACAAGCGCCGCCTCGGTGAAAGCCTGCAACGCGACGCATGTCAGAAATACACGTTCGATCCCCTCATCCGCGACAAGGCGTACCAGCGCCCGCAGATCCTTGCGCTGCGTCTCGGAAACCAACCGCAACGTGCCGCCGCCGCAGAGCGTCGAAAAGACTTCCTGAAACGAGACGTCGAAGGACAGCGGGAAGAACTGCAGCGTGGAACCGCCGACGGCGCCGGACGGGCGCCGGTTCTGCCAGGCAATGAGGTTGTGCAGAGCCCGGTGTGGCATTGCGACGCCTTTGGGTTCGCCGGTCGAACCGGATGTGAACAAAACGTAGGCCGCACTTTCGGGGTCGATTGCCGGCAGCGTCGTCGTCATTGGTGCTTCCAGCAGTGCCCGGACTTCCGCGATGTCGGAGATTACGCGGAATGGCCGGGCACGATCGATCATCAAGTCGATTCGCGCGCGGGGGTAGCTCACATCCAACGGAACAAGCGCCGCGCCCGCCTTCAGAACGCCGAGCACGGTGGCGATCAGCTCGGGAGAGCGATCCAGCATCACCCCCACCCGCGCTCCTGGCGGCATGCCCGCGGCCAGCAACCCGCCTGCGATTCGGTCTGCGCCGCACTCTAATTCGGCATATGTCCAGCTGGCGGAGTCAGTAACCAGCGCGGTTGCATCCGGTGTCGCCGCCGCCCGCTCGGACACGAGTTGTGCGACGTCACGAGCCGCCAGCTCATTGGCAGCGGAGTCGACGGCCCGCTCGGGTGAGCGCACGATTTCCGCGAGCACTCGAACGAGCGAATTCGCGTATTCGCGTGCCTGCATAGCCGTCAGTACCGCCGGATCGCCACTCACCCGAAGTGACATCCGGCCGGTCCGCGGATCCATCGCGGCGGTCACCCACAGCGCGAAGTTTGTTTGTTCGTGCACTTCGAAGTCGAGCAGTTCGGTCCCGGTGATACCGGCCAGCCCGCCAAACAGGTGGTAATTGACGTAATCGAACACCACATTGAACAACGGACGACCCGCATCGGATTGCATGGCCTGCAACGGGTAACGCCGATAGGGATGGCTCGCGCGCTCGAATAGGGCCACGTGTTCGACGACGTCGAGCCAGGTCGCCGGTTTGTCGTCGAGCCGGATCGGGATGGTGTTGAGAAACAGCCCGGCGGCCACTTCGGCGCCGGCACGACCGGGGCGCCCGTGCGTGACAAGCCCGGTCGTGACGTCCACCTCGCCGGAGAGTCTTTGTAGGGTCACACAATGCGCGGCCAGCAACAGCGATTTCATCAGCAGCCCACGAGACTTTGCAAGTTGCCCGGCGGCATCCTGCAGCCACTGCGGAATCAGGACCGTCACAACCGGATCGGCGGCCGATGGCGCCTCATGGGCGACGTAGGAATCCAGCGACGTCGCGCGGGATCCATCCAACGCCCTACGCCAGAACTCTTTCGCCGTAGGATTTTCGAGCGCCTCCCGCTCCAGACGGACATGCTCGGCGAGCATGGTCGCCGGCTGGACCTCGGTGTCGATCGGCGGCACGGCGAGACCGAGGCGGAACAAGTAGTCCTGCACCAATTCGCGTATCAGGTTGGCAGCGCTCCAACCATCCAGGACTGCGTGATGGAACGCAAAGACCAGATCCACAGCGTCATCCCGTACGAATGCGCGCAAGCTGTAGAGCGGTGCGTAGTTGAAGTCGTACCGTTGCGTGTGTCGGGCAGCGACATAGTCCTCGACATCCGCGTCACGGGCTCCGGTCACGACGTCGAACGCCGGTGACACGTGCGACCTGACAACCTGCACTGGCGCGGAATGCTGATTGAGTTCAAACGACGACCGTAGTGCGGGATGTCGCGCAACTAGGTGATCAAACGCGTCGGTGAACTCCTTTTCCCGCCACGGCATCGCCAAGCGGTAGCGGAAGACGTCCTTGTACATCGTCGAATCGACGCGCTCGATGCTGTGGAAGAGCATTCCGAATTGCAGCGCATTCACGGGGAACGCATCTTCGGCGTCGTGCAGCGCCGCGCGGTCGATGAGTGGAAGCAGTGCGAACGCGGCCGTGACGCCTTGCGGCTCCGGCGCCGGCCGTGACGTCAACTCGGCCAGTTCGGCGACCGTGGGCCGCGCGTACAGTTCCTCGATATCGAAACCGATGCCACGCTTCTCGGCCTTGCTGCGCACGACGAGGGCAAGGATCGAGTCTCCACCGATGGTGAAGAAATTGTCATGCACACCAACGGAGTCCACGCCGAGCACCGAGGCGAACACGTCGACCAGCGCCGCCTCGGCCGGGGTACGCGGGGCGACCGCCGATCGACCAGGGGCCGACAGCATGCCGACGTTGGGTTTGATCGCGGCCTGTTCGGACACGAGTTGTGTGACGTCACGAGCGGTCACCTCGTTGGCGCCGAGATCGATGGCCTGCTCGGGTGAGCGCACGACTGCCGCCAGCGCACGCATGAATGTGTTTGCGTATTCGTGTGTCTGCGCGGCGGTGACGCCTTCCGGATCGCAGCTGACGAGCAGGAACAGCCGCGCGGTGCGCGGGTCGATGCCGACGGTCGCGAGCAACGCGAAGTTTGTTTGTTCGTGCACTTCGAAGTCGAGCAGTTCGATCCCGGTGATACCGGCCAGCTCGGCAAAGGGGTGGTAATTGACGTAATTGAACGCTGTGTTCAACAAAGGGCGGCCGGCATCGGATTGCATAGCCTGCAACGGGTAACGCCGATAGCGATAGCTCGCGCGCTCAAACTGGGCCACGTGTTCGACGACGCCGAGCCAGGTCGCCGGTTCGACGTCGAGCCGGATCGGGATCGTGTTGAGAAACAGCCCGGCGGCCACTTCGGCGCCGGCACGACCGGGGCGCCCGTGCGTGACAAGCCCAGTCGTGACGTCCACCTCGCCGGAGAGTCTTTGTAAGGTCACACAATGCGCGGCCAGCAACAGCGATTTCAGCGGCAGCCCACGAGACATTGCAAGTTGCCCGGCGGCATCCTGCAACCACTGCGGAATCAGGACCGTCACAACCGGATCGGCGGTCGATGGCGCCTCAAGGGCGACGCAGGAATCCAGCGACGTCGCATGCGATCCATCCAGCGCGCTACGCCAGAACTCTTGCGCAGCGGGATCTTCGAGCGCCTCCCGCTCCAGACGGACATGCTCGGCGAGCATGGTCGCCGAGTGGACCCCGGTGTCGATCGGTGCCACATCGATGCCGAGGCGGAACAAGTAGTCCTGCACCAACTCACGCACCAGGTTCGCAACACTGAAGCCGTCCAGAATCGCATGATGAAACGCGAAAACCAGATCCACACCCTCATCCCGTGCAAACGCGCGCAGGCTGTAGAGCGGAGCGCGGTCCGGGTCGTAGCGGTGCGCGTGGCGGGCAGCCAGGTAATCCCAGACAAGCACATCGTCGGCTCCGGTCACGGCGTCGAACGCTCGTGGGACCCGTGACCAGACGACCTGCACCGGCACCGAATGTTGGCTCAGGTCGAACGAGGACCGCAGCGCGGGATGTCGTGCAACTAGGTGATCGAACGCGTCGGTGAACTCCTCTTCGCGCCACGGCATCGCCACGCGATAGCGGAAGACGTCCTTATACATCATCGATTCGGCACGCTCGCTGTGGAACAGCATACCGAGTTGCAGCACAGTCGCTGGGAACGCATCCTCGGCGTCGTGCAGCGCCGCGCGGTCGATCGGCGGAAGCAATGCGAACGCGTGTGTGACGCCTTGCTCCGGCGCCGGCCGTAAACTCAACTCGGCGAGTTCGGCGACCGTGGGCCGCGCGTACAGTTCCTCGACATCGAAAGCGATGCCACCCGTCTCAGCCTCGTTGCGAACCGCGAGGGCGAGGATCGAGTCTCCGCCGATGGTGAAGAAATTGTCATGCACACCAACGGAGTCCACGCCGAGCACCGAGGCGAACACCTCGACCAGCGTCGCCTCGGCCGCAGTACGTGGGGCGACCGCCGATCGGTCCGGCGCGCCGGGCCGGGGCAACACGCGACGATCCACCTTGCCGCTCGCCGTAAGGGGGAACGCGTTCAACTCGACGAAGTTGGTGGGAACCATATAGGCGGGCAGCCGCTGTGCCAGGTGCTCGCCGAGTTGCTCGACGGAAACGGACTCGCCGACGAAATAGCCGATCAGGTGGGTGCCGTGGGTGTCCGACGGCTCGGCTATGACCACCGCCGATCGCACACCCGGGCACGACTCCATCGCGACTTGGACCTCACCGAGGCTCACCCGATTGCCCCGGACCTTGACTTCATCATCGATGCGGCCGAGAAACTCTAGGTTGCCGTCCGCTCGCCAACGGGCGAGGTCGCCCGTCCGGTAACGCCGACCACCCGGCACGCGCTCGTCGGCGACGAACGCGGCCGCGGTCAAATCATCACGACCCCGGTAGCCGCGGGCCAGCCCCACCCCGCCGATGTTCAGTTCACCGGGCACGCCTACGGGACAGCGGTTTCCGCGCTCGTCGAGAACCAGCAATGTTGTATTGTCGATCGGTTTTCCGATCGGGACCGCATCCACGGGCCCGGCCGAGGGGCAGTCGAAGTAGCTCACGTCCACCGTCGCCTCGGTCGGCCCGTAGAGATTCACCAGCCGCGGCACGCCGATGGCGCCGAATACCCGGTTGAACCGCTCGACGAGCGCCGGCGTGAGCGCTTCCCCACTGCAGAACACCGTGTGCAATGACGTGAGCCGGTGGATCGAATCGGGCTGGTCCTCCAGTTGATCCAAAAAGGGACCAAGCATCGACGGCACGAAATGCATGACCGTCACCCGATGCCGCTCGACCGCGGCGATGATCTTGCGGGGATCTCGCTCGCCCCCCGGCTCGAGCAACGCGACGCCCGCACCCGCCATCGCCCACCACATCAACTCCCACACCGAGACGTCAAACGTCACCGGCGTCTTCTGCAGAATCACGTCATCGGCACCAAGTGGATACCGCCGCTGCATCCACCGCAGTCGGTTGACCACCGACCGGTGCTCGACCATCACGCCCTTGGGCCGGCCGGTCGATCCGGATGTGTAGATGACGTAAGCCAGATCCTCTGGCGAGGCAATCGGCTCGATTGGGTCGGCCCCGGCTATGCTCGGTTCGACGCGATCAACACCGAGTTCGTCGGCCATTTCTGCGAATTCGGTTCCGGCCACGACAACCCGGGCACCGCTGTCTTCGACGATCGTACGAATACGTATCGCCGGATACCCCGGGTCGATCGGCACGTACGCGGCGCCCGCGCGCACGATTCCATGGATTGCAACAAGTAGCTCGGGCGAGCGCGGCACGATCACCCCTACGCACTCGTCGCGCTCGACCCCATTGGCGCGCAACACTTCCGCTATGTGATTCACGGCGGCGTCGAACTCCGCATAGCAGAGCGTTCCGTCAGCCGACACCACCGCAGGGCGCTCACCGGGCGCGCAGGCGGCCAGACGGTCAATCCTCGGCGCAATATCAATATCAAGCATCGATCGGCCCTCCGTAGGCGAACGCATCCAGGTGGGCGCGATCCGCGTCGGACAGCATGTCGATTTCGCTCAGTGGCATATGCGGCGCTTCGAGCGCTCTGTCGATCAAGGTCAATACGTGACGCAAAGCCTCGGTGAACCGGTAGTTCGCATCGAAGACATCGTCCGCGTAGAACAGGTCCACCTCGAGCGACCCGTCCCGCTCGTGGTCACGAACGACGATGTTGACCGCATCAAGTGAATACCCCGACGCGAGCACGCTGACGTCCTTCCAGATCCACTCTGCATGTTCGGTGTCAGGAATCGTCAGATATGAGTAGGTGACGTCGAACAGCGTCGTCTCAGCGCCGTTCTGCAACGCCGTGGCGATATCTCCATACGCAAATCGCTGTCGCGCCTGCAGTTCCCATACGTCCGCGCTGATTCGATCGGCGAGTTCGGCCATCGACAACTCGTTGTCAGCCGGAATTCGCAGCGGCAGCATGTTCGTCATGCAGCCCACCATGCGCAGTTCGGCATCCGATGACCGGTTGAGGAACGGGACCCCG